>Ga0256840_1004278_pt1 | contig 10808 bp, 9 predicted proteins | sample 355202metaG_FD_185969 | JGI IMG/M metagenome (GOLD analysis project Ga0256840, IMG submission 185969) | Hydrothermal vent microbial communities from Mid Atlantic Ridge, Atlantic Ocean - 355-202 | ecosystem: Environmental > Aquatic > Marine > Hydrothermal vents | place: Atlantic Ocean: Mid...
CAGCTGGCGCACAAACAGGAAAATCCATCATGAGTAAAATAGTAAAACACCCTCTTCTGTTAGTTGGTATCGGTATGGTTGCAGGCTACTACGCACATAAACACAGAAAGGATATTATTGGCTCTGTAAATTCAGCTACGGGTAAGGGCAAAGATTTTGTATTACAGCAGAAAGAAAACCTAGAAGATTTAGTGGCTGAATCAAAAGAAGACCAAGAGTAAACGGCACTGTATGATGCCCTTAGCGGCATAACGGCCCAAATTTATTGTTTATTCTAAGCCGTTCTTGCCGCTATTTAGACAGCCTAACAGATCTAATAATAGTCGTTTTTCACACTCTTTTCCGTTATATTCTCAATCACTTACATGTCTATACAAAAAGAAATTATTTTACGTTATAAATCTTCAGGCCATGTAAGGTTCCAAATCCCGGAACGCTTATGCAGCCCAGAAATAGCGATATTTGTTTCCGATGCGATTAGTCAAATTGATGGCGTCTATCAAGTCAACCTTTATAGAAACAAAAAAAAACTAGCCATCCGCTTCACCAACGAAACGCTCTCATTTAAAGATTTAACTCAACAACTTTTAACTTTATTTACAGATTTAGAGAATAAAAACTTCTTTGTCACTAAAGCTAAACCCACTAAAACAACGCGTATAAAAAACATCTTTTCTGACTGGCAAGGTACACGCTGGGCAAAAGGAAAGTACACGGAAACCAAAGAAACAGCCCAAGCTATAGGGGTTTTGGCAAAATTAGGCTTGAAAAAAAAACCTGAAATTCTTACCAACCCCGAAAAAACACTGATCAATTTTTTTAATGATGTTTTAATTCTATTTTTGATTAAAACTCACTGGAAATTGATTACCAAAAAATGGTTACTAGAGCCTCTTAAATACCGTTACCAATGGTTAACTGTGTTTTATCTGATGTATTTATTTATTCGCTCTAAAAACAAACACAAATAAAATTGACGCTAAATATGACGCAATCATTTCAGGCAAAAAATTTTGAACTCGCTCATGAACTAAAAAATCGTATAAGAATACTCGTTCCTATACTAGAAAAAGATCCTGAGCGTACCTATATTTTTGAAATTATTTTAAAAAAACGTCCCGAAATAAAAACCATTAAATCTGTCCCTGAAATCGGCTCAGTCACGCTTTATTTTGACCACCAAGCATTGCCTAAACAAAACCTATTAATCCTGCTAGATACGGTTTTAGGTAATATTGGTAAGAAAAAAATCAGCTTACCTAAAAGTAACATTGTTGAAGACCTCAGCATTCCTCTACAAGATATAAGTTTAGCAATTGAAGGTATGAGCTGCGCTTCCTGTGCTTTGCTTTTAGAAATGTCCTTAAATCGAGACCCACGCATACATAGCGCCTCAGTCAACTTTGCTTCAGCCATTGCAACCGTTCAAGGTCGTTTATCACGCCAAGAAATGGCTGCTATTATTGAAAAAGTTGGCTATAAAGCCAATTTAATGGACACGCTATCTCAGCGTCAGGGGCTAATCGAAAAGGAGCGCCAGCGCCTGGCCAGCGCTAAAAAAAGATTTATTTGGGCCAGCGTCCTGAGTACTCCCGTCATTGCCGTTGGTATGGCAATGCCCGCAGGTCGTTTTTACCATTGGTTTCAATTTGCACTCACCACACCTGTTGTATTTGTTGCCGGTGCGACATTTTTCAGCAAAGCATGGAAACTAGCGAAAATGGGCAATGCGAATATGGATAGCTTAATAGCTATCGGTGTTGGCTCTGCTTATGGCTATAGCCTACCTTCTTTGTTAAGAGGTCGAGGTCACCTTTATTTTGAGGCAGCCGCCAGCATTATTTCGTTCGTCTTACTGGGGCGCTATATGGAAGAAAGCGCCAAAGGAAAAGCCGGCGAAGCGATTAGGAAATTAGTTGACCTACAACCGCAAACAGCTACCTTATTAAAAAACGGCCAAGAAATCACTATCAGCATCGACGATATTGAGCTAGATGACCTACTTCTAATCCGACCAGGTGAAAAAATCCCTACTGATGGCGAAGTTGTTGCTGGCCTATCTACCGTTGATGAAGCGATGGTCACAGGCGAAAGCTTACCAGTGGTTAAAGAAGTAGGCCATAAAGTGATTGGTGGCTGCGTTAATGGCACGGGGGTCTTAACAATTAAAGCCACTGCTATTGGCATGGATACTGTTTTAGCCGGTATCATTCACATGGTGGATCAAGCTCAAGCCTCTAAATTACCGGTACAAAAATTAGTTGATAAAATTTCTGCCGTATTTGTACCAAGCGTTATGGCAGTATCAGCACTCACCTTTGTTTCTTGGGCCGTCGCTGGCGCACCATTTAGCTTTGCTTTTAGTAGCGCAATTACCGTATTATTGATTGCTTGCCCTTGCGCCCTAGGTTTAGCAACACCAACAGCCATTATGGTCGGTACAGGCCAGTCAGCCAAGCGTGGCGTGTACATACGCAATGGTGAAAGTTTGGAAACAGCAACACATTTAACTGCAATTATTTTCGATAAAACCGGCACCATTACCGAAGGTAAACCCCAGGTTACGGACTTTATTAATATCAGTGATCATAATGCAGAAGTATTATTAGCACATATTGCCTCGGCAGAGCATAATTCTGAACACTTCTTAGCCAAAGCGATCGTTAATTATGCACAAGCAGAACATGACTTTGAGTTTAAGACCGTTAAAGATTTCAGTGTTACCGCAGGCCGCGGCTTAAAAGCAAAAGTAGGGCATTATCAAATACTGATTGGTAATCAAGCTTGGCTAGAAGAGCAAGAGGTTGATATTTCAGAATTAATGCCCCACGCACAGACTTTAGGACTTGCTGGAAAAACCCCTGTATTTACGTCATTTAACGGCAAAGCAACCGCCTTATTTGGTATTGCAGATCAACCACGTGAATCTGCTAAAACAGCAATAGCCGCACTCCATAAACTCAATATTGAAACATTAATGGTTACAGGGGATACCCGTGCAACAGCGCATCATATCGCTGATTTAGTCGGCATTAAAACCGTGATAGCCCATGCAACGCCCGAACAAAAACTACAAGAAATTCACCGTTTACAAAACGAAGGCGGCTCTGTCGGCATGATTGGTGATGGCATTAATGATGCCCCTGCACTAACCGCAGCTAATGTCGGCTTTGCTATTGGCCATGGAACAGATATTGCTATTGAATCTGCCGATTTAACCTTAGTGAATGGGGATATTGCTAAAGTCGCAGAAACAATTGAACTCAGCACTTTAACCATGAAAATCATTAAACAGAACTTATTTTGGGCTTTTGGTTACAATACTATTGCAATTCCAGTTGCCGCAATTGGCAAGCTTAACCCGATGATTGCCTCGGCAGCGATGGCATTAAGCTCCGTGTCAGTCATTGTCAACTCTCTACGTATCAACGGAAAATAATGTGACCGATTTTTTGGCTAACCTACCAGCCTTTTTGGCAAATTTAGACTATACCGTTTACACCCTTGCCTTTATGACAGGTTTTTTGGGCAGTGGACACTGTGCGGGCATGTGTGGCGCTTTAGTTGCTGGCTTCTTTATGAAGACCGAGAAAAAAAGCGCATGGCCTTACCTCACTTATCACTTTGCGCGAATTACTATGTACACCCTTGTCGGTATCACAGCCGCACTCATTGGTGTCGCCTTAGTCTCTACTGGCTTATTAGGTCGTATACAAGGCTTTCTACAAGTCACTATTGGCTTTTTTGTTATTATTTTAGCCCTCGGTATCGCTGGACTTTCTCCGTGGCAATTTTCCATGAAATATATGCCGACAAAAATCCTTAATAAGATTTTCATGTCAGCAGCTAGACGTGGTTCTGCACTAGGCGCTGCAATGGGTGGCATGCTAAATGGCTTAATGCCCTGCCCTTTAACTTTTGCCATGGCTGTCAACGCAACCACTGCACCTTCTCCTATAGAGGGCGGACTGATGATGTTAGCTTTAGGTTTAGGCACGCTCCCTACTATGCTTGTCGTTACTTTTGCCTTTGGCAAGCTCGGCACTAAGGCGCGCGGCCTAATGCTCAAAGCGGCAGCAGTCATTATGATTATTATGGGGGGCTTGACCATGTATAATGGAGTTAGATTCCTTGCCTCAGATAGCGGCTTTCAGGATATGATGCATAGCATGCATTCCATGGAACTCATGCAAATGGATCACTCCAGCCACAATATGCCATAAATTTACCAGCTTATGAAACTCGCCTCTCACGATGTTCTTATTTTACACGCAGCGGCGGATCTATTAGAAAACCCTAGTTTTAGCTCGAAAGTCACAAAAACCGTCGGTAGTACCATTGAAAAAACCATTGCTATCTTACCGACGCAAGTTTCATTATCCCTTAACGATATTACCCGAACAGCGTTAGAAAAATCGCTAGAAGGCGCAATTTTCACTTTAAGTTCGCGCAAAAGTAGCAAGCCCTACAATAAAACGCATCAATTTTTAGCGGGTTTAAGCGGGGCTATCGGCGGGGCTTTTGGTTTTACCGCGATTACTGCGGAACTCCCACTTTCGACAACGATTATGTTGCGCTCAATTGCTGAAATTGCCCGCTATCACGGTGAGAATATTAGCCACGCTAATACTAAAATGGCCTGCTTAGAAGTCTTCGCTCTCAGTGATAGCGCTAAACACGGTTCAGAAACGGGTTATTATGCCATTCGCTCTTTGCTAGCAAAATCCTTATCAGATGCGGCTGCACAACTTGCTACACCCGCACTCAATAAAGAAGGCGCCCCCCTAATTAGTAAAGCGATCAACCAGATTGCCGCCCGTTATAGTATTCCTGTGACAGAAAAATTTGCAGCTCAAAGCATTCCTGTGCTTGGTGCTATTGGTGGCGCTAGTATCAACCTATTGTTTATTCGTTACTTCCAAAGCTTAGCGCATGCACATTTTGCTTTACGTCACCTTGAGCACAAATATACCCCCGAGTTAGTTAAATTAAATTACCAAAAGTGGATAGCACAGCAAAACTAATTATCTGTTTTGTAGTATCATATCCACCCCTCACAGATTTTGCCTCTAGGAAAACATGCAGATAGGTCCTTATCAATTAGAGAATAATCTCATTTTAGCGCCTATGGCTGGCATCACAGATCGCCCGTTTCGCAATCTATGCAAACAATACGGCGCAGGCTTGGCTGTATCGGAAATGGTTGCTTCTAATCCTGCCTTACGTAAAAATAAACGCACCTTACTTAAGGCCAATCATAGCGGTGAAGTTGGCTTACGCTCGGTACAAATCTTAGGCACTAACCCAGAGCAAATGGCAGAAGCTGCGCGAATTAACTCGCAACGTGGCGCCCATATCATTGACATCAATATGGGCTGTCCTGCCAAAAAAGTATGTTCAGTTGCCGCTGGCTCGGCCTTGATGCGCGATGAAGACTTAGTAAAACGTATTTTAGAGGCTGTCGTACAAGCTGTCAGTATCCCCGTAACACTAAAAATTCGTACCGGCTGGGATAGCGATAACCGCAATGCCGTCAATATTGCGCAAATAGCCCAACAATCAGGTATTGCTGCCTTGACCATTCATGGCCGTACACGTGCCTGCGCTTTTAAAGGTAATGCTGAATACGACACAATTAAAGCTGTCAAACAAACTGTAAACATTCCAATCATTGCTAATGGTGATATTAATTCAGTAGAAAAGGCGCAATATGTTTTAGAGCATACAGGCGCGGATGCCATCATGATCGGTCGCGGCGCACAAGGTCGGCCTTGGTTTTTTCAAGAAATCCAACATTATTTACAAACGGGGAAACATGCATCTCCCGCTAATTTAGAACAAATAAAAATCACCTTACAACAACATTTAGCAGAGCTTTATCTATTTTATGGGACTCTTAATGGTGTTAGAATAGCCCGTAAACATATCGGTTGGTATTTTGAGTGCATAGGTACTTTACCACCTGCTATTAAAAGCAAAATATACCAAGCCGGCGCCCCTGAGATACAGCTATCTCTCGTTAATTCGGCATTTGATCTTTTCGATCCACCCATGTCGCTTCAACCTACAAATAACGCATGCAAGCAGTAATAAAATGAGCATTAGCAATAATACGCCCCCCATTCCTTTATCTGCCCAGGTAAAGCAAGCCGTTGACAACTACTTAAAGCAACTTGATGGCTATGATGCCACAGGCTTACATGCCATGGTGCTTGCTGAAGTTGAGAAACCTTTATTTGAAGCTACACTACAATATTCGGGCTATAATCAGACCAAAACTGCACAGATTCTTGGTATAAGCCGTAGCACTTTACGTAAAAAAATAGAGCAATACGACTTATCCTAACCTTTCTCAGCCTTAGAGATTTCCATGAAAAAAAAAGTTACCCGCGCCTTAATTAGTGTTTCTAACAAAACTGGTGTTCTTGATTTTTGTCGTGAATTAGACCAGCTAGGTATAGAGCTACTATCCACTGGCGGCACAGCTAAATTGCTCGCCGAAAATGACATTAACGTCACCGAAGTTTCTGATTATACTGGCTTCCCTGAAATGATGGACGGTCGCGTTAAAACCTTACACCCAAAAGTACATGGCGGTATTTTAGGACGCCGTGGTATTGACGATGAAATCATGGCAGCTAATGGCATTAATGCGATTGATATGGTAGTGGTTAATCTCTACCCTTTTGAAGAAACCGTTGCCAATCCAAATTGCGACTTAGCAACCGCAATTGAAAATATTGATATCGGTGGCCCAACGATGATTCGCGCCGCTGCTAAAAATCATAATGATGTTGCCATTATTGTTGATCCTGCCGACTATGCGGCTGTACTCACTGAATTAGTCAACAACGAAAATCAGCTTACACAGCAAACACGTTTTAACCTTGCCCTAAAAAGCTTCGAGCACACGGCGAAATACGATACGGCTATTGCCATTTATTTAGGCAATATTAATAAACAACAATTCCCAGAAACACTGAACTTACAATTCCACAAATTGCAAAGCATGCGTTATGGCGAAAACCCACACCAAAATGCCGCTTTCTACCAAGAAAAATCACCGGCATCCGGTACGATTTCAGCGGCTAAACAACTACAAGGTAAAGAACTTTCCTACAATAATATCGCTGATACCGATGCCGCTTTAGAGTGCGTTAAATCATTCGAAGAAAAGCCAACTTGCGTTATCGTTAAACATGCAAATCCTTGTGGTGTCGCTCAGGCCGATTCATTATTAGACGCTTATGATTTAGCTTATACAACTGATCCGACCTCTGCTTTTGGTGGTATTATCGCCTTTAATCGTGAATTGGATGAAGCAACAGCAGCTGAAATTATTAAACGTCAATTTGTTGAAGTTATTATCGCACCCACGGTAAGTGCAGCCGCGCAAGCCCTATTATCCGAAAAGAAAAATGTGCGGGTTTTAGAGTGTGGCATTTGGAACAGCGGCAACGAGCCTTCTCTTGATTTTAAACGTGTCTCAGGTGGGTTATTAGTCCAAGATAAAGACTTCGGCACCATGAGCGTAGCAGAAGTAAAAGTCGTCAGTAAACGTGCACCAACTGAACAAGAAATGGCCGATTTACTATTTACTTGGAAAGTCGCTAAATTTGTTAAATCTAATGCTATCGTATACTGTAAAGAGGGTCGTACCATCGGCGTTGGTGCAGGCCAAATGAGCCGTGTTTATTCTGCTAAAGTTGCTGGCATCAAAGCTGCGGATGAAGGCTTAAGCGTCACAGGCTCAGTGATGGCATCTGATGCTTTCTTCCCCTTTAGAGATGGCTTAGACGCTGCAGCTGAAGCAGGTATTACCGCTGTGATTCAACCGGGTGGTTCTATGCGTGATGCCGAAGTCATTGCCGCAGCAGACGAACACAATATTGCCATGGTATTTACTGGCATGCGTCATTTTAGACATTAAAATAACAGTTACCATTGTCTTTGTGGGAGGATTTAGCCATGAAATCGCGACTAAAGCCTCCCCACAAAGAACCCTACTGTTTTATAAAACCCCATTATTTAACCCTCTCTGATTTCCATTATGAAAATTCTTATCGTTGGTAGCGGCGGACGTGAACATGCACTTGCTTGGAAAGCGAGCCAGTCTCCTAAAGTAACCCATGTTTTTGTCGCTCCCGGTAATGCCGGTACCGCTTTAGAAGATAAACTCACTAATATCGACTTTGCGGTAGAAGATATTGCAGGTTTATTAGCTTTTTCACAAAAAGAAGCGATTGACTTGACTATTATTGGCCCTGAGGTTCCCCTCGTTCTAGGTATCGTTGATGCCTTTCAAGCTGCAGGGCTAAAATGCTTTGGCCCTAGTGCTAAAGCGGCGCAATTAGAAGGATCAAAAAAATTCTGTAAAGACTTTATGGCGCGCCATAAGATTTCTACTGCGGAATATGCAACATTTACCGATACACCAGCGGCTATTGATTATATTAAAGCCAAAGGCGCACCCATCGTCGTTAAAGCCGATGGTTTAGCAGCCGGCAAAGGCGTTATCGTCGCACAAACTGAAGCTGAAGCAATTTCGGCAGTTAAAGATATGCTCTCGGGCAATAGTTTTGGTGAAGCGGGTAGCCGCGTGGTTATCGAAGAATTTTTAGTCGGTGAAGAGGCCAGTTTTATTGTTATTGCCGATGGCAAACAAGCCCTACCTATGGCAAGTTCACAAGACCATAAAGCACGAGATAATGGTGACTTAGGCCCTAATACCGGCGGCATGGGTGCTTATTCCCCTGCCCCAATCGTGACTGATGAAATTCATCAACGCGTTATGGATGAAGTTATTAACCCGACATTAAAAGGCATGGCCGATGATGGCATTCCTTACACGGGTTTTTTATATGCCGGTTTAATGATCTCTCCTACTGGCGAAATCAAAGTCTTAGAATATAACTGTCGTTTTGGTGATCCTGAAACACAGCCGATTATGATGCGCTTAAAAAGTGACTTAGTAGAGTTATGCAACGCCGCATTAAGCCAAAATTTAGCTAACACCAATACTGAGTGGGATAAACGTAGTGCTTTAGGTGTCGTTTTAGCTGCTGGCGGCTACCCTGACAGCTATGCTAAAGGGGCCGTTATTAGCGGTTTACCAAGCAGTGAAAATACAGATAGCAAAGTGTTTCATGCAGGAACACAGCTAAATGATGGGCAAGTCGTTACTGCTGGTGGACGTGTTTTATGTGCCTGCGCTTTAGGGGATACAATTAAAGAAGCGCAAGAAAAAGCGTATGAATTAACTAATAAAATCAGCTGGGATAAAGTTTATTACCGTACTGATATTGGCTTTAAAGCCTTAAAATAAAAGTATAAATCTCTTTTTTCATAAGGAGCGCATCATATAAATGATGCGCTTCATTCCTCAGCACACCTTACAACACGCTTTGTGCCCGTTAAAAATGAGAAATACGACCTCCTTAATTTCATAGCGGTTCAGCAGTGACTTTAGTCACAACTAAGGCCAACTTGATAGCAAACCCACTAAAACAACAACGTGACCAAACTTCTACATATCCCCGAAAATCACGCTCTACGCTTTAGCTTACATAATGAGATACATGCACGCCCACCTGTTTCATTAAAGCTCCCCGTGAGTGCTAGCCACTTAGCTGTAACCCTCGATAAAGATGAAAAAGTACAAGAGTATGAACATTTAAAAGTTTTATGTAGTCGCTTTGCTGTCAATCCACCGCCTAAAGAAGCAAGCCATTTTACTGCAGTTTTTGATACTTTTTTATTTCATTGGGAACAGCACGGTGAATTCAGCACCTATTGTTTTTATGTTAACTCAGTCGATAGCAATAAACCCTTTGCTAAAGCTGCGTTAGCCTATGCCCCGATGGACTGGCTAGATAAACTGGTCGGTAAATCCATTGTCGCAACGCACGCGGTTATCATGCCAACTAGCGAAAAAATACCCAGTACTGCAGAGATAAGTCGCTACTTTGGAGGTAATGCTATTGTTGGCTCGCAAGTGACTGGTGGTGATGCGACTGCTTTCACAGACTTTCGTATTCATAATGACGGTTTTAGTCGTTTTCTTATCTTTGATAAGCACTTACTCTCGCAACAAGCAGGTCGTTTATTACAACGTCTCTTTGAGATTGAAGTTTATCGAGTCATGTCCTTACTCGCCTTTCCCGTTGCGCAAGAACTTGCACCACTGGTCAGCAAAGCAGAGCAGCGTCTATCTGAAATTACTACTGATATGGCTCAGCACGACTGTGACGATGGTTTATTATTAGACCAACTCACTCGCCTTGCAGCTGAAGTCGAAAGTCATATCTCACACAGCCAATTTCGCTTTGGTGCCGCACACGCTTATCACACAATCGTCAACCAACGCATAGCCGATATTAGAGAAGTGAAAATTCAAGGTGTACAAACCATCGGTGAATTTTTAAGTAAACGCCTACAGCCTGCCATTACGACTTGTCAGTCTACCGCCAAACGCTTTAGCTTACTTTCAGAAAGAATTAGCAATGCCAGCCAATTACTGCGCACACGGGTCGATATTTCTATAGAACGGCAAAATCAAGCTTTACTCACGTCAATGGATTTACGCGTAAAAATGCAATTACGCTTTCAAGAAACAGTAGAAGGTTTGTCTATCGTTGCTATCACGAGCTATATAGTCAGCCTGCTGCATTCAGCAGCTAAGGCTTTAAATAGTGCTGAAATCATCAGCATAAAACCTGATATAGTTTCAGGTATTGCTATTCCTATCGTATTAATATTAGTCGCTACAGGTGTGCGTCGTTTACATAAAAAGATTAAAGCGGAATAAA
>Ga0256840_1004279_pt1 | contig 10807 bp, 10 predicted proteins | sample 355202metaG_FD_185969 | JGI IMG/M metagenome (GOLD analysis project Ga0256840, IMG submission 185969) | Hydrothermal vent microbial communities from Mid Atlantic Ridge, Atlantic Ocean - 355-202 | ecosystem: Environmental > Aquatic > Marine > Hydrothermal vents | place: Atlantic Ocean: Mid...
AAAAAAAAACGATGCTTCAACAGCATCGTTTTTTAACTATGAAAAGAGCTTATTTATTTTGATATTTGAGCCACCGTTTCTTTTAATTCAGGCACCAACTCAGGACAAGGAATTGTCCCGTTTTTTTTATAATATTCAATAAGTTTTTTCTTACTTGCCGAAATTTCATCTTTTGTATCATAAGATATGGCTAAGGCTAATTCTGCACAATCAACACAGGGAACACATCCATTACCTTCGGTAATCATAGCTTTATATTTTTCATACAACTTCTGTGCTTCTAAATGCTTATCTGCTGCATTTTCCCCTGATGCATCACCGCAAGAGCTGATACTCGCCCATACAAACACTCCAAATAATATAATAAAAATATGTTTCATAAAATATAATTTGAAATTAATCCAAGAGAAGAAATCACGATTAGAACACAAAGAGGGCTGATGAAGGAAATGAAACTAAGCACCGCGACTCTTCTTTTGGATTATGGCTTTATAGTTTAATTTGATAATTAACTAATGCAAATATATCGCTTATTAATTTATAAAAAAAGCAAAATACAAAGCACTTCATAAGTGGTCATGATTATTTAATAAGTGGTATCAAAACTTGTATAAGTGGTAAATAGCGTTTTTCATAGTAAAAAAAAGATATTTTCATCTCATATCCATAAAGCACTAACAATCAACAAAATCGTTAACTATACTATTTAAAATGGATTTAGAAACAAAAAAAAGCTGCCGAAAAAAATAATCGGCAGCTATAAGTTTTGAAGCTATAGGAATTTTTATAAACCAAATGCATAGTAATAAGTACCGGGAATGTCTTCATAAATACCTTCCAACATTACACCGCCTTTAATATCTTTAAGCGCATCGGTAAATTCTTTTACTGATTTTACTTCTTTTCCGTTCACTTTGGTAATAATAAAACCTTCTCGAATTTGTGTTTGTTGACGCAATTTACCCGCATATATTTTCGTGATTTTTACGCCGCCTTTAATATCCAATTTACGTGCTTCATCTTTACTAATACCCTGCATATCGGCACCCAAAACACTAAGGATTTCTTTGTGCTCACGTTTCAGCAAACCGGTTTTTCCTTCACGGTTATTTAATACTACTTCAATTTCTTTCTCTGAACCTTTACGGTTTACCAATACTGTCACTTTATCTCCCGGGCGATGTTGTGCAATAAGTTCTTGCAATTTAGCCGAAGAAAGTACTTTTTCGCCATCCACAGCAATAATTACATCACCTTGTTTAATACCGTATTTTTCTGCAGCACTATTTTTAATAATACTGTCCACATACGCACCTTCGGTAACTTTCAAGTCTTTTTCTTTGGCAAGATTTCCATCTACCGAATGAATCATCACACCCAATACACCACGCTGCACTACACCGTATTTTAAAAGGTCTTCAACAACTTTATTTACAATGTTTGCCGGAACAGCAAAACCATAACCGGCATAAGAGCCTGTTGGGCTGGCAATAGCAGTATTTATGCCTATTAAACCACCATCAAGATTAACCAGTGCTCCTCCGCTATTTCCGGGATTAATCGCCGCATCAGTTTGTATAAAACTTTCAACCGCATATTGCTCGTGATTAATATTAATATTTCGTGCTTTTGCGCTAACAATACCTGCCGTAACCGTTGAGTTTAGACTAAACGGATTTCCAACAGCCATAACCCACTCCCCTACTTTCACATCGTCTGAATTTACAAAAGCCAAATAAGGCAGATTTTTTTCTTTGATTTGCAAAAGCGCAATATCCGTAGTCGGGTCTGTACCCACCACTTTTGCTTTATAGGTACGATTATCGTGCAAAGTTACTTCAATATCCTTGGCATCGGCAATTACATGATTATTAGTAACAATGTAACCGTTTTCATTAATGATTACACCCGAACCGGTTGCAACTTGAACATTGGGCATATTTTTAGGTTTTTGTCTCGGCATTTGTTGTGGTTCACCAAAGAAAAATTTAAAAAAATCATCACCGCCAAAAGGATCCGGTAATTGACGATACTGATGCATATAGTTGTTTTGCGAAACAATACTCGATTTTATATGTACCACAGCATTTACAACCTTGTCCGCTGTTTTCGTAAAATCTACAGGTTCAAAATCACCATTTTCATTTACCGAATAAAGTACTTTACTCGCCCCGGTACCATCCACATGTTCAATTTTGATTACTTGCTCATTCCCTGTTAACTCTTTTGCCCCATAAAAGGTTAACAAACTAATAACCAGGGCAATTGCTGCTGATACAAAATATTCTTTTTTCATGAGTATAAATTTTAATTGTTTTTAATGGTCTCATGTAACATCCGTCAATGAGACTATTCGTGTATGCTCAGACCAAACAGAGCATTAATATCTGCAAGGAAAACACAAACAAAACGGATGTTTCATGATTAAAATATTTAATTAATTATACGTTTCTATTTTTGATTATCGGGTGAACCTTTCCGTCCTATTTACCGGTAGATGAATATAGCTGCAAGTATTTTTTAAATGCCCGACCAAATTTATTGAACAGGTACATTTAATACATTTGAACTGCTGTTTTTATTTTTACCTACGGTAATTTGTAAAACGCCTTTTTTCATTTTAGCTTTAATTTTATCAGGGTCTGCATTTTCCGGTAATTGAAAAATTCTTTGAAATGCAGCATACCCATATTCTTTTCGCACCCAATTCTTTGATTTTTCTTCGTTTTTATATTGTTTTTCTGAGGATATTACCAAACAATTATCTTGTACTTCAATTTTAACATCTTTCTTTTTTAGTCCGGGCACGGCAATATTTAACTCAAATGCTTTGCTATTATCAGATATATTAACCGATGGCACGGTTGCAACCTCTTCATTTGAAGATATAGTATCGGTAATTTTTTTCCCGAAAAACTTTTCAATTATATTCGGAAATACCGGTTTTGTTTTTGATTTCCACTTAAATAAGTTCATAGCGCTAAGTTTTTAGTTTTACAAATTATGAATACACAAAATAATTAGTATAATAAAAGCCGCTCGACGGACAAAAACTAAGGTTTAAAGTGCTAAAACAGACAGAATTCTTTTCCCGCCAAGCGACTTTAATTCATCAAAAACAAACCATTAGCAATCTATTTTGCGCACAAAAACAATCAATGCTTACTTAATGGCAATTTGCTTTGCAGGTTTTGGTTTTGCTTCTTCTTTCTTCGGAATATTGATTTTCAAAACGCCATTTTCGTATTTAGCCGAAATTTTATCGCGTTCAACAATACCCGGCAAAGTAAATGACCTGCTGAATGATTGATAGCTAAACTCTCTACGTGTATAGCTTTCACCTTCTTTGCTTTCTTTTTCATCTTTACGTTCAGATGAAATGGTAAGCAAATCATTGTTTAGCTCAATTTTAAAGTCTTTTTTGTCCATTCCCGGTGCAGCCATTTCAACTTCATAAGCATCGGGAGTATCTTTAATATTTACAGAAGGTAAAGTTGTATTGGTGTCTGAATAGTTTAGCAAGGACCAATCATTCCAATCACGAGTAAAAAAGTCATTGAATAAATTTGACCACATAGTCGGAATCATTTCATTTCTTTTTACCAGTGTCATAGCTACCTCCTTTTTTAATGGTTAAACATTTGTTTTTTGTTTTATTTATGTTTGCACCCCAAATTTTTCAAACTAAATGCCAAGCATATTTTCAGCACTGTTAAAAAATGTTAAAACACGATAAATCAGTATATTACAGCAGCATCAAGCACTTATAAGCCAGACAAAATGTCAGCGCACAAAACACGGTCATGACAAAACAACCGGCGCTTTATAACAAAAATGCAAAAATGACAGCATTCAATAAGCCTTTATTTTATTTATAATGAAACTAAATTATACAAATTTCAAAGTATTCATTATTCAATTGACAACAAATTCTATAATTTTATAACCTTAAATCTGCAGCTATGTTCGTAGCGAAAAGCCAAAATGTGCGTTAGTATTGGCGTAGCGCAGTTTTGAGACACGCAGACATAGCATTAGTTATGGTGAGTATCGAAAAACGAGCATTCTCAATAATGACGTGCAGTTTGGCTTTGCAGTAGAAGATAGTTGCGGAGTTAAGGTATAAGCTGAATGTTTAAATTTAAAATTAAAATAAGATGAAATCAATAAAAGGTACTAAAACAGAACAAAACCTGTTAAAAGCTTTTGCAGGCGAGTCGCAAGCAAGAATGCGTTACAACTATTTTGCAAAACAAGCAAAAAAAGAAGGTTTAGAGCAAATTGCAGCAATTTTTGAAGAAACTGCCGAGAATGAAAAAGCACATGCTAAGCGCTTTTTTAAATTTCTCGAAGGGGGTATGGTTGAAATAACAGCTACTTACCCAGCAGGAATTATCGGTACTACTCTTGAAAACCTAAAAGCAAGTGCCGAAGGTGAAAATGAAGAATGGACAGAATTATACCCTGAATTTGCAAAAATTGCAGAAGAAGAAGGTTTTAAAGAAGTTGCCTTAGCTTTTAAGATGATTGCAAAAGTAGAAAAAGCGCATGAAGAGCGTTACAAAAAATTATACAGCAATTTAGAAGAAGGCAAAGTATTTAAAAAAGGTGATAAAGTTGTTTGGAAATGCCGTAATTGCGGGTTTCTACACGAAGGAACTGTTGCTCCTAAAATGTGTCCCGCATGTGAACATCCACAATCTTATTTTGAAGTAAAAGCATATAATTATTAATATTATAAGGTATTAATAAATGGATTTAAAAAAGACTTTAACGCTTTTATGCTTAAAGTCTTTTTTTAATACATGTTAGACTACACCTTAAAAGAGATATTGAAAACATATTCCGGAAAACTTCGTTTTTATAAAAAAATAATTAATTTAGTGCTTTAAAGAAAAATGAGCTTAAAATCTGCATGGAAAGTAATTTTCTAACATACGATGTTTTCAAAACCTTTGAAAATGATAAGTTCTGCTTTGCTTATCAGGGCTATTTTGCCAACAACATTGTAATGAATGCGGTAGATTTAATCGAAAATAACATTGTAAAACACAGCAGTTTACGAAAAATACGACACAAACTCTCCTACCTCATGATTGAGAGTTTTCAAAATATTACCCGCTACGCAGACGAACCCGAAAATAGAGACGAAAGCTATCTGGATGAGCTTTTTTTAGTACGAAATATAAAACAACATTTTTACATTATATCGGCAAACATTATACATAATACAAAAATTGCCTATGTAACCGACAAATTAAACGAAGTTAATACATTAGAGCACAAAGAGCTAAACAAACTATATCAAGAAGTACTTACCAATAATCAATTTACTGAGGCAGGAGGTGCAGGCTTAGGTTTTATTGAAATGGTACGCAAAACAAAAGAAAAGCTGGAATATGAGTTTGTAAAAATCAATAATGAATATTCTTATTTTTACCTTTTAATAAAAATTAAAAGCGAAAAAGGCAAAGAAGATACAAACCAATATGTAGATTTAGATTGGGTAAAACAATTTCACAACAGAGCTTGCAAAAATAAAATCATTTCTATACACAAAGGTAATTTTTCGCCTATTGTTATCGACCCGGTGCTGAATATGGTTGAAAAAAACATCAAACGAAAAACCATTAATATCCAAAAACTTGCTTTTCACTTAATCATTGAAGCCTTGCAAAATGTTAGCCATCATTCCTTAGAAATGAACAAGAAAAAAGAAGCAATTTTTATGATTTGTAAAAAAGAAAAGCAATTTTTTATTTCAACAGGTAATTTTATAGAAAAAAATAAAGCCAAAAGTCTAAAAAAACAATTAGCAACCCTTAAAAAAATGAATAAAAAAGAACTGAAAGTTCTTTACGAAGAACTCATTTTTAAACGTACCGCAGCACTTACCAAACATAAAATCGGTTTAGGTCTTGTTGATATTGCTCTGGAAAGCAATAATCAATTTAATTACGAGTTTATTAATGTTGAAGATAATATTTCTTTTTACACATTTGAGGTAGAGGTTTAACAAACAACATTTAAAAGCACCTAAAAACTATTGACTCGCACTAAGCTACTTGCCACTTCTAACAAAAGAAAGCATTGTCGCTTTTATAATATTTTAATATTTAATTAACTAAAAAATGAAATTATGAGTTCTAAAATTTTAATTCTAACATTGAGTGTACTACTATTTGCTTCTTGTGAAAAGTACAAAGACTTTGATAATGCAGAAGTTATTGAAAACTCTTATTCAGGTTCAATTGTAATCGATAATGATTCAGATCCTGATGGTGATTTTACCGGAAATGGAGACTCCGGAACATATGCTTTTGCTTGGGTAAACACTAAAGAAAAAGCTAAAATAAAGCTCTCTATCGATAACTCAGCATCAGGAAGTGTTCAAATCAAATTAAATGACGCAAAAGGTAAAGAAAAATTTAGTAAATCATTAACAGGAAGTGATACAGAGGTAAGTTTTGAAGATTATTCAGAAGCAGGAAAATCTGGCACTTGGAAAATCACAGTAGTATTCAACAGTTTTAAGGGCGATGGCAGTTTTGAGATTGACCCGGCTGATTAACAATATTTTAAATATTGCTAAAATAGGGTGTTTAAAACACCCTATTTTTATTCTATCAAATATTAAACTAAAAAAGTAATCATCCAAAATGATTAAAACATGAACAAATAATTTAAAATAAAGTTGTTTATAAAACCGAACTGATATGTCTGAGAAGCTTTGATAGAAAATACTTTCATATCATTTAAACATCTATTGGCACCTCTCTATCAATCAACGCCTCTAAGGACATAAATGTTTCGGTACGCAACACGCCGCGTATAGCTACAAGTTTTTCCGAAAGCACTTGCTTCAAATGAGTATTGTCTTTAGCAAACACCTTAATAAACATAGAATACTGTCCTGTTGTATAATGACATTGCGTAATTTCAGGAATTTTCTTCATTTCTTTTAAAACATCGGCAAACATTAATGCATTTTCAAGATAAACCCCCACATAGGCGGTTGTTTGAAAACCTAATTTTTTCGGATCAATTGAAAAATGAGAACCCGTTATAACCCCCATCTCTGTTAATTTATTTACCCTTTGATGTATGGCAGAGCCCGATACATTACACATTTTTGCCACTTCTAAAAAAGGTGTTTTTGCATTTTTTACCAATATTGCTAAAATTTTTCGGTCCAATGCGTCAATATGTAAGTTCTTTTCCATTATATCTATAATATTTTGTTATTTTTATTCAAAATCAAACAATTTACTTTTATTTTAAAACCTTGTTGAGATAAATTATAATATTTTCACTTTTTTATTTGGATTTTACTATCAAACTGCTTATGTTTGTATCGTTAAATTTTATTTTCACACTTTTTAGGCAATAAAAGTAATAAAATAAAAGATAGCTTTGAAATTTTAATAAAATTTTTTCTTATGTGTGGTATTTTAGCAGCAATTGGCAAAAACAACCCTGAACAAATCAGAGTATTGTCTAAAAGAATGACGCATCGAGGACCGGACGAAAACGGTTTAGTGCAATTAAAAGACGGCTCGATACTTTCGCACGAGCGTTTATCAATTATTGACCTGCACACAGGCGTACAGCCTATCCCTGCAGATAATAATAAAACTTGGATGGTTCATAATGGAGAAATTTATAACCACCAAAAACTTCGTCAAGAGCTGAACAACTATCCGTTTAAAACTAAATCGGACAGTGAAATTATAATTGCCTTATACAAAAAATACGGATATGATTTTTGCAATCGTCTCGACGGTATTTTTGCTTTTGTTATCGTAGATAATGATACATTTATGGCTGCACGCGACCCCATAGGTGTTAAACCCTTATACTATGGTACAGATGCCGAAGGAAAAATGTATTTTTCATCGGAAATGAAAGCAATCGCCGATCAATGTGTAGATATGGAAGCATTTCCTCCCGGACATTATTACACACCACAAACCGGCTTTGTAAAATATTTTAAACCCGACTGGGAAAATGCTTTTGTTGCCAAAAAGCAAGTTGATTTAAAAGAACTTAGAGATGCTCTAATAAAATCTACTAAAAAGCGCTTGATGACCGATGTTCCTTTGGGAGTTTTATTATCAGGAGGCTTAGACTCCAGTCTGATTGCTTCAATAACAAAACGATTACTTCCGAAAGATGCAGAACTACATTCTTTTTCGGTAGGAGTAAGTGCTGATGCGCCCGATTTAAAAGCAGCTCAAAAAGTAGCCGATTTTATCGGCACCAAACACCATAATGTTCTATTTAGTGTTGAAGAAGGAATTAAATCGATTAAAAAAATTATTTGGCATCTTGAAACCTATGATGTAACAACCATACGCGCAGCAACGCCTATGTATTTTTTATCAAAATATATTAAAGAAGCAGGAATCAAAGTTGTTTTATCAGGCGAAGGTGCAGATGAAATATTTGGTGGATATTTATATTTTCACAATGCTCCCGGTGCCATAGAATTTCAGAAAGAACTGATTCAACGGGTGCAAAATCTTTCAACTGCAGATTGCCTTCGTGCTGATAAATCAACAATGGCTCATGGATTAGAGGCAAGAGTACCATTCCTTGATAAAGAATTTTTGGAAACCGCAATGCAAATACGCCCGGAAGACAAAGAACCGGACAAAGCATCCGGTAAAGCCGAAAAACATATTTTAAGAGCAGCTTTTGATGATAAAGAAAACCCGTTTTTGCCCGATGATGTACTTTGGCGGCAAAAAGAACAATTTAGCGATGGTATAGGCTACTCATGGATTGATGAACTTAAAGTTTATTGCGAATCACAAGTTTCGGATGAAGATTTTGCTAAAGCAAAAGAACTGTTTCCTTTCAATACCCCCGATACAAAAGAAGCATTTTATTTCAGAAAAATTTTTGAAGAAATGTATCCCGAACAACATGCTATCCGTACCGTAAAAAAATGGATACCCAAATGGCAAGACAGTAAGGACCCTTCGGGCAGGGCAAGCACAGTTCATTCAAAAAGTATTTTAATTAAAGAAAAAAGAAAAAGAAGAGCATAGTTTTTTTTATAAATATCCTTAAATCCGCAGCTATGTTCGTAGCGAAAAGCCAAAACGTGCTCCAGTATTGATGGAGCGCAAAAAAAAGCAACGCAGGCGTAGCATTAGTTACGGTGAGTGTTTACTCCGACTATTGGCGGAAAGTTTTTTTGAGCATTCACAATAATGGTGTACGGTTTGGCTTTGCAGTAGAAGATAGTTGTGGTTTTAAGGAATATAATTTCTTAGGTTTGGTTTTTTTGAAAGTTGCCTGTTTTGGGGCAGCTTTTTTTTATCCTTTCCAGCTATAAGTATTTAACTGAAAACCTGCCAGTTGCAAAACCCGATCGGTAACAGTGGAAATTAACTCATCTATGTTCAATGGTTTGCTGTAAAAAGAAGGTGTAGCCGGACAAATAATACCGCCTGCCTCGGTAACAATTTTCATATTATTAATGTGTATTAAGTTCAAAGGCGTTTCGCGTGTAAGTAAAATCAATTTTCTACGTTCCTTTAAAACAACATCGGCAGCACGACTGATTAAATCATTAGATATACCATGAGCAATACGCCCCAGAGTGCCCATTGAGCAGGGAGCAATAATCATAGTATCAAAACCTGCCGATCCTGAGGCAAAAGGAGCAGAAAAGTCATTTTTATGATAAATCTTAAACGGAATTTGCTTTTTATCAAAAACACCCAACTCATATTTCCAAACCTCTTCTGCATTTGACGATAAAACAATATTTAGCTCTTGATATTGTTTCTGCAAATTAGTTTGTAACAAAGTGTTTATTATCGATTGCGCATATACCGAACCACTGGCACCGGTAATTGCTAAAATTATTTTTTTCGCCATATTTTCCTCCCTATAAAGTTGTTCAAAGATAACGAAAATAAAAGAAACGCTTAAAGAACAAAAATTTATCTTAAATCATAAAGTCAAGCGGCAGACATTATGCATGCGGTTTACGAAAATAAACAAATTTAGCTTTAATTCACCATTCAACCCGCATTGCAATCTTCCTTCATTCAATCATCCGCAGGTAGTCGGACAAGTTTCAATCATTCTGTTACTCAATCATTATACTAAGGGCGGCTACGGGCTTTCCGCTCATAGTCCCGATAATGAAAAATAACAAAACCTAAAAGGCAAAGGAGCTTCCGCCGGTCGCTCTTTCCCTTTTGGTTTTGTATATTTTTCACAATCGGGAGCTATCCGCTGCAATCCCTGCCGCAAGCACACACCACCATCTTTGCAACACCAAACCTGTCAGCGTGCGTAAGCACCTGACAGTGTTTAGTGCTTCCTTACAAAAACCTGTGAACATACGAAGCTCCAAACAGCGTTTTAAAAAAACAAAAGCGGTTTCTCTGCACCAAAGGTGCAAAATACAATAGCCTATCCGGAAGGGTTTAGTATTATGTTGTTTCAAAAAATAGTTAAGCACCAAAGGTGCGTGATAAATTTACCCGACATCTGCCGCTACTAATTTAAAAAAATGCTAAGCGACTTAAAGCTTTGACTTTCTGATTTTTTTAAACCTAAATTGAGCAAAAAAATTACAAACATAAAAAAACAGAAGCTATCCCTGGCGAAAACCATAAAAAAATTTCATAATTAACTGTTTTTTAGTATATTTGCTTACACTTATCTAAAACTTATTATAAATGAGCTCAAAATCTGCGGTATTTACGGGAATACTAATTTTGTGGATCGGCGCTTCTACTTATTGGTATGTCTGTAAAATAAAAGAAGACTGTAAAGAAAAAAC
>Ga0256840_1004280_pt1 | contig 10806 bp, 1 predicted proteins | sample 355202metaG_FD_185969 | JGI IMG/M metagenome (GOLD analysis project Ga0256840, IMG submission 185969) | Hydrothermal vent microbial communities from Mid Atlantic Ridge, Atlantic Ocean - 355-202 | ecosystem: Environmental > Aquatic > Marine > Hydrothermal vents | place: Atlantic Ocean: Mid...
TTTTTTTCAAAAAAGCATCTCTTCTTCTCGTGGAAACATCAACATGAGATTTGTCGGTCATTACGACGGTGTTTCCTTTCTTTAGGTATTCATCTGTATATTCCAAATTGATTAAATGAGACTGGTGCGTTCTGAAAAATGAATGGTTTTCCAATAATTTTTCAAAATGTTTGAGCGTTTTAGAAGCAGTTATTTTTTTTCCGTTCTTTAAAAAAACATGTGTGTAATTGATATCTGCCTGGCATCGTATGACATCTGAAATAGGGATAAATGAAAGCCCTTGTATATTAGATAAAACTATTTTTTTATTATCGTTAGTTTCCTGTTCAGAATTATGAAGTAGCGTTTGTATTTTTAAGGAAATGTGGTCTTTATGCAGCTTGGCATCTAGCCTTTGCAAGGTCTGTTTTAATTCATCTTTGTCAATTGGTTTCAGCAGATAATCAAATGCACGGAATTTTATAGCTTCGATGGCAAAGTGACCAAAGGCGGTGGTGAAGATGATTTGAAACGCAATTTTTTCTCCATGGTCCGTGTCCTCACAGAACACTTCTAAATATCCTCTTTCATTTATTTCTCTTGGAGAAAACCCGCCCCAATGAAGCCAAAACAACAAAGTAGCGCCTGTTTTTAGGAAGGAAGGTAAATGTTTTATTTTGTAGATGCGATGGTAAAAAATCGGCTCACGCCCTATCAGGGCTATTAATAGGTGTCTTCACGAGTAGGGTGATGCCTTACTTTATTACTTTTGCCCTTTCAGGGCTTAGTTGTGCTGGTTATTTGCATAGGGTGCTACCCTATGTTATTGCTTTTGCCCCGTTGGGGCGGGTTCTTTATTCTAGGACATAAACGAAAGAGGGCATTCTTCCCCATGGTCTGTGTCTTTACCATAGTCCATTAACTTAGTGAAATTTAAAGGTGTTTTTTCATTTCTCCGTGGTCTGTGTCCTCACAGACCATGCTAGTGGACCCATAGGACAAAACAGAATAACATTATTAAATATTAAAATAATACCATTTATTAATATTGAGCAAAAATATTTTCTTAATTTATTTTTGTGGCTAACTATACTGACAATCAAATACTTAGCCCCATATTTTCATATTTGTTGAAAAATAATGCAAAAGGTACTTGCATATTACATCAATAATTTGCTACCTTGTCATCGAATTGCAAAACACAACTAGCTATATACTGCTAATAAAAGAAACAGCAATTGCAGTCAGCTAGTTATATTTCACTTGTCAGGTTGCGACAAGATTTTGGGTTTATGGCTCCTTTTTACACAGCTTAATTTTTTAGTTTGAGGAAAATGAAATTTATACCGACCGGAATTAAAAATGCACTTTGCATGATAATAGTGCTTTTTATGAGTATAGCAAGTGCTTTTGGACAATCTGCGCAGCTATCCTCTCAGAAAGTTCAGAGAAAAGAGGTGTTGTCAGCCTTGAAAATAGACAGTATTTCCGTACTCCGAAGACAACAAAGGAAGGTAGATAGCCTCAGTCAATTGGCTAGTAACACTGTCGGAAAGTCACAAGAGATGCTGAATAGCTTTGAAGAACGGATCATGGACAAGCAAGAAGCAGCACGCAGTAAAGTTGACAGTTTGTTTGGAAAGGTACATGATAAATTACCAATCAACCCTACGCTAAATCAAAGTAGCATCGTAAGCGACAAATTAGAGGGTATAAACAGGAACACGGAAAAGTTATATGCCGCAGGTCCTAAGGTGGAAGAACTCAAAGAGAACGTGGGAGAATTAAACCTAGGTGGGGTAGAAAAATTAGAGCAGCCACAAGCTGTAAAAGAAGCGCAACTCTCCACAGGTTTAGCACCCAGAGAAAGTTTTGGGGCACTGTCAAAAGCAAAAAAATATACCGAGGGCGTGGTAGCACTTAAAGAAGGAAACCTAGATAAAATAGGCGTTGAAGAGGTGTTAGAACAAAAAGTGCAATCGCTAGCGGGTGTATCAGCACTGGAGGCAAAAAAAGCTACGGTAGCACCACAGCTAGAAGGCTACAAAAATATGCCTGACCCATTCTCCCCCTCAGAGTCTCTCGTAGCGCCTGCCCGACAACATGCTGGCGGGGACTCTGAGGCATTAAAAAACTGGAATCAGCGAATCCCCTCTGTTGAAAAGCTAAAGGATGGTGATGCTTTAAAGCCTGCCCGACTTCGTCATTCAGGCGGGAAGGAAACGGCCAATCACATCAAAGTTTTGGCTGCTGACTATTTCACACAACAGGTGGGCCTGTCCGAACAAGCTTGGGCGGACAAACTCAAAGCAGCACAAGACAAACTTTCTAAGTGGAAGAAAAAATTTGGAGGATTAGCGAGCATCAATGATATTCCAGCCCGAACCGGTAGGGGCGGAAATCCCCTAAAAGGAAAAACTTTTGGTGAGCGATTGATCATTGGTGGCAATTTTCAGATTTATAAAGGCAAGCCTTTTGGCTTGGACATTTCTCCACAATTGGCATACAAGCTCACCCCAAAATTTAGAATGGGCGTAGGCGGCGTTTTCCGTACTAGTTTTGGCAATAATGATATTGACCTCACCACACCAAACCAACCTACCGGTCAAACAGGCAAGCCTGTCCGGTCGCATGGACGGGAGCGTTCTGCTTATGGGTTCAGTGGCTACTTAGCACATGATGTTTACAAGCGCTTTTACGCCCATGGCGAATTTGAAAAGCTGCATACCAGACCGCAGCAAGCGCCTGATGAAAAAACCAAACAACCAGGCAACTTGCATGAAAGTGCTTACCTAGGCATTGGTAAAACGTACCATATTTCAAATATGGTAAAAGGAAATATCATGCTACTCTATGATGTGCTGAATGATAAAACAAACCCTTACCGCAGACCGTGGAATATTAGGTTTGGGTTTCAATTGGTAAAGGATAAAAGGGATAAAGAATAATAGAAAAAAACCAAACCAAGAAAAACCTAGTAGGTTTCAAGATAAGAAAGGAGGAGCAATAAATTAAAACCGTACAAAACTAAGCAAATACAAACCTACTAGGTTTGAGACGAGAGAATTGGTAAAGAATAAAGGAAATAAATATAGAATAATATAAAAAAACCTAACAGGTTTCAAAAGATAAAAGCATGAAAAACAGCATTAAACATACAAAACTAAACAAAGGAAAACCTGTTAGGTTTAAGACAAAAACAAACGGAAATCTAGTAGGTTTCAAGATAAGAAAGGAGGAGCAATAAATTAAAACCGTACAAAACTAAGCAAATACAAACTACTAGGTTTGAGAAGAGAGAATGGTAAAGAATAGAAGAAATAAATATAGGATAATATAAAAAAACCTAACAGGTTTCAAAAGATGAAAGCATGAAAAACAGCATCAAATATACAAAACTAAACAAATACAAACCTGTTAGGTTTAGGGCAAGAACAGAAGAAAAACCTAGTAGGTTTCAAGATAAGAAAGGATGAGCAATAAATTAAAACCATACAAAATTAAGCAAATACAAACCTACTAGGTTTGAGACGAGAGAATGGTAAAGAATAAAAGGGATAAAGAATAATATAAAAAACCCTAACAGGTTTCAAAAGATGAAAGCATGAAAAACAGCATTAAATATACAGCACTAAAGAAATACAAACCTGTTAGGTTTAGGGCAAGAACAAACGGAAATCTAGTAGGTTTCAAGATAAGAAAGGAGGAGCAATAAATTAAAACCGTACAAAACTAAGCAAATACAAACTACTAGGTTTGAGAAGAGAGAATGGTAAAGAATAGAAGAAATAAATATAGGATAATATAAAAAAACCTAACAGGTTTCAAAAGATGAAAGCATGAAAAACAGCATCAAATATACAAAACTAAACAAATACAAACCTGTTAGGTTTAGGGCAAGAACAGAAGAAAAACCTAGTAGGTTTCAAGATAAGAAAGGATGAGCAATAAATTAAAACCATACAAAATTAAGCAAATACAAACCTACTAGGTTTGAGACGAGAGAATGGTAAAGAATAAAAGGGATAAAGAATAATATAAAAAACCCTAACAGGTTTCAAAAGATGAAAGCATGAAAAACAGCATTAAATATACAGCACTAAAGAAATACAAACCTGTTAGGTTTAGGGCAAGAACAAACGGAAATCTAGTAGGTTTCAAGATAAGAAAGGAGGAGCAATAAATTAAAACCGTACAAAACTAAGCAAATACAAACTACTAGGTTTGAGAAGAGAGAATGGTAAAGAATAGAAGAAATAAATATAGGATAATATAAAAAAACCTAACAGGTTTCAAAAGATGAAAGCATGAAAAACAGCATCAAATATACAAAACTAAACAAATTCAAACATATAAGGTTTAGGGCAAGAACAGAAGAAAAACCTAGTAGGTTTCAAGATAAGAAAGGATGAGCAATAAATTAAAACCATACAAAATTAAGCAAATACAAACCTACCAGGTTTGAGACGAGAGAATGGTAAAGAATAAAAGGGATAAATATAGGATACTATAAAAAAAACCTAACAGGTTTCAAAAGATAAAAGCATGAAAAACATAATCAAACATACAAAACCAACAAATACAAACCTGTTAGGTTTGCTTCATGACAAGAAAATACTTTTTAACCAAAAAAACACCCCTATGAAAACGATCACGAGAAATTTAACGACTTATCTTTTTGCACTTACTTTATTATTGATTTTTAATAGTGAAAAAGTAAAGGCACAAGAAGGAGCTCCTTCAGTAGCAGCATTGCCTCCAGCATTTTCATCAGGCAATGATATACTGGGTGCAGCAGCCAATAGTGTGAATTTATTCACTGGTGAAGTGGCACTACCCATTCAATTGGCATCACTCCCTGGAAGAGGAGGCTTAAATGCGGGTGTCTCCATCGCCTATAGTTCTGCTGGTGTTCGGAACTCATTTGATGTTTGGAATTTAGATTCGCCAACGGGAATTTTAGGACTTGGATGGACGCTGGATTGCCCCAAAATCATTGTAGATAACAAGCAAACTGGTACTAGGGAAGATGATGAATTTTACTTAGTACAAGGGGGAAGTTCTAATAAACTCATTAGAACCAAAGGCACCAGTACTGCTAAAGAATATAAAACCCAAAACTATACGTTTTGGAAAATTGTTTATTATCCAAACAGTGAAAAGTGGGAGATTACCCAAGAAGATGGTACGAAGTATATCTATGGTGACAAAAATAGCAATCGGCATACCGTACAGTGGATAGTAAAGTGGGGAAATTGGATAGGCAGTAGCAGTCGCACCAGCGGACAAGCACAGCAGGCATCTGCATGGAATCTATCAGAAGTTAAAAATTTGTTGGGGGATAGGCTGCTTTATGAATATGAAGTTACAGAACAATATGTGGGTTCAAGTGCAGGAAAAAAACATACCGAAGCTTCCTACCCAAAGACCATCACCACTCCCACAGGAGGAAAGATTGAATTCGTTTATGGCAATAAATTAGCAACAGAATACCAAGATCCGCATACTGAAAAATCCGAGCCGGATGCGTATCAGGAACGATACGAAAAGAAATATTTGGATTATGTAACAGTGAGGAGCGAATATGGCAGGTTATTGAAAAAGGTGAAGATTGGTTACAATACAAGCACTATTAGTAATCCAACCAAACGCCTGTTAATTTCCATCACCGAAGAAAACGAGTGGGGTGAGAGTCGTCCTGGCACCACATTTAATTATTTAAATAGCGGCACCAGCAAAGGATGTATGCAGAAAGTAACCAATGGTAGCGGAGGTTCAATTTCTTATACTTACCATCAAGGTGTCCAAATTGGTCATTCTGAAAAAGCAATAGATATTACTGCCCCTACTGGTTACGGTCAACCCTCCTTATTGCAAGGACCTGATTTTGTTTTAGTAACCTGGCGGCAATTGAATAATGATGGATCTACAGACGATGGCTCTAGACCCGTAAAAGCGTATGTTTATACTTGGGAAGGAGAGTGGGTTGAAAAATATCTAGCAACATTTAACGCTGTAGAGCAGGGTGGAAACTATTGGCACCATAAAAGCTTAAAAGACTTCCAGATGATAATAGGGAAGGATTTCATTGGAATTTTAGATAAAGAAAGTGGAAATAATCACCGTTTGCACAGATGGATAAGAGATACAAACAAAAGAGGAGAATGGAAATATTCTTCTAGTACTCTGAACCTGGGGGATGATGAGGATAACGAGCCTATGTTAATGTCTGGAGACAACTATTTGGCGGTACACACTCAAAAGGATGGAGAAATCTTCACCTATATAAGGGACGGAAATACCTGGCGCTCCAAAACTATTTATTATCAAGGTTCGGGTCGATATGACTACGGATTTGGTCATAATTGGATTATTTCTCACCAGCGTTCAGGAACAGACCAAATTTATCTCCATTACCTCAATGAACAAAAGCAATGGGTAAAAAAATGGCTTCCATTTACTATTGATGGTTATTATGACAAACCTTCTTATTGGCATAGTAGTAATTCTTTTGTGGTGGGTATGATAGACCATAGTCCAGAATTTATCTACTGGTGGGATGAAAATTACAACAACTTTAAAGAATATAATTTAGGTACTTTTAGTGACAGATCATCAGTTTATAATATCAACAATAGTGCTATTTTTTTAACTAGTTCTGATGGTAATTATATTGACAGTAAGGCAGCACGTTTTGATGGATATGAATGGATACCATCGGAAGTAAACAGGGCGTCATCTTCTTCCTACTTTTCGTTTGGAAATGATGTTATGCACAGGGTTAAACAAGGATCAAACTATGGCGCTATTTATCGAACTACTTTTGACGCGAATACTTTAGATTGGACTGAAAATCATATCGAGTCTTTTAATATTGATGTTGACTACAATTTCTTTGAAGTACCTTCAGAATATAAATATGGAAACATACATGGGTTGGGAAATAAAACGTCTTGGATAAATAAAACATACTATTATAGATTGCCTAATGGTACTTGGAAAGATATTGATCGCATATATAAACCCCTTGGCTATGAGGTAAAAGTAAATCTGGCAGATGCTATAATGATGCCTGAGTTCTTTTTATACAGAATGAATTTGGATAATCAAACAAAAGTTCAATATTTCAAAAATGGAGGTACGCGACTATTGGAAACACTCGAGGGAAGAATTTATCCTACACAGGCTCACCCTTTTCAACAAGTAGGTTTAAATACTATTGTCACGTTGGATAACGATTCTGGTGGCACAAAATTAAAAATTCATAGAGTAATCGACCGGTTGGCACATGGGAAACAAACCTTTTACCCAGTTATTCAAATCAAGGTTAATGACGGTTATGAGGACAGGTACACTTCTTATAGTTATAATGCCTCAAGCAAAGGCACAGTGGATGCAAGTGGTACTGTCGCTCAATATAACAGAGCACGCACAGTACCTGGGAGCGACAAATCTACTATTACACCCTACGGCTACACCGACACCTTCTTTTACAATGGACTTCCCTCCAGTGAAGCTAGTTTAGCCCACCCTTTTGGTATGGGTAGTTATTACAATATGCTAAAAGGAGCGGTATATGCCACCAAAGTATATAACAGTACGGGTGCAGAAGTATCTAGCGCCAATAATAATACGGCGGTATTCTACAAAGAGCTATACAATGCCAGCAATGAAAAAGTAGGGCGGGGCTATTATACAAGACCAAACAGCAGTGTCACCATGGCAGATGGGTTAACGACAAGTGTCCATACCTATTACGATGATAATACAGGACTCCCCACCAAGACAACCACTTACATAGCCAATTCCAAAGGAGGAAATGACAACCACGTCACCGAAAATAAATACTGGTGGGAGGCCTACGATACTGATCGCGCTGAGCATATTTTTACAAGGGTAGTCCAGACCACCAAGAAAGTAAACAATGTGGTCAAGGATGTGGCGGTTACGAAATGGAAGGGCTGGACTTTTGGATGGGCACCAAGTGTAAGCTATATTTGGAAAGGGACTGGCAGTTCGGCATTTACCTGGTGGACCAGCACGCCCAATAGTAACTGGCAAAAAGCATCAGAAGTAATTGCACGTGATGCTAAACTCAATGTCACCGAAACCAAAGACATGGATGGCATGTATTCATCCACAATTTGGGGGCATAAACGAACGATTCCAGTGGCTAGTTTTACCAATGCAAGAAAAAATGAAGTGTTGATAGAAGATTTTGATGATGGCGATACGCAAGATTATGAACCAAGTTATTTCTCAGGAACAGGATGGAATACATCAGCTGGTTACTTAAAGAATTTGGATAATAACAGCGCAAGTACATTTACAGGTACTCGCTCAGATTGGACGAGCAATTTCATCGTGGAGTTTGAAGTGAAGATACCAAAAGCACCTGGAAATACTGGGCATGTTAGCTTCCAGTTTAGTCCGAGTAATGCTGTCACTGGGTATAGCCTTGGCTTCCTTCCAAACAACACCATCAAACTTGCTACCTCCAACGGTATTGGAGAAATAAAGGTACTTACAGGTTACCTTACTACCTCACTGTCTGAGTGGCATCGCGTTAGAATAGTGAAAGACGGAGGATCTAACCTGGTATATGTTAATGGCGTAAAAATAAAATTACTGCCAGAAGGCGCATCACCTTTCAAACAACCAGGCATTAATTCTCCTCCCCCTTCAAATGGTAGCCTGAGTTTTTATGCGGATAACTGTCTAGCCATGTTTGACAACCTGCGGGTTTACCCCAACGATGCCTACGCCTCCAGCACCGCCTATGACAAAGATTTCAAATACGCCACCGCAAGCATCGATGCCAATTACGAAATCGCCAGCAGCATGGTAGATGGTATTGGCAGAACCGTAGCTGCTTTAGATAGCAAGGGCATTGCATTAAGCACCGCAGCAGGCGCTCCGTCTCGTTGGAGAAATAGTTCCTTTGTTCAAACAGACCCTAATGTCGCCTTACAAACCGCCGTCAGAGGCAGGGATGGATTCAGTGATGATTTCAATAGAGGTGTTAGTGGCGAATGGCAGAAAGTAGACCGTAGTAATGGGCATACTGCCACCTGGACTAATATCAATAACAAATTGGTGTTTGTAGACCAAGGCGGAAATACTGGATGGAATACCGATAGTTATCTGTTAGATTTTGGCAAAGAATTTAAAGGGAGGATAGGCGTTGAATTGGATGTAAAAAAAATAGACACTTCCGGCAGTGGTTGGAACTTTGGCATTGGTCTGGGCGGTAACACCTGGAGTGGGGCAAATGGCGGCAGCGAAAATGCCATTTGGACGGCCATGAATGGCAATACCTCCTGGAGAACCTTTGCTGGAAGTTGGAAAGTGATATCAAATGCCAATACATTGGCTGCTAATCAAACCCACCGACTAAAAATCATCATTGATATTGATGCCCAAAAGGCAGATTATTATGTGGATGGCAAGCTACTCAACCGGAATGTCAATTTTAGAACCGCCACCACTGGCATTCAGAAGCTGGCATTATTTGGCTATGGCGAGTCGGCAGCCACCTGGCACATAGACAATGTAATAGTCTATACCGACCCAGTGCATTCCGTAGTCTATAGCGATGCCATGGGCAAGGTGCGGCAAACCCAAAGCGAGGCACCAGGCAATCAGATCATGGTCAGCGAACCAGTTTATGATGCACTGAATAGGGCGGCAGTACAAACCAAACCGACCAGAATCAACGCCAGATTTGGCTACCGAACAGGATATGTCACCAGTTTTAATTGGGCCAGCGGTGCCATGGCAGGCGAAGTGAAAAATAATAATCCTGCCGATGGGAATTATCCGTATAGCCGTACCAAATTTGACAACTCGCCGCTGAGCCGTACCTTAGAATCTGGCGCACCAGGAGCGACTTACCGCCTCGGACAAAAAACCACCAAGGTGAGTTACCATAACAATAGCACGGCAGGCATTGACTTTGGCAGTAAATACCCTGCCAACAAATATGCCGTGACCAAATCAGTCAATGCCGATGGTGGCATCGCCTACAGCATGACCGACATGGCGGGCAATGAAATTAAGAAAATGGCGGGCATCGTAAAAGGCAATAAATTTTTGCCCACGAGTACCGAAATCAGTATTTTCTCGACAGGTACAAAACTATTTACCGCTGCGGCAGACGAGGCGATCCCTTATACCCTCGTAGCAGGCAAAATACTGAAAATAGGCACCAGCCCAGGCAGTAGCAATGTGGTATATAAAAGTGCATTTACCGATGCGACATTCAATGCCACCAAAGGCACAACGTATTATATCACCGTTGAAGCCAAACCAATCCTTCCAGATCCTGACCCAGATCCAGACCCCGATCCAGACCCCGACCCCTGCCGAACCACCAATGCAGTGGGAAAAGTAATTCCTTGTGCGCAACAGTTGACGACGCAAAAAGTAGGTGCTTTCACCCTGACTTATACCAGCGGTTACACCTTTACGCCAAATCAGGATATTTACCTGACCACGAGTTACGAATATGATGATGACGGAAATCTCACCAAAATTTATCCGCCAAATTATTACAATCCGCCGACGGCAACGGCAAATATAACCACCTACATTACTTCAATGACCTATGATCATTTTGGCAGGTTGAAAACAAAACACACCCCTGATGCCGGGACCATGAAATATATCTATGACAAAACAGGCAGACTGCGGTTTATGCAAGACAGCAAAGGGGCAACAGGCACACAGTATATCCTCTATTGGAAATATGATGCCCTGGGCAGAACCACCGAAGAAGGGTATTATAATTATAACTGGAATGAGGGTACTTTGCAAACCAATGCGGGA
>Ga0256840_1004281_pt1 | contig 10805 bp, 11 predicted proteins | sample 355202metaG_FD_185969 | JGI IMG/M metagenome (GOLD analysis project Ga0256840, IMG submission 185969) | Hydrothermal vent microbial communities from Mid Atlantic Ridge, Atlantic Ocean - 355-202 | ecosystem: Environmental > Aquatic > Marine > Hydrothermal vents | place: Atlantic Ocean: Mid...
ACTTCAGCTTCAGTGGTGTTACGGGCAAGGTTACGTATTAGTAATTTCATAGGAGTTCTATATTTTTAAAAAAATAAGATTATACTCTTGAGTGGGTTTTAATTTAAAAAATATGTGTAAACTCAAGAGCCTCTGAAAGAGTGATGTTTTTAGTGGAAATTAATAATACGCTACATTATGGAATCAAATGGATTTATGAATGGCGTAATAAATAAAATTTTTTATAGAGAATAACGCCCAATAACCATTAAATAACTTGCTGTGTTCAGCGTCAGGGTACGCATGCCACTGTATTTTTTTCAGCAAGGTGAACTTTTCATCAGAAGAATAAAGGCAAGTTGGCTGCCAAGTTATAAGAGCTTAAAAGTTGTAGCAAGTTTTATTTTCAGCGTATACACTTTAGGTTTTGTACTCTTTTGGAATGTTTTGGTTTATTTCCCACTTTTCAGGATAATACAAACTTAACCTTTCTTTATTTAGAGAAAATTTTTGTTTGATTCTTGTTCTTCCTCCAACCGCTAACTCAGGGTTAGAAGCTCGCGCATATTTGTCTATTTCACAAAAAATATTTTGACAATCTATCAACTGTAAAGGACGACCAAATAAATTTTTGAAGTCAATATTTCTACAAGCAAACTCTTTATCTTGACGTTCAGTAACATATTGAATAATTTCGTTAGGAGTCTTTTTATCTATATTACTAAAGCATTTCGTTATGCCTCTCAATGCACCTGGTCCAGCAACAATAAAGTCACTTTCCAGTCCACAGTTAAGGTTACTATATGCCAAGTCAATAGCATATTGATATGAAAGGAAGTTTCCCAGTGTTGGGTAGCTCTTTAAAATAGTAAAAACTTTCTCAAGATTATTTATTCCTGCAATTTTTTCAGGAACATTTTCCATCATCATTAGTTCTAGTAACTTTAAGTTATTTTGATGTTTTCTCGGAAACCCAAACTCCTTAATTCCACAAGGCATAATATATGCCGCTGAATATATTTTATTGCCATCACTAATAGCGGTACTCAATATTTCATCATACAAACGAAAATCGTAATTAGAATAACTAATGTGATTTAGTTCATTAGTTAATTTTGTCCAAGTTGATATACGATTAAAAAAACGAAAGAGAATTGTACGAAAGAAAATTTCTTGAGGTGATTGATCACCAGAATAAATAACATGACGAATAAGAAACTGGCTAACTCGATCTGATGCGCGGTAGGCATTTGTAAATCGGTATTTTTTTAGAATAGGGTCGTTAGTTAGATCGTTAGTTTTGCCATTTAGCCGGTTTAAAAAAATATTTTGACGTTCTGCAGCAAACTTCCAATATAAATTATAAATTTCAGTTGTTTTTATCACTTATTATGTTTACATCGTTTTTAGTTTTTGTATTACTGTTTATTTTGTAGGTTGGCTGCTTCTGTTCGTAAACTATAGTATTAAGAGCTTTGTAGTAATCATTTATAGTATCTTTTTTAGATATTATGAAAGATGTTGCAATAATGATAAACCCTAAGAGGATTCTTCCTGTCCACTTAATAAACCCAATCCAATGTAAAATTGAATTATGTTGGTTTTCAATAGATAGTATCTTTGTTGTAAGCGTTCGCATTGAATAAATTTCATTTTCTGGAATCTTATTCAAAATTTCTAATGGGAACTCAGAAAATCCTTGTTTAGTTCTTGGTTTTGAATCAAGCTCATCTAAGTTAGAATACCAAATTAAAAAACAATCTGCTTTATGCTCTAGGTGAATAGGACTAGGCCCTGCATTATAAACTGAAAATAACAACTTCCCTTTAAAGCCAGGATCTACGTGGAACCCAGAAATATTAATAAGTCCTTTGTACTTGAACCCTGCTTTCATAGAAATAAAGGCAATGGCATCTTTTGGAACAGTAACGGTTTCATCTGTCAATAAAAAAGCAAACTGTCCAGAGGGAATAACAAAAGCTTGTTTTTCACTTAATGTTCTTTTAGTGTGGTGACTGTCATTATTATGCTGGTCTTTAGTGACAAAAATTTCTTTACCTATTCTTAATGTGTAAGAAGCTTGCTCTATCCTATTGGGGTCACACGGTGAAATTAGTGTAGGTAATTTTTCTGCAAGTGTTTGACTACTCCAAAATGTCATATAAAAACCTTTTGACCTAGCGTGTCAGGTAATGGTTGAAAAAAATTGATTTTTTCTTAACTTCTGTAAGGCGTAATGATACTTCTAAAATCAAATCAATTTTTAAGTGATAGGATGCTACTAGCATAAGAGAACTGATTTTTACTACACAGTCAGCAATTGACTCCCTATACGCAAAAGCCTCTAGATGATCAACTGATTCGCAAGCTTTTGCTAATTCACCCGTTATAATAGGAAATGTTTTTACCAACCATAAAGGGTCTTCATTATTAATCATGAGTTTTTGCGAAATTTTTTCTCCTAGTTGACTAATTTCATTACACTGATTCTCTCCTGCTATCTGTATTTTATCTGACAACAAGATATTTAGTGTATTGGCGCAAGTAGTTGAAATGATAAAGGAGTCAATTATAATTTTTTTTAGCTCATTATTATTAGGATTGTTTAAAATACAGTCACAAATTTTTCCTGAATATTTTGAGAAATGAAGAGCCATGTGGTTTAGACGTTGATGAATACTAAGTCGTGTAATCTCCTTATGGAAGAATTCATCATGTTCTAACTGCTCTATTTGAAGTTTAAGCAATTGATCTTTTACACTACTCATGTATTTTAATACTCTTTTTGTTATTTAAAGGTTATTACCATGCTTTAAAAAGGCCATATATTAATAATTATATAATAAAATCAAGAGAATTGAAGTGTTTTCTCTTGTTGTTGTAGGGTAATCGAGTTTAAAATCGCTTGAAAAGATAATTTAGATGAGGTGGAAGCCTATCATTTCTGTTTTAAATGATAGTTTAGTCTATAGCATCGATCAATTAAAGCAATTAAAGGGCTTGAGCTCTTACTAACTCAATATTTTTGGTGTCTCGTCATTTTAATACAGGCTTCAGCTCATGGCTGTTAATTAACAGCCATTTTAAACGAAGAATCAACATGCTTTGAGAGGGGCGTGGTGTAAACTATGCTTTTTATTTTAAGAGAAGTTTTGTGTCTGGATTATCTGATATTCCTAAGTATCTAAAAACAGCTATTACAGAGAAAGACCTTTTGCAGGCTCAGAGGCTGTTTCATGGTCGAGGTCATGCCTATGAGGGATTAAACCATGTCACTATTGACTGGTTGCCTCCGGTACTTTTGATTACCTTGTTTGCTCCCGAGCCAAGTTCAGAAATTGAAGCGCTGGCGGATAAGTTATTACTACTGTTTCCTGGGTGTAAAAGTGTGCAGCTACAGCACCGATATGAATTGTCAGGGCCTATTGATGTGATTAAAGGTGAAATTATTCAACAGCTTGTGATTACAGAGTCTAATTTACAGTTCAATATCAGTTTAGGGCAGGCGCGTAATACTGGCTTGTTTCTGGATATGAAAAATGGGCGTGACTGGGTGCAATCTCAGAGTAAAAATAAACGAGTGCTTAATTTATTCTCATATACCTGCGGATTTTCAGTTGCGGCGATTGCCGGTCTGGCTAAATCGGTACTCAATGTTGATATGAGTAGCCCTGCGTTAAATGTGGGAAGGGATAATCATCGCTTGAATCAGCAATCATGTGATGTGGTTAGCTTTGAAAAACTCAATATTTTTAAATCATTTGGACGGTTAAAAAAACGTGGTCCATTTGATTTATTAATTTGTGATCCCCCCACTTTTCAAAAAGGCAGTGTTGATATAGAAAAAGATTACCCAAAAATTTTACGCCGACTCAATACCTTTATGGCTGCTAATAGCATGCTTATGTTGTGTTTGAATGCACCTGAATTAGGGAGAGGCTTTTTATTAGAGCATATGCAGGAACTTGCACCGAGCTATCAGCTCATTGCAGAAATAAAGCCACCGGAAGTGTATGCTGAAGCAGAGGGGAAAGGTTTGACTATTTTATGTTTTAAAGCGTAGTAAAAACCTGTTAACTTTTGCCAGTTCATTTTCTTAAGGCATAAAAAAGGCCGGCTTATCTAAGATAAGCCGGCCTTTTTTAAAAATTTTTAGCTATTAAGCCATTGCGCGAACTTTAGAGTTCAAGCGACTTTTGCTACGTGCAGCTTTATTCTTATGAATAATACCTTTAGTGACGGCAGCATCAAAAACAGAGGAGACTGTTTTGTAAGCTACTTGTGCTTGTTCTTTATCACCAGTTGAAATCGCTGCGATTACTTTTTTGACAAAAGTACGTAAGTTACTACGTTGTCCTGCATTGCGTATACGGCTTTTTTCTGCCTGACGCGCTCTTTTTTTAGCTTGTGCTGTATTAGCCATATTACAAAATAATTCTGTGTTAAATAAGAACCGCGTATTATGTTTGCAAATGATATGATTGTCAACACTAATTAACTAAATTTGATACGTAATCTTGAGTAAGCAACTTTTTAAATCAACCGCTATTGTCAGTAGTATGACGATGATATCACGCATTCTTGGTTTTATTAGGGATATGCTGTTTGCCCGAATTTTTGGTATTGACTCGGGAACGGATGCTTTTTTTGTAGCCTTTAAAATCCCCAACTTTTTACGCCGTTTATTTGCTGAAGGTGCTTTTTCACAAGCTTTTGTCCCTGTATTATCGGATTATAAAGAGCAAGGCAGTAAAGAGGCCTTAAAACTCTTTATAGATAGAACGGCAGGTAGCCTGGCCGTTATTTTATTTATAGTGACTATTATTGGCGTTATTGCTGCGCCGATATTGATTACCCTTTTTGCGCCAGGGTTTAGTCATGAAGGTAAGCAGTATGAGCTGGCTGTGCAAATGTTACGCATCACCTTTCCATACTTGTTTTTTATTTCTTCTGTTGCCTTTGCGGGTGGCATTTTAAATTCACATGGTAAGTTTGCGGTTCCAGCCTTTACCCCCGTGTTTTTAAATATTTGTATGATTACCGCTGCCATATGGTTGTCACCGTTAATGGATGACCCTATTGTTGCATTAGCTTGGGGGGTTTTTGCAGCGGGTATTGTGCAGTTGTTATTTCAGTTTCCCGCGCTCTATAAGCTAGGACTGCTACCGAATTTAAAATGGGGGTTTAAAGATTCAGGGGTAAAGCGTATTTTAAAGTTAATGGCTCCCGCTATTTTTGGGGTGTCTATTACCCAAATAAATCTACTGTTAGACACCTTGATTGCTTCTTTTCTGGTAGCAGGTAGTGTGTCTTGGTTGTATTATTCAGACAGGTTGGTTGAATTTCCCTTAGGGATATTTGGTATAGCCTTGGCAACAGTAATATTACCAAGCCTTTCTAAAAGCCATTCAGCTGACAATTCTACAGAGTTTTCTAAATCACTAGACTGGGCTTTAAAGCTAGTTTTATTGATTGGTACTCCTGCCTCAATTGGCGTGTTAATGCTCGCTGAACCGATGTTGTCTACACTTTTTCAATATGAAGCCTTTGGGGATAATGATGTGCGCTTGGCTGGGCAAAGCTTAATGGCGTACTCGATTGGCTTGCTTGGTTTTATTTTAGTTAAAGTTTTAGTGCCTGGATTCACTTCTCGTAAGGATATGAAAACCCCAGTACGTATTGGTATTTATGCCATGGTAGCGAATATGGGAATGAATATTGTTTTGGTCTTTCCATTGGGGCATGCGGGACTAGCATTAGCAACTTCTTTAGGTGCTTTTTTTAATGCCACTCTTTTATTAACTAAGTTATTAAAAGAAAGCGTGTATAAGCCAGGTAAAAACTGGTTAAATTTTATGGTTAAAATTATTTTTGCGAATGAAATAATGGCGTTGTTTTTATATGTTTGTGTCGATACAGATCAGTGGTCTGCATGGGGAGCTTTAGATAGAAGTTTAAATCTAATGTTGTGGGTTACGCTGGGTGGCGGAGTTTATGCCCTATCTTTATTAATAATAGGCGTTAGGCCACGGAACTTTTTTAAATAAATATGGGGCGCCGTGCTTTAGGGTCTCTAGGTCTCTGCCATTACGTTAAGCGCATCATTCCGAAAGATGCGCTTCGTACCTCAGCACATCCTATGCAAATCGCTGCGTTAACTTAATGGCAGTGGGTGGAAAAATGCCAATATCCATCTCCCTTATTGGTCGAAACCAAAAAAACTCCAAACTCGATGAATAAATGTTGTTTCTTTGAATTCTGTCTCGGGTAAGCCATCAGCATAATTTTGTTGGTATACCCGTTTTGCATCAGCCGCTAAAACGTGTAGCCCCATTTTTGTATAAGCTTGTTCCATTACTCGTAAAGCATGAGGTACCGCGGGCGTTCTTTGAAACTCTTTTATAACATAACTGCCCCGATTTGCTGCAGCAATGTAAGCTTTACGCTTTAAGTAAAAACGCGCGACATGGACTTCATACATGGCTAGGTTGTTTCTAAGAGCTATCATGCGTTGTTTGGCGTCAGGTGTATATTTACTATTTGGAAAACGACGTGTTAATAGCTCAAAATTAGCATAAGCCTCTTTTACATTAGTCGGGTTACGTTGTGATGAATCTGTTGGTAAAAAGCGCTCAAGAAAACCGATGCTTCGGTTAAAGTTAATTAGCCCTTTTAGATAATAGGCATAATCAACATTAGGATGTCTTGGGTGGATTTTAATAAACCTATCTGCTGAAGCAATAGCCGTCTCTGGATCATCATTTTTATAATAAGCAAAAGCAATATTTAATTGGGTTTGAGCTGCATAATCACCAAAAGGGTATCTTGCTTCTAGCGTTTCATATAGTTTTATTGCTTTTTGATAATTTTCAGCATCCATTGCCGCCTTTGCTTTCTGGTGGAGGCCTTTTGCATCTAAGTTGGCAAACTCATCAGGTTTTGAGTTGTTTAGGGTTTCACAGCCTTGCAATGAAACGGTTAAACTTAAAAAAATTAAAAAATTTAATAAAAATGATCGCATATAGTTAGCTACACGTTGTAAGATTGAGGGTTTTCTCGTTCAAATGTTAAAACAAGCTGTGCTTATTTTTCAATAGAACGCGAGTATAACTTAAATTTAACGGCAATATGGCTATATTAACAGCAAAAATACCCGACGAAATGGCTGGCATGCGCCTTGATCAATGCTTAGCTGAAATGTTTCCCGACTACTCTAGAAGTAAATTACAGATTTGGATTAAAGCAGGGCGCGTTACTGTAAATCAACTATCCCTTAAAGCAAAAGATAAGGTTGATGGTGGCGAGGACATACAGCTTGATGCTGAAGCAGAGGAAGTTTTAGTATATGAAGCTGAAGATATTCCATTAGAGATTGTGTTTGAAGATGAGACTTTGCTTATTGTTAATAAACCTGCCGGTCTTGTGGTTCATCCAGCGGTTGGAAATTGGCAAGGTACCTTAGTGAATGCACTGCTAAATCATCAGCCTGCTTTAAAAACTTTACCACGGGCGGGTATTGTTCACCGGCTAGATAAAGATACCAGTGGGCTATTAATGGTCGCTAAAACCTTAAAAGCGCACAATAGTTTATCAACACAATTACAGGAAAGAACCATCACACGAGAATATTTAGCTTTAGTGAGAGGCTGGATGACCGCAGGGGGGACTGTTGATGAGCCTTTGGGGCGGCACCCTGCTGATCGTATAAAGCATACAGTCAGAGATGATGGGAAGCATGCAGTAACGCATTACCGTTTGGAGCAGCGATTAAAGAAAAATACCTTGATCAGGGTTAAATTAGAAACAGGAAGAACACATCAGATCAGGGTTCATATGGCTTATGTCGGATATCCTTTGGTTGGTGACCCTGTTTATGGGGGGCGATTTCAAATGCCCGCTAATTGCAGTGAAGAGCTTGAAGAGGTGTTAAGGAATTTTAAGCGCCAAGCACTGCATGCTACAAAATTAGGCTTGCAACATCCAGAAACAGATGAATATTGCGAATGGGAATTAGAGATGCCAGAAGATATGGTTAAGCTGATTCATGCTATTGAGAAAAATGACCTGGATTGAACCTGACTGGCCTGTTAAAGCCAATATACATGCTGCAGTTACTTTGCGAGCCGGTGGTTTCAGTCAGCATCCATTTCACAGTCTTAACCCAGCCTTGCATGTTAACGATGATGCTGAGCTTGTAGAGATAAATCGTAAAAAGATAGTGAAAATGCTTAAACTGCCCTCAAATCCGGTTTGGCTACAGCAAACACATAGTAACCGCGCTATTAAAATAGATAAAAGTGCTGTACTAGCACAAGCTGATGCAAGTTATACCGACCAAGCGAGGGTGGTAAGCGTGGTAATGACAGCTGATTGCCTTCCTATTTTATTAGCAAGTTATGATGGCTCTGAGATAGCGGCTATTCATGCAGGCTGGCGGGGGTTATTGGCAGGTATTATTGGCAATACAATTGCTCTATTTAAAGCTGATAAGGTGATGGCTTGGCTAGGCCCCGCTATTGGCCCAGATTGTTTTGAAGTCGGAGGTGAGGTTAAATCATCTTTTGTGACCAAATTAAACAAGTTTGGTAGCGCATTTAAACAAATAAGCGAAGATAAATATTTAGCCGATATTTATCAGCTAGCCACTATTGAACTGGCTATGCTAGGCATAACCCAAGTTTATGGGGGCGGTTTTTGTACCGTCACAGATAAACAGCGGTTTTATTCATATCGTCGCGATGGCGAAACAGGCCGAATGGCCTCACTCATTTGGAGAGATTGACCTTGGAATTATTGATATTAATTATCATATTTACTGCAATAGGCGGCGTATTAAGTGTTTTAGCTGCAGGTGTTTTTTTATTGTTGCCTGACAATCTTCAGACAAAAGTATTACCCCATGGAATTAGTTTTGCTATTGGTGCTTTGTTAGCGGTTGCTTTCTGGGGGTTAATTCCTCATGCCTTTGAAGAAGTTCATCATAGTCAGTTTCAAATGTTATCGGGAACCATTCTTGCAGGAATTCTTGGTTTCTTTGTGTTAGAAAAGTTATTGATTTGGCGTCATTGTCACTCTGGATCTTGTGAGGCACATAGTGAAGATTTGCATGATAATGCGGGTGGTTCTCATAACCATGGACATAAATCAGCAGGAACCATTATTATTATTGGTGACAGTATTCATAACTTTGTTGATGGAGTATTAATTGCGGCAGCATTTTTAACTGATGTAAAGTTAGGGATAGTCACAAGTCTAGCGGTTGCCGCGCATGAGATCCCTCAGGAAGTGGGCGATTTTGCTATCTTGTTACAAAGTGGGTACAGCAAATCAAAAGCCTTATTTTATAATGTGCTGGCAAGTTGCACTACGGTTATTGGCGGGGTCTTAGCTTATTATAGTTTGGAGGACTTACATGATGTTTTGCCCTTCTTTTTAGCCTTAGCGTCATCAAGTTTTATTTATATAGCGGTTGCCGATTTAATTCCATCGCTGCATAAAAAAACAGATATGAAAACATCTTTACAGCAGATTGCATTGATCACAGCAGGGGTTTTGGTTATCAGTTCATTACATGGCATAGCCCATGATATTGAAATAGAAGGAGTGGATACTCATTCTGAGCAATTGTCTACTCAGCACTAAAATAAATGTCACCGTAATAAGCCACTGTATTGCGCTTGGAATTATCGGTATCAGTCATCAGTGCAACAGCATCAATATAACGGATATCGCTACCAAATAGATTTTTTAAATCATTTAGGATATTGCGTTTTTCTGGGTACCAAGTATGTGTTGCGTCAGTATTAGAACGTACTGCAACCATCATAGCGTTTTTGCCAACAAAAGCATTTGGCCAAACGGTACCTTTGGCTGTGTTTCCAGCCCATACATAGTTTATGGCTTTGCTGTTCCAAAAAAACCAGCCACCACTGACGACAATATAAATTCTAGCGCTAAAATCATCCCCTGATTTACTTTGTTCGTTTAAGCCTTTTAAGGGGGTATCAATACGCCAACGCCAGTTTAAGAAAGGTGTTTTATGTAAATCAATACGCTGTTCTTTATATAAGCCAGATGCGCTGGAATCGCTTTCAGCGCGTAAAGCTAGGCTGTTATCAATAGGGACGATTTTATAACGTGTAGTGCCAGAAAATAACTTGCTTTTCCATTCTGTTAAGTCGCCTGATGAAAAGGTAGCGATAGGAAGCTCAAGTTTATCTTGTGCATAGGCGGTATTAATTGAAAAGATTAATAGCAGGATAAGTGACAGATATTTCATATTGAAGTGTTTTGGCTAGGTTTCGGAGTAAAATAATAGCATTTTTTGAAATAGTTCTGACTTCAGGTCTTTTAGGATGCTCTCTCTACACACCATTTTAAAGTAACCGTTCACTTCCCCCTTTGAAAAAGGGGGATTGAGGGGGATTTGTCTAATAAAACCAAACCTCCCTCAATCTCTCTTTTCCAAAGAGAGGGACTGAACGATTACATTTTAAGTTATCGATAATGAATTTCGGCTCTATATAGCTGCCCTATTGGTATTTTGTTTGGCGGAGTTGTACCTTTATGAAGCAGAAATATAATAATAGGACGTTGTTATGATGGTTGTAAGGTGCTGATTATAAATATAAAGTTTTATTTTTATAAAAAAAAATTAAATAAAGCTAGAAATTTTAATTAAGCCCCCCTATAATAGCGAGCTCTGCTAGTACATCAGCAATGCCTCGGTGGCGAAACTGGTAGACGCACGGGACTTAAAATCCCGCGGTGGCAACACCGTGCCGGTTCGATTCCGGCCCGAGGCACCATATTAGAAAGGCTTGTAA
>Ga0256840_1004282_pt1 | contig 10805 bp, 8 predicted proteins | sample 355202metaG_FD_185969 | JGI IMG/M metagenome (GOLD analysis project Ga0256840, IMG submission 185969) | Hydrothermal vent microbial communities from Mid Atlantic Ridge, Atlantic Ocean - 355-202 | ecosystem: Environmental > Aquatic > Marine > Hydrothermal vents | place: Atlantic Ocean: Mid...
TGAAAAAAATGGATATAAAGTAATTGCTGTTGATGCAGACCCTGATATGAACTTAGGGTGTGCCTTAGGAATTAACGAGGAAATTACGCCAATATCTAAAATGAACGATTTGATAGAGGAAAGAACCGGTAGTAAAGTTGGAGAATATGGGGGTGTTTTTAAATTAAATCCAAAAGTTGATGATATAGTGGATAATTACAGTTATAAGGTTGGAAATATCCATCTGTTAGTTATGGGAACTATTGAAAAGGGTGGAGAGGGCTGTGTATGTCCAGCGTCGGTATTACTTAGACGATTGTTGAAACATATAATTTTAAAGAGAAATGAGGTAGTTATATTAGATATGGAGGCAGGTATTGAACATTTAGGTAGAAAAACCACCGAATCTGTTGATTTTATGATAGTTGTTGTAGAACCTTCTAAAAAATCCCTCCTAACATCTGAAAGAATAAAAAAACTATCTAAGGATTTAAATATTCCCAATGTATTGGCTGTTATTAATAAGGTAAAAAGTAAAGAGGAACTTAATATTTTTTTAAAGGAATTTAAAAAGTTGGATATTCCAGTAATTGGCACCATATCATACAGCGATGAAGTGTCATCCTGCGATTTATATGGTAAGCCGATTGATTTAGAGTCCAAAGTAGGAAAAGAAGTAGAAAAAATATTTAATAAATTAATAGAATTAAAAAATAAAGCCAAATAAAGAGTGGTTTATTATTTTTTCATATATATCCCTAAAACAATTATTCCCTCACATATATCATTACTATATTGACATATTCTTTTCAAACTGTCCAATATAAAGGATATATGGGGTATATCTTTATCCCATTCGTAATTCTCAAATAATTCAGAGTTTAAACTTTTTATTTTTTCTATCACTTTATTGGACTGAGTGATAAGTTTATTTGCCTCAATATGGTCTTCGGTCAATAGATAATCACAGGTATTTTCAAAAATGGACTGAACTTCCCCTCTAACAGATATTATTTTTTTAATAATTTCACTATTGTTATTTTCTATTTTTGGAGACTCTCGTGCTATTCTTTTACAATGGTCTCCTATACGCTCCAAATTTTTAACAATGTTTGAAAATATTATGGTTTCATTTGGTTTAATCTCAACACTTTCAGAGAGATGTTCATTTAAACATTCATTAAGTTGTCTAAGTAGTAAGTAGTGGAATCTATTAACTTCCTTATCTCTTTGAACAATATCATTTACAAGTATATCGTCTTTATAAAGTATTGTTCTCTCAGTATCATTTAGCATGGTTTTTATAATTTTCATTGTTTTTAATAGGGCATCTTTAAAGGATATGTCTCTACAATCTACAAAGTTTTGAAGTAGTATTTTATTATCTTCCTCATCTACCACTTCCATACCAATTAAATCTCTTAAATTATTTTTAATATATATTTTATACTCAGTAAGTTTATCCCATGCCCCAACATCTTCATTTTTAAAATAAACTTCCAACATGTCATAGCCAGTTAAATAATACGCCACGATCATCCTAAATATTTCTTCCAAAGAATACTCTGGTGTAAATTCCAAAGTTATTTTTCTTTTAATTTTATCATCGCTACATATACTTACGCCCTTAGGCAATATTACAAGCGTATCATCATCTTTATGGCATATAACTACTTCATCACCACTTTCCAAATTTACCCTGTTTGTCCATTCCTTAGGAAGTGATACAATTAGAGTAGATCCACCAGTTTTTTGCACTTTTCTTTTCATGTACTTCATAAAAAATCACCATATATTTATCGTTTTAGATGCATTATTGTTGTTAAAAATTGTATTTTTTTATCTTTTTTTGATGCTTTTTTGATATTTTTAACAGTTTTTTGTTAATTTTAATATTAATTTTATTTATATTATTATTTTTAATAATTTATATTATTATTTTTAATATTTTTAAAATTATTAATGCTATTTTATTTATTTTTAAATTAAAAGGATATTTTCCAGGTATTTTATAATATTACTCCATATTGAAGTAAATTGTTATTAATCTCTTATTTTGGCAAAAATATTTATGTCATTATGAAAAATTTACATACTTTTTATAGTGAAACTAAATCCAGTTTAATATTGTAAAATTAAATACAATATGTATCTATTTATAACTACTATATAAATATATATTTCTTACACAATATTATTACTCAAAAATATTACTTAATAGGTAGTGGATATGAAAGTAAATGATAAAAAAAATATACTCTCCATTGATTTTAACAACTATAAAATGATTACAGATTTGGGAGAAAAAAACGGTAAAATTATATTTACAATAAACAACATATATACCACTGAAATAGAACTTAAATACGATTTTAAAATAGAGAACAAAATCCTATACTTAACAGACAAAAATCTTAAAAAACTTAAAAAAGAGAGATTAAAAAACTTTAAAATGGAAATATTAAATTTACTATCCTATAATATAGGCAATAATTTAAAAAATAAAATAACAGGTAGAAAAACCATATATATTAATGAGAATATTCCCCTTATTGGGCATACTGCCTTTGGATTAATAGATAGGGGCACTAACACAATACAAGTGAGGGGTCTAACTGGATGTAATATTAACTGTCCATTTTGTTCAGTAGACGAAGGAAAAATATCTAAGAGTAGAAAAAATGATTATTATGTGGATTACGAGTATCTAATAAATGAGTATAAAAAAATAGTGGATTACAAAGGCAATAAATATTTAGAGGCTCACTTAGATGGTCAAGGCGAGCCCTCACTATATTATCCACTTCCAGAACTTGTAAATGAACTTCATATTATAAATAAAAAAGGTAGTGGAATAATTACAATGCAAACTAACGGCGTAAATTTAACCTATGAACTCATAGATGAACTTGAAGAGTGCGGATTACATAGGATAAATTTATCCATAAATGCAATGGATGAAAAATTAAGTAGGGCACTATCTGGTTATAAAGAATATTCAATTGATAAAATAATAGAGATTGCTGAGTATATTAAAAACTCTAAAATACATCTTTTAATTGCCCCCCTTCTTCTTCCAAATATAAACGATGAAGAATTTAAAAAAGTCCTTGATTTTGCCATAAATTTAGATTTAAAAAATCCACAAAATATAATAAATCCAATAACCAATAGGAAAGACCCCATATTGGGACCACAACTTTGTTTAATATATAAATTTGGTAGAAAAATGAATAGTATGAAACACTGGAACTTAAAAAGATTTTACAATCTTTTAAAAACATACGAAAAAGAGTATTTAAAAAATGGTATAAATGTAAATTTAATCACGCCACTATCAAAATACGGCAATCATCCAAGAAAAAAACTACCCTGTCCTTTTAAAGTTAATGAAGTAGTGGATGTAAAGGTAGTTTTAGATGGTAGAATATATGGAGAGGTCTTAGGTATAAAAAACGACAGAATTATACAAATAACAGATATTGGAGACGATTTTGAAAAATATAAGGATAAGACCATTAAAGTAAGGATATTAAGAACTAAGGATAATATTATTGTAGGAAAGAAAATATAATCATTGATTTAATATTATTAAAATTAATTATTAATTATTATATTAATTATTACTAAATTATAAAATAAAATTATTAAAATTAAAATTATTAATTATTATTCTTTATTATTTTTTTATTTTTAAATTAATTATTATTTTTTATATTTTATTATTTTTTTAGTTTTACAACCATTTATAAAGATTTATAAAGATTTAAAATAATTAAATTAAGTTCCCTCCCTCCAATCACTTAAATATTTTCTCTGCTCTGGTGTAAGTTCATCAATAGATATATTCATAGATTCCAATTTTAAGGAGGCAATCATTAAATCCTGTTCATAAGGAACACTATATACTCTATTTTCAAGTTTTTCATAGTTTTCAAGTATATATTTTGCCCCTAATGCCTGATTTGCAAAACTCATATCCATAACTTCACAGGGATGACCATCAGCACAGGCAAGATTAACCAACCTACCTTCTCCCAATAAATATAACTTTTTATTTCCTAAGTCGTACTCTTCAATATTTTTCCTAACTACCTTAACTGATGAGGATAAACTTAATAAGTCTCCTTTGTTAATCTCATTATCAAAATGACCGGCATTTGCAAGTATCGCCCCATCTTTCATAACTAAGAAGTGTTCTGCCCTTATTACATCCTTACAACCGGTGGTAGTTATAAATATGTCTCCTATCTTTGCAGCATCTATCATTTTCATAACCCTAAATCCATCCATTCGTGCTTCCAATGCTCTTATAGGATTTATCTCAGTTATAATTACATTAGCCCCTAATCCTTTTGCCCTCATTGCCACTCCTTTACCACACCATCCATATCCACCAATAACTACATTTTTACCTGCAATTAGTAAGTTTGTAGTCCTTATTATTCCATCCATTGCACTTTGCCCTGTTCCATACCTGTTATCAAATAAATGCTTTGTATATGCATCATTAACATTCATTACTGGAAATTTTAAAGTGTCCTCCTCTGCCATTGCCTTCAATCTTATTATTCCAGTTGTGGTTTCCTCACAACCTCCCTTTATATTATCTAAAACATCTGTTCTTTCAGTATGGAGAAGGAATATTAAATCAGCCCCATCATCAATTACAATATCTGGCTTATGGTCCAATACCCTATTTAGGTTTTCGTAATACTCTTTATCAGTTTCACCACGCCAAGCATATACATTCATTCCCTTTTTGACACAGGCTGCCGCCACATCATCCTGAGTGGATAGGGGATTACAGCCAGTAATTGCTATTTTAGCCCCTCCCTTTAAAAGTGTCTCAGCAAGAACTGCTGTTTTTGCCTCTAAGTGTAATGCCATACCTATGGTTATTCCTTTAAATGGTTTTGTTTCTTCGTAGTTATCCATTATTGACCTTAATACTGGCATGTGTTTTTTAGCCCATTCAATTTTTAACTCGCCTGAATTGTATAGGTTTATATCCTTTATCAAACTCATTTTTCCACCATTTTATTTTACTGTTTATTTTACTGTATGGTATAAAATCTTAGATGTTAATATATATTTCCATTAGTTTTATGGTAGTATATATATTTTAAACAGTAAATATAAAAATAATAAATTAACTACCTACAACCTTACTAATTATTACCAATCATTAAATATTTTATGGTGATAGAAATGGATATTATTAATAATGAGGACCTTTTAAATTATTTTGAAAATAAAGAGACCATTAGGGAAAATGCATTAAAACTATCAAGGGAAATAGTCAGAAAAATAAGTATGATTATAAGGAATATTCATAAGAATCCAGATGATTTTAATATTTTAAATAGTATAAAAAATGAAATAACCCTTATTGAAGAGGATATTTTAAGGTTAAGAGAGATGTTAAAGGACTATGACGATTTAAAAAAGTATATAAACACTCCTGAAATAGAATATGTAGAATGTAAAACATTTTTAGAGATTGTATTTAGTGTCGAAAATGGTTGTAAAAGTAATAACTCTATCAATAGGGTTGATGATGTAAGTTCTAATAATAATATAAGCAATAATATGCCTATATCATATAAAACATTTAAAAAAGTTGGTATTATTCCTGAAAATTATATATTGGGTCTATGTGATGTTATTGGAGAACTGAGAAGGATAATAGTTGAATGTATTAAAGAGGACGATATAGACAGAAGTATGAAATACTTTGAAATAATGGAAAAAATATATGAGTATATTATGCTATTTGACAATTATCATGTTATAGATGGCTTACGAAGGAAACAAGATATTTCGAGAGGAATATTGGAAAAAACCAATGGGGATATTATGAACTTCATAGAAAATCTAAAATTAAGAAGGGAACTTATAAAACTAAACGGTGTTTTAAAAAGTAGTAATTAATAAATATACAATATAATATAAAAATTTAAAAAAATAAATAAAATAATATAAAATAAAAATATTATTATAAAAATAATAAAAATAATAAAATTAAATTAAAATTAAAAAATTTAATAATAATATAATAAAAATCAATAATAAAGAGGGGTATAAAATAGTTAAAAATTGGTGATAATTTGGTATTTAAGGCGTATGACATTAGAGGACTCTATCAAAAAGAACTTGATGAAGATTTTGCCTATTCTCTTGGAAGAAGTTTGGGAAATAAATACAGTGGAAAAAAAATACTTGTAGGTAATGATGTCAGGATTGGTTCTAATAAGTTAGTTAAACCTTTTATATATGGTCTCTTAGAAGAGGGAGCCAATGTAGATTATTCAGGGGAAATTTCCACTCCACTTATGTATTTTGGCACTAAAAATAATTATGATTTAGGGGTTATACTTACTGCCTCCCACAATCCACCAGAATATACTGGCTTTAAAATGTGTGATATTAATTGTATTCCAATATCTCCAATTAATGAAATAAAGAAGATATTCAAAAGATATAATTTAGATGAAGAAACTAAAAAGGATATTGATAATTTAGATCTTAAAAGTATGTTTGTAGATATATCAAAGAAGTATATTGACTTTTACCTTAATAGATGTTCAAAATCAGATATATTAATAGCAGTAGATTTTGCAAATGGGAGTACCAGTATATATGAAAAGGAAATACTGGACAAACTGTTTAAAAATAAAATATTTATAAATGATTATCCTGATGGTAATTTCCCAGCCCATAATCCTGATACCTTAAAGAGAGAATGTTTGGAAGATATAATAAAAACGGTGAAAAATAACAACTGTGATATTGGTGTAATATTTGATGGGGATGGGGATAGAATAGGCATAATTGATGAAAAAGGTAATGTTTTACAAGGGGATATTTTAACGGCAATAATTGCAATGGATATATTGAAGAAAAAGAAAAATGACGGTTTTAATGACGATATAAAAATAATTTATGATTTAAGATGTAGTAAAATAGTGCCTGAAATTATTGAAAAATACGGGGGCATTCCTATAAAAACAAGAGTGGGGCATTATTTTATAAAAAAACTTATGCATGAAGTTGATGGAGAATTTGCCGGGGAATTATCCAACCACTTTTACTTTAAAGAAATTGGCTATTTTGAAAGCCCAATACTTGCCCTTAACTATTTAATAAATATTATGGAGGAGACAGGTAAAACCTTATCCCAACTATCCTCTGAACTTAAAAAATACTATCATAGTGGAGAAATAAACTTTAAAGTATCTAATCAAAAGTTAATATTAGAAAAATTAAAGGAAAAATATTCCAACTGTAAAATTGAAGAATTGGATGGTTTATCAGTATATTGCGACAATTGGTGGTTTAATATTAGACCATCTAATACTGAACCATTATTACGGCTAAACTTAGAAGGAGATACAGAGGAGTTAATGAAGGAGAAAGTAGAGGAGGTTAAGAAGTTTATAGAAGAAATAGAAAAAGAATTTAATGTATAATTTAGATATAAATTTTAGATTTTAACTCTGAAACTAAAATAATAACTTAAAAACTTCTTTTAATAATCATTTTTTTATAATTGATTATATATTACAGATTATAAAATTAATAGGGTGCCTACAATTTTTTAAAAATTTTAGTGTGGTTTTTATGCTTGAATACTTTACCTATGTAATATTCAGTTTTGTCTTTATAATAATATCTATTATTTTATCCTATAGGGAAAAAATCGGCATTGAGAAAGAGACATTTATTGCATCGATATTGTCAATGGTGCAACTTTTAATATTGGGATATATCTTAACTACCATATTCTCAATGGGTATGGTAGTATCTTACATAATGCTCTTTGTAATGATTTCAGTTGCTACATATATGGTTTATAAAAAGATTAAGGTATTAAAAAATAGAAAGTGGTTTATAGTTTCATTATTTACCACATTCTTCATAACTTCGGCAATATCATTTATTATATTGATTCTATCCCATACTGTTAAATACGAGCCCCAGTATATTATTCCACTTATGGGTATGGTCATAGGAAACTCAATGAATACAGTGCATTTAACATTGAATAAACTTATTGATTTGGTAAAATCAAGAAGGGATGAACTTTGGGGATACTTTGCCCTTGGAGCGACAGAATTGCAGGCTCTTAGACCATTTATGGTAAATGCTGTTAAATCTGCCGTAATCCCACAAATGAATAGAACAAAATCAGTTGGTATAATATTTATACCTGGGGCAATGACTGGTATGTTATTAAGTGGGGCTGATCCACTATATGCTGCAACAATACAAATTGTTATAATGTGGATGATACTTAGCGGGGCAATAATTTCAGGTATATTAATTTGTTATTTAATTCATAAAGATGTAGTTAAAATTTAAAAATTATACGATTTTATTTGGTGAGGTAGTGTGGATATAATGAATATATTAATGGAGGTTGTAAAGGATATAACACCAACGGAAGAAGAGGTAAAAGATTTAAAAAAAATGTCAGAAAAAATCATAGACCAATTGTATAACAGATTTAAAGAAAATAATTTAATCCCTCCTGTTGTAGATATATTACAGGTTGGCTCTACTGATAGAAACACCAATCTTAAAGATGATTATGATATTGACATATTTGTAAGGTTTGATAAAAATACTGAAAAGGAACTAATAGGCAAATATACTTTATCAATCGGTGCTAAGGTAATTGAGGATTTAGGGGGAAACTGGTGGGTTGAGTATGCCGAGCATCCCTATTTATCAGGAAAAATTGGAAAATACGATATTGATATTGTGCCATGTTATAAGATTGAATGGGGGGAAAAAATAATCTCTGCTGTGGATAGAACGCCACTACATAACGAATTTGTTAAAAAAACCTTAGAAAAAATTGATAAAATTAAAAATAATAAAAATTATAATAATATTAATAATATTAATAATAATTACAATGATGATGAAAATTATCAACTTAGCATATATGATGAAGTTAGATTGTTAAAAAAATTCTTAAAAGGGACGGGGCTTTATGGTTCTGATTTAAAAACCAAAGGATTTTCTGGGTATTTATGTGAATTGTTAATAATATACAGTGGTGGCAGTTTTTTAAATCTATTAAAAGATAGTGAAAATTGGAAATCATCAAAGAAAATCATACTAAAAGAAATTTACGAACTATATGATTTAAATAACTATAAATTTAAGGACTTTGAAGACCCTTTAATAGTTTATGACCCTGTGGATTTAAATAGAAATGTTGCCGCCGCATTAAGTAAAAATAACTACTGTAAATTTATACACTATTCTTATTTATTTAATAGGACTCCATCAAAGAGTTTTTTTTATAATTATGTAGATATAATAAAAAACAAACTTAATGATAGATTTAAGGGCTACACGCTTACTCTATGTATAAAACGACCTTCTGACCTTGTTGATGATATAATATATCCACAAATGGAGAAATTACAAAGGGGCATAAATAAACTACTGGTAGAAAATGATTTCCAATATATTACCTGGGATATTGATGCTACTGAAAATTTATGCTATCTATCCTGGGAGTTTTTAGTTTGGAAACTTCCCAATGTTAATATAAAGGTAGGTCCCCCAATATTTAACAAAAAAAATGTAGATAAGTTTATCTCAAAAAATGATAGATATTTTATTGAAGATTGTAGATTATATGCCTATACTGAGAGAAAATATACCTATGTTGATGATCTATTTAGAGATTTAATTGATGGTAAGTTGAAGGGTAAAGTGCCCTATCCTAAAAATATTAATCCAGAAAATGGATTTATTTTGAAGAATAATGTGCCATATTATAACAAAGATTAGAACATGAATTATTAACACACTACACATTTCAACATTTTTATATATTCTAAAAGATTAATTTATAATTATAAAAATAAAATTTTTTTGCTATAATTGGTGATATATATGAACTCCAATATTGAAAACCTAAACTTCACAAAGATGCATGCCCTTGGAAACGACTATATAGTAATTAATGAATGGGATGGAGAAATCATACCTGAAAGTGAAAAGGAAGAATTTTCAAAAAAAATATGTAGAAGGGGCTTCTCAGTAGGGGGAGATGGTGTAATATTTGTTCAAAGACCTTCATCAGAAAAGTATGATGCTAAATTTAGAATATTTAACAGTGATGGTTCAGAAGCAGAAATGTGCGGAAATGGTATAAGATGCTTTGGAAAGTATGTTTATGAAAAACTGTTAAAGAAAAATCCATTAAATGTTGAGACAAAGGATGGTTTAAGAGTGTGTGATATGGATATTGAGAACGACGAAGTAAAGTATATTACCGTCTATATGGGAAAACCAAGATTTAAACTTAAAGAAATACCTATGAAAGTGCCAAATAAATCAGAAGATGACGAGTTTTTAAATGAGGACTTAAAACTAAAAAATGGTCTATTGGATGAAGTAAAATTAAGTGTTGTTAATGTTGGAAATCCACACGCTATAATATTTATGGAAGATAATGGGTTAGACACCCCTTTTATAAGAGATAATTTAAATGAACTTGGATATGAAATTGAGCATCATAATGCATTCCCTGAAAGGATAAATGTCCATTTTGTAAAGGTTTTAAATCCAAAAGAGATAAAAATAATAACATGGGAAAGGGGCGCTGGATATACTACTGCCTGCGGTACTGGAACCACCGCCTCTGTTGCAATAGCAAATAAATTAGGTAAAACAGATAAAAAAGTTCTTGCCCATTTGGATGGTGGCGATTTAGAAATTGAAATTAGGGATGATGGTATATATATGAAAGGAGATGCAGTAATAGTTTATGAAGGAAGATTGATTAATTTTGGTTAATT
>Ga0256840_1004283_pt1 | contig 10804 bp, 9 predicted proteins | sample 355202metaG_FD_185969 | JGI IMG/M metagenome (GOLD analysis project Ga0256840, IMG submission 185969) | Hydrothermal vent microbial communities from Mid Atlantic Ridge, Atlantic Ocean - 355-202 | ecosystem: Environmental > Aquatic > Marine > Hydrothermal vents | place: Atlantic Ocean: Mid...
AATTGATATTGAAAAAAACGGAAAATTAGTTTTACAGTTTACCGATAATCGTATAAAAAGTTACGCTTTTAAAGAACTGGAGTTTGTATATTAAAATGAGTGAATAGATGGATGAATGAATGAATGGATGAATGAATGAGTGGATAAAAGAATGAGGAAATGGAAAAATGGAAGAATGAGTTTAGGTGAATAAAGTAAAAAAATAGTACAAGAAGGTACTACTCTACAAGATAAATTTACTGATAGTCAAAATTTTACTGAAAAATTAAATAATTCTCAAAAAAAATTTTGTTGAAATAATAATTTATTCACTATATTTGCAGCCCAAAATGGTGGATGTAGCTCAGTTGGTTAGAGCACCGGATTGTGGTTCCGGGGGCCGTGGGTTCAAGTCCCATCTTCCACCCTAAAAAATGCCCAAATTTAAAGCCGTTTCTATTGAAACGGCTTTTTTGTTTTTTACAAGCTGAAACATCAAAAGCCAAACATAAATAACAGAGTTTTTTATCTTTTTAAACAGCCTGTTTGTAAATTTTCAGCATTAAGTGGTCAAAAAAAATGCTTGTCCGATTTTTTTAAAGATAAAATTTATTATATTCGTATCATTATTAATCACTTTAAAAACAATTGAAATTATGGGACATCCTAAATTTTTAGTCAAAACAGGAAATGACGGAAAATATTATTTTAACCTAACTGCCAAAAACGGACAAGTAATTTTATCCAGTCAAGGTTATTCATCAAAATCCGGCTGTGAAAATGGTATTGCTTCTGTAAAAACAAATGCTAAAGACGAAATGTTTGAGCGTAAAGAAGCAAAAGACGGACAAGTGTATTTTGTATTAAAAGCTGCAAATTCGCAAGTTATAGGCAAAAGTGAGATGTATAAATCAAAAGCATCTATGGAGAACGGTATAAAATCGGTTATTGAAAATGCTCCAAAAGCAGAAATGGAAATGGAATAAAATATTTTTTTTCATAAAAAAGCCGCATGAGATACTTCTTGCGGCTTTTTTGTTTTGCCTTAAAATATTACATTTACGTTTGGATGTGCCTTTTTGTATTTATCCATAAAAGGTTTCATTATTTTGGTATTGTAACATTTTACCGTTTGCAGTTGCTCTAAATTCCAAATAGGTTTTAACCATCTGACCGGCGTACTTGAAAATTCAAGATGCACTAAATTATGCATATTTTCCAAAGCATTTAAGTTTTTAACTTTTGTACCGGTAATTTTTAAAATTTTCAGTTCCTTTAAATTACCAATAGGCGATAAATCATCTACTTGCGTATTTGAACAATCCAAAAACTCAAGTTTTGTTAAGTTTTTTATCGGCTCAAGACTACGTATCGGGTTTCTGGCACATTTTAGTTTTGTTAAGTTTGTTAAATTCTTAAGTGCCGTTAAATCCATAACATCGGTATCGGTAAATTTCAAAACTTGTAATTGCGTAAGCATTTCTATGGGTTTTAGTCCGTTAATGCCTGAGTTATTTTTCAAATCCAATTCTGTAATATAACTTATTTGAGCAAGTTGTAAGCGATCCGGCTTTTTGCTTGCCTGAACTTTTTCTTTAAAAATAGTTTTCCAATTTTTATCCAACAAGTTCCACCACTTCTTTAATTCTTCGGTTTGATAAATAACTACCGCTTCGGGTTTACGCACTTTAAACAAACTCACTGCCATTTTGTCTAATTTTGTATTATCGGCATAAATAAGTTTCAGGTTTTTCAAGTTTGCAATGCTTAATAAGCCGTTTATATCTGTATTATCAGCATAAATAGTTTCCAATTTATCGCATCCCATTAAGGGAAGTTGGTTTATGCTTGTAGATGTAATATCTAACAATTCAAGATTTGATAAATTACCGATGGGCGTTAAATCGGTTATGCCGGTTTGTTTGCATTTAATTTCTTTTAGTTCAATAAGTTTAGACAAAATACTTAAATCGGTAATTTTCGTATTGGAGATATTTATTTTTTCAAGATGTATCAGGTTACTTACCGGACTCAGTTCTACAATATCTTCATTGCCCGAAATATCCAATTCTTTAATTAAGCCAAGTTTATGCAAAGCAATTTTATCCGGTTTATCGGTTTTCATAATTTCGGCAAAGATTTTTTTCCATTCGGGCGATAAATCGTTCCACCATTTTGTCCATACTGCCGAATTATACACTACCAGCGTATTTTTATGCTTTTGCATATAGGCATCTGCCATTTTTTTAGTTATTCCGGTATTATCGCAATAAATAATACTTGGTTTCAAATCACCTAAGCTTTCAAGACTTGAAACTTTAGTATTATCAAAATGAATAATTTTCAGTTTTTTAAAATTTTTAAGCAAACTTATATCAGTTATTGGCGTATTGGAAAAACTAATACGCTCTAAATCAGACATGTTTTCAATTCCCTTTAAAGATATCACTTTTGTATTATCAAAAACCAAAACTTTTACTTTGCTATACTCGCCAAAAACTTTCAAATCGCTTATTGGCATACCCGACAGCTTTAAATTTTCAACATGCTCTAAATATTCAAGAGGAGCAAGACTATCTACTTTTGTATATTGCATAGAGAGTGTTTTCAAGCTATCCATATTTTCCAAAACACTAATATTTGTAATTAAAGTACTGTCAAGTATTAATTTGTTTAAACTACTCATGTATTGTAATGCATTAATATCTTTCACTTTTGTAGCACTTAAATCCAATTCTTCCATTTTATTTAAATTGCGTAACGGATATAAATCGGCAACATTCGTGTGACTCATGTTCAGTTTTTTCAGTCCCGAAAATTTGCTCAAAAGACTAATATCGTCAATGGGGCGATTACTAATATCAATTTTTGTAGCTTTTAACAAGCCTTTTATTTGAACAAACATTAAATCGCGAGCCTGTTTTTCGCCGGTTAATGCTTTTTTCCATTCAGGGCTTAATGCTTTCCACCATGCTTCAAGGTCTGCTTCCACATTGAGTTTTGTGGTATAAATACTTGCAATTTTAAGCGTTTGTTCGTCTTCGTTCAAGTTTATTTCAAAATAGCGGTCTTTAAAAACATCAATTTTTTCGCCTTTAATTGTAGTACCTTTTATATTACAAACTGTACTTACCTTATAAAAAGGTATATTTTCTGAGTTGCTTAAACGTTCAACATTTTTTATTTCAAAGTTAAAACGCACATTTTTAAAAAAGAAATCAACATCCTGTAAATAAGCCTGTACATTTTTATAGGTTACGGTTTCTCTGTTTTCGTCCAAATCATCTTCAATCTGTACTTTGTCATCCAAAAAAATCTTGTCGAAACTTTGATTAATCATAATCTGCTTTTCTTTAACAGGCGTGTATTTACTACCCAAAGCATTTAAAGTGCCTTGATAAAAACGAACAATTTGTTCTGCTTGCTTGCTATACTGATCCGTTGTATCCGTAGTATTTTGGGCAAAAGAAAAGACAGAAATCAGTAAAATACCGGTCAAAAGTAGATGTTTTTTCATTTTATAGGTTTTTAAATAATTTTAATCCAAGCTGAACGATTAGCTACTTCAATAAGTACTCAATTTAGCTCTAATCGTGTTTTATTAGTCTAATTAAAGAAGATTTATCTTTTTCAGGTACTTTCATTAAATTAGATATCAACCAGCCTGAATTATCTCCTTTACGGTTAAAGTTTTGAATTTCAAAATACCAATTATCTATTTGAAAAATATGAAACTTTAAATCGGTAACTGCCTGAAACTTAAAATTTCCTTGCTTTAAATCGACAAGAAATAAAGTTAAATAATCCGGTTTAAAATTTTTATCGGTATAGTATTCAATTTTGTCGGGATAACGTTCAAATATTTTATGCAAATTCATAAAATCCAACTCATGGCTCATAGGATGAATAAATTTAATTTCAGGAGCCGGCTTTTGATAAAACAATTTATCGTAGCCATACCAATATACATTTATTAATGACCATTTATAGCCTCCCGTTTCTTTCTCAATTTTTAAATATAAAATCACATTTTCCTCTCTTCCTTTATACAAAAATTTTGTATTCAGTTCGGCAAACCAATTATCACCATAAAAATCATAATACAAAGGATGTCCTGCTTTTGTTACATCCGTAATAAATTCCGTTTTCAGTGTTGAAGGAATATTATAATTTTGAACATCAAATAAATTTTTCAAATACTTTTTTCTTAAACTTATGTTTCGATATTTTTTATCCTTCGGATAAAGACGTTTACCTCGCAAATCTTCTTCGCCGTTAAAGCGTCTGATAAACTGATTGATTTGTTTTGTAGATGCGTATAATGCCGAAATATCTTCATCCTGAACATATTTTTGCGAAAAAACAGGAAAACTTATTGATAAAAGAAAAATAAATAAAATGACTTGCTTCATATATAATTGGTATAACTTACCCGACTATCGGTAGATTGATACATTTGATAATTTGTATATTCAAAATTGATTAATTGGTAATTGGTTAATTTTAAAAAAAACTAATTAACTAATTACCAATTAACTAAACTTATTTGGTGGTTTCTTTAACACGGATATCGCCAAGTAAAACATCCCAAAAACCAACAGGAATACCATCTATTTGAGTTTGTTTACGTTCAACATAAACCGTTATATCTTTTTTTGTGGTATCCACATACTTTAATCCTTCTTTGGTAACTCCTTCAAAACGTTGGTAAATGGTTATCACTCCCACATATCTACCATCGGGTTGCTTTACCAAATCACTTACATACTGTATATTATACCATGTAATGTTTACCGTTTGATAATTAAGGCGCATCAAGCGTTCCAAGTATTCACGTACCGGATAATAGGTAACCTTTTTACGGTATAGAGATGATACACCCATTTCACTACCCTCCATAAACAACTCCAAAGCTCTTTCTATCACACGATTGGCTTCTGACCAAGGTGTGGATTTATCACCTATAATACTGATATATTTACTTAAATCACGAACTTTTTCCAAAGCCAAACTGTCCACAGCTGCTTTTCGTTCCGGGCTTAAATCCTGAGCGTATAAATTACCGGCAGTTAGAAACACCGATAGTAATATAATAAAATTTAATGTCTTCATCATTTAATAATTTAATTTATAAAATTAAAATCTTGGTAGAATATTATAATACGCTACCAAGATTTTGAGTTTTATTTAACTTTTCGTAAAATTAAAGTCTTAATTTTTTTATTGGCATCCCATTTAATTTCATCTACTTTATTCGTATTATTTTTAGTATCTTTCAGATAATTCAAATATTTAGTAATGTTTGTAGGTTTGTCGTAATCTTTTACATGAGCATCTTCAGCAATTATTATCAACACATTAGCCGTATTTGAACTGAACATTTTTAAAGCTTGGTCAATATAAGTATTGGCTTCATCTTCACTTCCTGCACTTGCAATTTTTGCAAAATAATCTTCTAATTTATATTCAGGGGTTGATTTACGTTTAATTTCTTCTTTTTCTTTAGTAATTAAACTTTCTGCCTTAGCAATCATACTGTCTAGCTCATCATCATCAAGATTCATTGCTTTTACATCATTCAAGATTTTTTCTTTCTCCTCAATACTCATATCAGGATTGTCAAAAATCTTTTGCAAACTTGCTTTTGCTTCAATTAAATTTGTATTTACGTCTTCAACAACTTCTTCATCATCAATAGTAACGGCAGGTTTTTTGGACTTACACGATGAAACACTGATCAAAAACACGGCAATAAAAAGAATAAGAACCTTGTTCATCATTCCTGAAACGCTAATAGGTAAAATGTTTCTTGTCTTCATATTAATTTTATTTTTAAGATTATTATTCAACGAAAATACAACATTATATCAAATGAATTATGCAGAGAATGTTTTTTTATAAAATTTTAACATTTTTAGCGGCTCTTTGGAAATTATCAAAACAAACCAGACTACATTAGCTTTAAACGAATAAAATAATGGTTTAGTCTAATGAAGAATAAAATATTTTCACATATAATAGCCAGTATATTCTTAGTAGAAGTACTATAACAGCCCTATTATTAACTGTATGCACACCGGTTTTTGGGTAGAGTAAGAATAATCTTAGTTATGGTAAGTATTTACAATAAGGGGCATTAACAGATATACCCAAATTAATCAATATTCATATCAATCTGAATGAATAATTTATAGCTAAGCCATACGATACATGAAGCGAATAAAAAATTCGAGCCATGTATCGCAATAGAAGAAAATAAACATTTATAAGCGTATGTGCAAAAACCAAACAATTTATCTAACTACTTATCTGATATAATAAGATGTATCAATGTTTGATTTAATAATTTATAAGCAATTTCACCAAAAGTTATAGGTCCGGAAGTGCTTTTTATTTTTTTATTTTCTAAATTACCATATAAATAATTGAGTATGCAATTACAAGAAAACTCCGACTGTACTTCTAACTTGGGAATATTTTTCTCAAACTCACAAACGTAATCATTAATTTTTTTTGCAAATTTATAAACTCGATCATGAAAAAACGGAGCATAAAAACTTACTTTCTCATTATCTACTTTTTTTATACTTATATTTATCATTGCACCAGAATAATCAGCCACAAGTGGACTTTTCACATCAATATTGTTCTGTTTCAGATAAGCAGACAACAGTGTCTTTTTCCCATTAATAATACAATAATCGCATTCAAACCCATCTTCAAAAAACTGAATCTCATCACTATTTTCATCTCGCTCAAAAATATTCACAATTTGAACTTCAGCAAATTTAGTATCAGGTAATTTAATATGAACTGCCACCGCCTTATTAATATATAACTCAGATATGGTTCCATTAAAAGTTTTTGGTACCTGATTTCCTGACAAATCACTACCGGCAACCCAACCTATTATCGGATTATTGTATAAACCCTCTATATTATCAGCTTCAAGCGCATATTTTTTATGAATTTCTTGAAATGGAGGAATTATAATAAGTGTATAACCATTAACATAAGCGTTGTTAGCAATATCATAAATATTATCTTCATCATAAACTTTTATAGAGTATTCATTTCCAAATGTTGACAATTCGTTAACATAAATATGCGTTTTACTAAAAACACCCTTTTCAGTATCCATAAAATAAGGTGTAGTTCCTGCAATCCAATTACCCTTAGGTAGTTGTTTCAGGATTGCCTCGTCTGCTGCTAGGGCTAAAAGTTTCCCTGCTTCAATTAACTGAATTGTTTCTTGAATTGTATATAATTTACTTTCCATGAGTTTAGATTTAAAAAATTAAGGTTTTATTTTCAGACTTCATCCCTTGATTGAAAATTTGTCTGATATCATTCTCCATACCAATAGCCTTTTGATACTTTTCACATAAATCATAAATTTCATCGATAGCATCTGAGAGAGACAATGAACCTTCTTTAATTTTTTTTCGTGCATTTGTTACTTTCATTTGAAGAATGAAATTAGTTAACTTAATTTCATGGGAGCCAATTAGTAAGTCTGCCCATTCACGCCGGTGTTTTGATGGTAATGTTTGCATGATTTTAATATTTTAAATAAGATTAATTATATAGCTTAGCCCTGAGATAGTTAATATAAACTACACAACAGAAGCTTTTAAACATTGCTTTTTCGCATATTTATCTGAAAATTCCCTCTTCTCTGACGTGCGAAAGTACGTATAAATAAATTATACACAAATTTTTTTATACTTTTGTATGATGAATTAACAAAAATTTTACATTAAATTAATGAATCTATACACAAAACATCTAAATATATAGATATATCATTTAGTAAAGAAGCGGATTCTAAAAATCAAAAGTTAACTGAATAGCTCTATCGGAACTTTCATCATTCCTTAAGTTTGAAACAGATAAACCCAACAAACGCACTTTTTTACCTGAAAAATCAAGTGCTGATAACAATTCCAAACCTGATTTCCATAAATCTTCAAAAGTCATAATATCTTGATGAAAAGTTTTACTGCGGGTAATTTGTTTAAAATCGGAGAATTTAATTTTTAAGGTCAGCGTTTTGCCAAATGTATCGGCTTTTATAATCCGCTCCATAAGCTTATGGGCAATTTTTTTTAATTCATTTTCCATTTCATTAAAATCCGACAGGTCATCTTCAAAGGTGTTTTCGGCTCCTACCGATTTTCGTAAACGATTTGGTTTCACTTCGCGTAAATCAATAGCCCGCGCAATATGATAATAATAGCTTCCCTGTTTACCAAAACGTTTGATTAATTCAATTTCAGAGATTTTTTTAAGATCGCTACCTGAATAAATTCCCATTTTATGCATTTTTTGAGCGGTAACTTTACCGATACCAAAAAATTTTTCAACAGGTAATTTTTCCACAAACGATTCAGCATCTTCCGGTTTTATCAAAAACAAGCCATCCGGTTTTCGATAATCAGAAGCTATTTTTGCCAAAAATTTATTAATAGAAATACCGGCAGATGCAGTTAATCCGGTTTCCTTCTTAATACGCTCCTTAATTTCCTTAGCTATTAATGTTGCCGATGGCTTTCCCTTTTTATGAGTGCTTACATCTAAATAGGCTTCATCAAGCGATAGTGGCTCAACCAAATCAGTATATTCAAGAAAAATTTGACGAATTTGTGCTGAAACTTGCTTGTAAACCTCAAAACGCGGTTTTACAAATATCAAAAAAGGACATTTGCGTTTCGCAACTTTGCCGGGCATTGCAGAAAAAACTCCGTATTTACGGGCTTCATAGCTTGCTGCAGCAACTACTCCCCTATTACCCAGACCGCCAACGGCAATCGGCTTAGCACGCAATTCAGGATGATCACGTTGTTCCACGGATGCAAAAAAAGCATCCATATCAATATGAATTATCTTACGAACTCGTTGGGACATATTTTGGATTTATTTGCTCAAAATTAGTGTCTCCTCAGAAACAACACAAAATATTATGTAAAAATTGATACTTTCCAAAGAACCACTAATCACAACTAAATCTATCGATGTATTTTTACTATTACCTTTACTGAGTGATTATGAACAAAGAAAATTGCCAATGCTTCCCAGTAAAATAAAGCAAAAGTAACTATTAAGTAGCATACAATAATTGTAACTAATTAATGTTTAACATGTTTGTCATGATTTTGGGGCTTCGCAAGCCAAAACTCCGCCAAAACACCACTATTTTTCAACTTTTTGCCCCATGCTAAAGCATGGGGCTATTGATAATCAATCAAATAAACAATTGAATATTAACAAGACAACAAATTACTTTGTAAAATAATAAATAAGTCCGATTATTGCAATTATCATCAAAACAAGCAAGGTAATTTTTACCCAACTATATGGTCGTTCGCCTTGTACTTCGCCGGTACGTCCATTAATCATAAAACGATAAACTTTGTCGTTATAACGATAAGCACTTAACCAAATCGGCAAGAGTATGTGCTTAAAAGTAACCTTATCGTAATCAGTATTTAAAGAAGTAATTTGCTGATGATCGCCACCTATATCGCGACGCACATCCTCTCGAATTGTCAATTCCATAACAGATTGAGCAGTTGTATAGCCTTGTTCCAAACCAATTTGATAGGTTTCAGATTTAAAGCCACTCAAATATTTAGTATTGTAAGGAACTACATTTTCCAAATCCCATGGTTCCAACGCATTTATATACTTTACAGGCAATGACTTACTTGCAGAAACCAAAACATCATCAAAATCACGACGAACAGATCCACTTACCGAAGTCCAACGTGTTTCGGTTACGGTTCGTTCTTCAGTTTCTCCATCACTATTGGTATAGGTTTCTGTACGTTGGTAATCATCGCCACGCTGCCCGGTATAACGACTAAAAGTGCGTGCATCATAAGTCCAGTAAGGGATATAAATACCCGCAAGTTTCTCGGATTGACGGGCATAGCTTTTTAATTTATTGGGTGCAAACCAAAGCGTTTTCAACCATTTTTGATAAAGTTGAATACCTTCCTTTCCGGTAATCTTAAAAGGAAGAATGCCTGCCGGAGCTATTACACTTGTTTTATGACCTTCTTTAGCTGTAAGCGGACTGTCGCAAAAATCGCAACGGTCAGAAACCACATTGGGGTCAAAAGTTGTTTCGGCACCACAGCCATCACATTTTATGGTTAAAACTTCTGTTTTAGGAGCCGTATCAGCTTGTTTACTGATAAATTCATAAAAATCTATTTCTTTTTGTGCTTCTGCTTTAGCCGCTTCATCAACTTCTATTGCATTAATTGCACCGCAAAATTCACATTTTAAACTATCTGTTCCGGGAGCAAAGGTGAGTTTAGCTCCACACTGATGACAAGTTATCTCTTCTTGATTTGACTTTTTTTTATCCATTGATTATAAAGAGTTGTAGGTTTATGGAAATAGTACCGGAAAAATTAAAAAAATAGTCGCTTGATAAGAAAATTACCAAGCGACTTATATTTATGTATAGAAAATATTATTGTGGAGGTGGAGGCGGCGGTGGAGGTGGTACAGCGCCAAAAAGTGCTGCAACTTCCGGCACCTGACCGGCAGCCAACCAACCTTGCATTCCTTGTTTCCAGACAAAAGTTTCTTTTGTTAATTGCCCCTGAGAAATCATTTGCTGCAAAGTATTCATATCAAAAGGTCCCGCCTGTTGTCCGTTTAGCGAAACAAAATATTGGGTTGTCGGAGGAGGTGGAGGAACATTTGTATTCTGGTTTTGTGTATTTTGATTGTTTTGCTGCTGTTGCTGATTCATCATTTGCTGCATCATTGCCATACCCATCATATTCTCAATTCCACCGCCACCACCACC
>Ga0256840_1004284_pt1 | contig 10802 bp, 10 predicted proteins | sample 355202metaG_FD_185969 | JGI IMG/M metagenome (GOLD analysis project Ga0256840, IMG submission 185969) | Hydrothermal vent microbial communities from Mid Atlantic Ridge, Atlantic Ocean - 355-202 | ecosystem: Environmental > Aquatic > Marine > Hydrothermal vents | place: Atlantic Ocean: Mid...
ACAGAATTATCATAAGTTGTGATTATCGAAAGAGGCGAATAGCACGGCTATTTAACGATTTTGATAAGCTCAAATTATGATGATTGTGGAATTTGCAGTAGGTTTCTAGTTCTCGGACAGGCTCCTAGCTATAAAGAAAGCGTCTGCGCCACAAAATCAGCATCTTTATCACCACGACCCGATAGATTAATAAGAATCGTTTTATCGCTTCCCATCTCAGGCGCTATTTTCATGGCATAAGCCACGGCATGTGCACTTTCTAAGGCTGGAATAATCCCTTCAACACGTGATAACTCCATGAAAGCATTAAGGCATTCTTTATCATCAACACTTTCATAGCGTACACGCCCTAAGTCTTTTAGTAAGCAATGTTGCGGGCCAACACCGGGGTAATCCAAGCCTGAAGCGATAGAATAGACGGGTAAGGGATTTCCTTCATTATCTTGCAAGTTATAACATTTAAAGCCATGAATCGCGCCTTTTGTGCCTAGCGTCAATGTAGCCGCATGATCTGGGGTGTCTAGCCCTTTACCCGCTGGTTCAACACCTACAAGTTCTACCGCATCATCGGGTAGAAACTCGGTAAATAAGCCTATCGCGTTTGAGCCACCACCTACGCAAGCCATAACAATATCAGGCAATTTGTTATGTGTTTCTAAAAACTGCGCATGGGCTTCTTTACCCACTACACTTTGAAAATCACGTACCATTTTAGGAAACGGGTGTGGGCCAACGACTGAGCCTATTGCATAGATCGTCGTAACGGGGTCTTTTAAATATTCTTCAAAGGCACTATCAACTGCATCTTTTAATGTTTTAGTACCGCGACTCACAGGAACAATTTTACAACCCAGAATTTTCATTTTAGTGACATTAGGGTGTTCTTTTTTTATATCAATTTCTCCCATATGAATTTCACAGTCAATGCCTACCAACGCACAAGCAGTTGCCAATGCGACACCGTGCTGCCCAGCCCCCGTTTCTGCCAGCACTTTAGTTTTACCCATGTGTTTGGCTAATAAGGCCTCGCCGATACAGTGATTGATTTTGTGCGCACCGGTGTGATTTAAGTCTTCTCGTTTAAGATAAATTTGCGCGCCACCGAGCTTTTTGCTGATATTCTTTGCATGATAGATAGGACTGGGGCGACCAACATAATTCGCGTATAAATCATTAAGCTCATCTTGAAATGCTGCGGTATTTCGAATCTCTTCGTAAGCATTATTAATCTGATTCATAATTTCAATTAACGGTGGCGGGATTATTTGACCGCCATACTCGCCAAAGTTTCCATCTTTATCAGGCATCTCAGGTAAACTGCTCATATTTTCTCCTTAATATTTTGCGCAAAAAATTTACTCTATTCCAATAGCTACCTTATTGACTATAGAACAAATTAGAAACATCGCAGGTTTATCTTTACCCTGCCTAATCTAGACTAGACTTGTATAATAGAAAATATGAATTCCATAAGTAACAAGCAGGCAAAAATGACGATAATTAAACAAGCTGATTTTATTGAAAGTGTGGCAGATGCGTTGCAGTTTATTTCTTACTATCACCCTGAGGATTTTATAAACGCTATGCATGAGGCATGGATGCGTGAAGAAGCGCCTGCTGCTAAAGATGCTATGCTACAAATTCTAGTGAATTCTCGAATGTGCGCAGAAGGCAAGCGACCTATTTGCCAAGATACCGGTATTGTAACTGTGTTTTTAAAAATCGGTATGCAAGTAAGCTGGGATAGCGAGTTGAGCGTTGAGGAAATGGTAAATGAAGGCGTAAGACGCGCCTATCTTCACCCCGATAATGTACTGCGTGCTTCTATTCTTGCTGATCCTGCAGGGAATCGCACCAATACTAAAGATAATACCCCTGCGGTGATTCACATGACCGTCGTGCCAGGAGACACCATTGACGTGCAAATAGCGGCTAAAGGTGGCGGCTCAGAAAATAAAGCAAAAATGGTCATGCTTAACCCGAGCGATAGCATTGTTGACTGGGTTTTAAAAACCTTACCCACTATGGGTGCAGGTTGGTGTCCGCCGGGGATGTTAGGCATCGGTATCGGCGGAACTGCTGAAAAAGCCGCGTTGTTAGCTAAAGAGTCCTTAATGGAGTCGATTGATATTCATGAGCTGCGTGAACGCGGTGCTAAAAATCGTAGCGAAGAACTCCGCTTAGAAATCATGGATAAAGTCAATCAACTGGGTATTGGCGCGCAGGGTCTAGGCGGTCTAACTACCGTGCTTGATGTGAAAATTAAAGACTATCCAACCCACGCGGCATCACTACCTGTATGTATGATTCCAAATTGTGCGGCGACTCGTCATACCCATTTTACACTTGATGGCACCGGGCCTGCTTTGCAAACACCGCCTGACTTATCCGCATGGCCTGACTTGGTTTATAGCCCTGATGATAATGCGCGAAGTGTTGATTTAGATAGTATTACTAAAGATGAGATTAAAAGCTGGAAACCTGGCGAAGTTTTACTACTTTCAGGAAAAATTCTCACAGGGCGTGATGCCGCGCATAAACGCATCGTAGAAATTTTAGATAAAGGTGAGCAACTTCCAGTAGACCTCAATGGGCGCTTCATTTATTACGTAGGACCTGTTGACCCCGTAAGAGATGAGATCATGGGGCCAGCAGGGCCAACCACCGCGACCCGCATGGATAAATTTACCGAGCAGATTCTATCCCAAACCGGCTTGTTTGGCATGATCGGTAAAGCAGAGCGCGGTGGTAGTACAATTGAGAGTATTAAAAAACACCAATCTGCCTATCTAATGGCTGTTGGTGGATCCGCCTACTTGGTTTCAAAAGCAATAATCGGGGCAAAGGTGTTGGCATTTCCTGAGATGGGAATGGAAGCGATTTATGAATTTGAAGTGAAAAATATGCCAGTAACGGTTGCGGTAGATAGCAAAGGCGTTTCAGTTCATAAAACAGGGCCGGCCGAGTGGCAAGAAATCATTTTTGAGAAAAAATCAAAAACACTTTAAAAGCCTGAAGAAATGGACTACTGCTCATTATGTCCAGCGCTTATTAATCCACTGCCTGATGGGATTTTCAAACAAATAAAACGACAATGCACCAACGATGATCGAGACCATAATTCCCCCTATGGGCTGAAAGGGTATTAACCATTTATAGGAGTAAAATAATTGTTGCCATAGGTAGATCGAGAACGACCAAGTACCCATCAGACGAATTGCTTTTAGCTCAAAAACTTTTCGGAATAATACTTGTACCTCGGTAATATGATTTAAAGTAAAAGCCAATAAGATAGGTGCTACAGAAAATGATAACCATGGAAGCCACAACGATCTTCCTGCTATTGAAGCATCTTCTAAATAACACATAAACGATAATAGCAAAGTTATAACAGGTAATATTGATGGAACCGTAATATCAAACTGCTTTTTTATTAGATTATAACCCGCGGATAAGAAAATAAAGCTTATCGCTGTTTCTGTTCTAATTCTAAATTCTGTCGGTGCATTATCGAGGTTAAGATAATAATAAAAACTTAATGCAATCGCTCCTAAGCCCAAGGCTATTAACAGCATGGCTACTTTTTGGTTTCTAAAGATAAAGAGCGTTAGCAGGCTCATTAATACGTAGGCATGTTCTTCTACATTTAATGACCATAAGTGACCAATAGGGACTTTTGTTTCCCATATATGAGGCTCTAAAGGATAATAAGTACGAAAAAAAATAAGCGTAGAAAAAAACTCTTTAATTTCAAAAGACATTTCTGCCTTTCCTAAATAGGTTTTACTCAGATAGGCGAAAATAAAAGCAACAATAATATACAGTGAAAAAACGGGGAAAATTCGACTGAATCGTCTGATATAAAACGTTTTTAAAGGGACTCTTTTTTCAAACAGTATGGTGCTCATCAACATTCCTGAAAGCACAAAAAACGCATCCACACCTAGGCGGTCTTCCCAAATCCAGGGGGTATGAATAAAATGACCTATCAACAAAAGCGTGATCGCCATACCTCTCCAGCCATCCCAGACTGCCACTCGGTTACTAAGAGAGCTACTACTTGAGTTTACTGTCAATTTTCTGCCTGTTTTAATCGCTAAACTACTGATAATTATACGCTCAGAAATAAAAAAAGGGCACTCTTTACAGAGCACCCTTTACTTCAAAAATTAAGCACTTATTTATGCTTTACCTTCTCTCTTTAGTTTTTCTCTGTAAGAGCGATAAGCAATAATCAATAGGTCAGAGTCCGTATCTTTTGGCTCCCAATCTAATATATTCTTAACTTTACTCATTTCAAGAACACAGGTTTCATCAGCAATTAAGTACTGCTCTGGATCCATAATCGGTTTATTAATACGATCAAGCCCTTCTAAAACCAGTTTAACTGCAGGTGCAGGCGTTGGAATTAAGAATGATTTACTGTTCGCTTCATTGATCAAATCTGTAAGTAATTCTCTTACTGTGGGTGGATTTAATGAGCCAACATTAAACTCTTCATTCGGTAAGCCTTTGTTAACGGCAGCAATACATACCGCCGCACAGTCCGACACCGAAATAAACTGGTAGTAGTTTTTACCGTTACCAATCATTGGTACCGGTAAGTTTTTATCGATTAAGATAAATAGTTTTTCTAAAATACCTAAGCGCCCTTCACCAATAATCAAACGTGGACGGAAAATTGAAATGTTAAAGCCTTCTTTGCGCTTCTTTTCACACAATAATTCTGTTTGGTATTTTGCTTCACCGTAGGGGCCAATTGGCGCACGAGGATGATCTTCAAAACGTGGGTTGTAAACAGTATGACCGTAAACCATATCAGTTGTGTAATACAATAGGTTATGCAGCCCACGAGACTCCATAAAAGCAAATACATTTTCAGTACCTACATAAAGCGCATCCCAAAAGTATTTCTTACGCTCTTTACGAGGCAAAATTGGTACTAACAATTCTGCTGCAAAATGATAAACCACATCATCGTCATCGGTAGGAATTTGCTCAAAAGTACCAGGCTGAATAACATCCATTTTAATATAAGAGACTAAGTCTTTATTATCGTAAATGCCTGAAGCCAATGTTTGCTTACGGTCACAAATTAAAACTTTTTCGCCTAAAGCGGTTAATTGTTTTGTCAGCTCTGTACCCAAGAAGCCGTCACCACCAAATATTATGTGTTTCATTATTATTTAATCCTTGTTAAAAATTATGTGTTATTAAATTGTGGTCAAAATATAACCAATTCGTACAATAAATTCTATGTTTTGGCGATTAACGCGACACCTGAGACGATTAAAAGCACACCGGCTGCTCGCCACATAGTTACCGCTTCATCCAAATAAAAGTGACCATACAATGCAACCAGTACAAATGATAACCCCAAGAATGGATAGGCATAACTTATTTCAACGCGCGATAACACAACTAAATGTGATGCCATGCTCACCACCATCACAAAAATACCAGCGATGATTGCCCAGTTGGTGGCTACTGTACCAGCGACAGACCAAAGCCCACCACCACTTAGGTCAAATTTTCCAATATCAGTCATGCCTTTTTTAAGCAAAATCTGTGAGAAAAAGTTGGTTAATACTACAAATAAAATTAGCGGGATATACTTACTCATAATCTGATCTCTATAAACTTAATTTTTTAAAAATGGTTTCAGGGATGTTTTTAATAATCAACATTATCGGCATCCAAAAATTGGGGGTGTAGATTTCGTTTTTACCTTTCTGTGCTGCTTTATAAATATCACCTGCGACTTTTTCAGGTGTTGCCCAAAGTGGCCCACCTTTTTCAATATCACTGGTCATTGGCGTATCAATAAAACCTGGTTTGACCGTTGTAACAGAACAGCCTGATTTATGCAGCCGATTACGTAAGCCCTGAAGAAAAAGGGTTAAGCCACCTTTGGCGGCCCCATAAATATAATTTGATTGACGACCACGGTCGCCCGCAACAGAAGTCACCACAATAATGCCCCGATCCCCTTTATTTTTTGACTCTGTTTCGACTTTATTTGCTATTAAAGTCAACAACGATGCCGCACTTAAAAAATTGGTGGTTAACGCTTTATGGCTCTCTTGCCATGATGCTTCACAGGCTTTTTGATCAGGCAAGGTTCCGTAGAAAAAATAATATTTTGCAATATCATCAGCCTTGTTTTCTATCTCTTGTAGCAAGCTTTGGTGTTTATCAAAGTCATCCAAATCTGCCACTAAGCAATCTACTTGCGACGCACCACGGGTTAGAAGGTCAGCGGCGGTAACATCCAACTTACTCTCATCCCGGCCGACTAAAATTAATGCCCCGCCCTGTTCTGCGTGAATTTTTGACAGTGCTTGACCTACAGCTGAGGTTGCGCCAAAAATGACGGCTGTTTCATTATTACTCATTATGATTCCTTGTTAACGCGCTTCCAAAAATCCGAAGTAAACTTAGGATCAATAAATGCTTTAAATTCTTCCATCTTAGGGAAATATGCCTTAAAAGCCTGACTCGACATGCGTACATCTTTTGCAGGGTAAACTGCACCACCGGCTTTTATCACTAATTCATCTAATTCTGCCGCTAGTTTTAGGGTGGTCTCACCTCGGTTAGCAAAATCCAATGCTAAACAAATTCCTGGGCGCGGAAAGGATAGCAGACCGGGCGAATCAACATCACCAAACTCTTTCAATACTGCTAAAAAAGAACCTAAGCCAGATTCAACAATTTTGTTTAAAATCTTCTCCATCGTTGCTTTTTCGGAAAAAGGTACGACAAACTGGTATTGATAAAATCCTTGCTTACCATAAATACGATTCCAATCACCCAGCCCATCTAAAGGGTAGAAGTAGGAATCATAATGTTGATAGCTAGTGCCAGCACTCATGGCACTATTTTTATTAAAGTACAGTGCATTAAACGCTTTAATTGAATAACGGTTGAGTGCCAGCTTGGGAAAATTAAATGGTATTGATAACTTAGGTTCTGCTTGTACGGCTTTATTAGGTTTTCCTGGTGGCGTGTGGTCAGCATGATCACCAGCCATAAATAAACCACGTGCAAAGTTTTTCCCTGAGGATGCACAATCAATCCATGCTACTGAATAGCGATTATTTTTATTGGCGGATTCAGATAAGGCATAAAACTCATCCAAGCCATGAAAGGCGGTTGTTTCTACCTTAATATAAGGTGATTCAATTTTAATTAATTGAATTTCAGCCCAAGTAATAAAGCCCGTTAAGCCTAAACCTCCGATAGTAGCAGCATAAAAATCTTTATTTTCATCGGGGCTACAAAGCAAGGTATCTCCATTTGAACGAAGTAGTTCAAACCCTAGAACATGTCTGCCAAACGTGCCATCTTGGTGATGATTTTTGCCGTGTACATCATTGGCAATAGCACCACCAACAGTGACAAATTTGGTACCAGGCGTAACCGGTAAAAACCAATTTTTTGGTACAATGACGGCTAGAATGTCAGCAAAGGTTACTCCTGCTTCACATTTTAAAACACCCGTATTTTCATCAAAATGAATAAAACGATTTAACGAGCGACTATCAACCACCGTACCTTTTACATTCAAGCATGAATCACCATAACTACGGCCATTTCCGTACGGCAGCAGTGAGCCCGACTTTTCTTTTTCACCTTCATTAGTATCAGGCAGTTTAAAGCCCAACCACTGCGGTCTAACGGCTTTTTGCTCAATCGGCGGGATAAACGCCCAGCTTCTGTATTTTTTCATGATTAACTAGCCTTGGTATAGCGTAGCGCCGAGCAAAATTGCGCCACACAAAGCTACAATAAACAGACTGACTTTATCTTTAATTGCAAATACGATCGGGTCTTCGTGCATTTCACCACGGCCTGTTATCAGCCATATACGTCCAATCCAAAAGAGTAACGGCGGGCAAATCAACCAAAGGATTTCAGGGTGCGCATACATTTGGCGAACTTTTTCACTATCAATATAAAGTGCAACAACCAAGATCGAAATATAACCCGAAGCAACTCCCGAAATATTTAACATCGGTAAATCAACCACAGAGTAACCACGCCCTACAGCTTTTTCACGACCTTCTTTACGAATATTATCAACTTCAGAGAAGCGTTTAGCAAATGCCAAACTTAAAAAGAAAAACATTGAAAATGCCAACAACCAGAACGACCAAGCGGAGCCAATTGCAACAATCCCAGAGATTATTCGTAGTGAGAACAAGCCTGCTAACATCGTAACATCCAGCATTGCAACACGCTTAAAGTAAAATGAATAGGATAACGTGGCAGCCAAGTAAATCATCAACACCATAATCACTGCAGGTGTAAGTTGCGTCATAATTAGCACAAACAGTACGAATAGCACCAACATCATAATGGCGGCTTGTTTGATCGAAATTAAGCCAGAAGCAAAAGGACGTTTGCGTTTATAAGAATTTAAACGGTCTGATTCCAAGTCCAATAAATCATTAATAATGTAAGTAAATGAAGCGAGAATAGATAAGCCAAAGAAAGTCAAAATAACGCTAACGAAGGCTTGCCCATCGTTAAAGCGATGATCCAAAAATAATGGAACAAAAACCAAGAGGTTTTTAACCCATTGATGCAAACGCATTCCTTTTAAATAATTTTTAATACTTGGCTTATCTAATCTAAACACTTCAACATCATCAAAGGTAGAAGTAACTTGTTTCAAAAAGGCATTATCTTGAGAAGCCACTGAGACCTTTTTAGCAACTTCCCATACAGGAATGTCAGTTTTTTCATTGCCGATATATTCAAAGCCTGTATCTGCAAATCGTTTTGCGAGATGATCGCGTTTATTAGTTCCAGTGAGGTTAATCTGAGCATCTGACGCAATAACCTCATCAAATAAGCCTAGGTATTCCGCAATCGAATCTGCGACTTTTTTATTACTGCCCGTTACTAATAATATTTTTCGTTGCGGATCTTGCGCCTTTATATAATCAATAACATCTTGGTTATAAGGCAAGCTTTCAGCCGATAGCTGAACGCGCTTGGTAATCTCAGCTTTGAAATGCGCTTTAGATTTCATCAACCATAAGATAGCAATAAGGCAATACAGTGGATTAGTCTTAAACAGTAATAAAAATAACTCATATAAAGAGTCCGTTTTTATTAATGTGCCATCTAAATCCACACACAGGGGTATTTTTTTAAGGTTACTGTCTGACATAATAAATACTTTCTTGTTTATAAACAGCCGCTTACACTAGCGGTCTGCCCAATTATTTTAATAAGTCTACCTATAAAAACAGCTTAAGATAGAAACAGTATTGTATTATGTTGCTTATAAATTAACCAATCAAACCTGACGTAAAGCACTTTCTACTCTTTATTCGGTTAATAAAAAAGAAAGTCTAAAGGGTTTTCCCACAAAAGTACTAAAAACTAAGAATAAAGCAGCCATCATCCAAGCCGTATAGTTTCGGTATTAATTTACGCTTTTTTCTATTTCACCCTGCTTTTTATTTATAAGACTTGATTCGCATCTTCTTAGCGCCCACGCCACTTATTAATTTGGCGACGCTCTTTTTTATTCGGTCGGGAGTCTGATTGATGTACGCTGGCGCTACTCAGCTTTCTTATTTCACGTTGTTGTTCGCGCAAACGGATACTTTCTTCCGCTTCTAGATAAAGTAGTTGTGCTTCTTTGGCTGGACGACGTTTATCATTTAGCCCAATAACTTCAATACGATACTTATAATTATCACGGCTAATATCAAGCTTGTCGCCAATTTTAATACTGCGCGAAGGTTTAACCCGCGTTTTATTCAAGTGGACTTTACCGCCACTAATCGCCTCGGTTGCGAGTTTACGGCTTTTAAAAAAACGCGCTGCCCACAGCCATTTATCTAGGCGAACTGATTCTAGGGCTGGCTTTTGCTTATTGTTGTTCATGGTGGTTAGTTTAACAAAAAATAGCAATGGAAGCTGTCTAACGATCTTTACACCATCCGATAATTGACAATTATTAACAAATGGGGTCATGTTGGATGGCGTTACATTTAATCAACCTACTGCGCTTGAGTTTTTAAACGTTACGCTGCCCTGTTATTGAATGTAGGTTGGCGCTGAGGTACGAAGCCCAACGTCATAGCCTGCAAACTGTTGGGCTTCCTTCGTCAGTCCAACCTACGCGCTTACTCCAACTAATGATTTATTTAGTATTTTTTTCTGCTTTATAGAAAAAAACCAAACCAATAATAAACATTGTAATTATTAAAGATGTTGGTGCCATTAACCCTAAGCCCATAAACAAAAATGGGAAAAATAATGCAGCAAAAATCTCAAATTGATTATCCCCTTCTATAAAGAAAAAAGACAATAACCATAAGGCAGCTCCAAAAATCATTGCTAGGTTTTGAGCTCGTAAAAGATGCAAAGAAGATCTTTTATTCAATAATTTAAGCTCTGCAGGAGGTATTTCAATTTTCTCTCTTGATTTTTCAAGTGATAAAGTATCTAGTTTTTCTTCGAAATACTTATACTGTTCATTAGTTATAAATCCTTGTTTCTCTCTTAGTGCATTCATTTCATTTTTTATGGAGAAATCCTCATATACTGGCCCATCAATGACCTCAAGGTCGATAGCGAAAAACACATACACAGAAAGTTGAACTATACACAAAATCAACGAATATAAAAAAACGAACTTCATTGAAATAAGTTTATTTAAAAAATTTATATGCATACAGTTCCAAAGCAGTTCCGGTATTTATCTTCAAACCTAATACCAGCAGTTTTATAGGTTCCTATAAATCCTGTAGGTGTAGCCTGATTATATTATGTCCTTT
>Ga0256840_1004285_pt1 | contig 10799 bp, 11 predicted proteins | sample 355202metaG_FD_185969 | JGI IMG/M metagenome (GOLD analysis project Ga0256840, IMG submission 185969) | Hydrothermal vent microbial communities from Mid Atlantic Ridge, Atlantic Ocean - 355-202 | ecosystem: Environmental > Aquatic > Marine > Hydrothermal vents | place: Atlantic Ocean: Mid...
TCTCTAAAATGCTGAAGTATGCTTAACTTATGTAAGAAGCCTTATTATTAGTGGAAGTATACTATAATTTGTACCATGATTTATATAGCATTTTTAGTTTTTACCTTTTTAATTTTAGCCTTTGCTTTTTACCAATGGCAGTTTCATATGATTTTTACTCCTACCTATAAAAGAGAAGGAAATATCTGTATAAAATGTACTATTTTAAGTATAACTACTGATGATGGGATAGAACTTGAAGGAGTTGTATATGAACCATCAGATGCAGTAAACACATTACTGTTTTTTACAGGGCGTTCTCATGATGGTGTGGGGATTATAAATAAGCTCGCAGATACTTATCCTACGGTGAGAGTTATTGTCTTTAACTATCGATCATATGGTAAAAGTGCTGGGAAGGTTAACGAAAAAAATATAAATAGTGATGCCCTTAAGATTGCCAAGCTTGTAGAGAAAAATTATGGTCCTTTTTATCTTTTGGGCTACTCTCTTGGTTCAAGTGTAGCAGCTTATGTAGCCTCACAGCAAAATGTTAAAGCACTTTTTCTCATAGGAGCTTTTGACTCCATAGCATCACTTGCAAAGAGTAAGTTTGTAGATAGAGGAAAGCTTCCTTATGTGGATCTCTCAAATATTTTTCGCTATAAATTTAGAACAGGAGAATATGTCCAAAAGGTTGACTCAGCTACATACCTTTTTGTCTCGAAAGATGATGAAGTTACTTACATCCAAAACGCAAGAGAGCTAAAAGAAAAGATAAAAAATCTAGAGTTTTATATAGAGTTAGAAGACCTGAACCATAAAGAGATACTATGGGACATAAAAGTGACAAAAAAAATAAATGAGGTGATAATATAATGGAATTTGGATTTTTTCTAAAAAAGTTTATAAGCTTTTTTTTGGACCCCTTAGGAATGGTGACGATTCTTTTTGTCTTTGGAATTTACTTTTTATATAAAAGTAAATATGCTAAAGCAGAGCTTTTTTTACTCTCGAGTTTTGGATTACTCTATCTCTTCTCCTATCCACTATTCGCAAATTTACTAGCACAAAACTTAGAAAATCAGTATCCTAAGTATGATTACACTCAAAGTGTAGAGTATATTCATGTTCTGGGTAATGGGCATAATACTGACCCTTCACAACCTATCTCTTCACATCTTAACTCGGCATCTACAAAAAGAGTTTTAGAAGGAGTTATTATTTATAAAAATATGCCTGCTAGTAAACTAATTTTTACAGGCTATGGCGGAAATACCGATGCATCATCTGCACAAATGAATTCTATTTTGGCTTTGAGTTTAGGTGTTCAAAAAGAAGATATAGTTCTTGGTCCTAAACCTGTAGATACACGAGAAGAAGCTGCGTTTACTAAGGCTATTCTTGGAGATAAACCCTTTATACTTGTTACTTCGGCAACTCATATGCCACGGGCTATGATGATATTTGAGTCTTTAGGAATGCATCCTATCGCAGCACCTACGAACTACTATAAAGAAAGCTATAGAGGGTTGTTAAGAGTGCCAAGTGTGAGTGCTTTTTTTATCTCTACTGTGAGTCTTCATGAGTACTTTGGTATGATTTTAGCGAAGGTTAAAAGTATATTTTAGTAACTTATTTTACTAAGATATAAACCATTGGGAGGAGCTGGTTTAAGGCTCTTTTGTGAAGTGTTATTTAGCTTTTTTTGTATCTCATTCGCATTTAGTGTGAGTAGTGCTCCAACCATCAGACGAATTTGACTTCGTAAAAAACCATTGGCTTGAAAGTTTAAAACTATGTAGCCTTTATGCTCATAAGCAAAAGCTTTATATACTTCTCTTACACTACTTTTTGTGTCACTTCCTGTTTTCATAAATGAAGCGAAATCATGTTCTCCTATAAAGAGTTGCATGTTCTTTTTAATAGTCAAAATATCTAACTGAGATACAAAAGTAACAAAATCAACTTCAAAAGGATTACTCTCACTGCATTTAATTATATACCTGTATGTACGAATTTTAGCTGAGTATCTAGCATGAAAATCATCACTAACATGAGATATATACTTGATATGTATACTTGAAGGTAACATTTCGTTGAGGACTCGTTTGAGCTTTATTGTATCACTCCAAAAATCAGGAAGTTCAAAGTGACAGACTTGTCCAGTAGCATGGACTGATTTATCTGTTCGTCCACTAGCAATAATTTTAGAGTCTATACCAAGTTGTACTAAAACTTTTTGCATCTGACCCATTATAGTGTTAGGAGTCTCTGTCTGTATTTGAGAACCTAAGTAGTGGGTTCCATTGTAAGAGAGAGTGACTTTAACACGCATTTAAAACCTACTGAGAATAGTTTTTCTGTACATTAAGTATGTGATACTAAGCCATAAAAAAAGTACTGTAGGGATAGTATAGTAGCCAAGTGCATTTTGTAAACCTATAGTAGCACCATAGTAAAGGATGATACCTAAAAAAAGATAGAGATATATCTGTGATTTTCCATGTCTAGCATGAACAACTCCGATAGACACAACAAAAAAGAGAGTGATTATAGGAAAAAGGCTCATAAGTAGGTCTGTAATGAGCATCTGTTTTTTATCTTTTGCTCTATCATCTGAGAGCCAAAAATCAAGAGGTTTTTTATATGTTCGGATGTTAGTTGTCATCGTATCGTTTATGAGCATAGTTTCAAAGTTTATCTGTGTAAACTTCTCTTTTGAGTAACTATAACCTTGACCATTAAATAGTTTGAGCCTTAGTATCCCTGAGTCATTGAGTAGGTTAGCACTCTTTGCTGCTATTAGAATCTCTTCTTTCTCTTTTTTGTTAAACAAAAAGACCTTAGAAAAACTTCCATCACTCTCTTTTTTTCCAAGGTACAAAAGCCAGTCTCCAAAACTATTTCCAAACTCACTTGCCGCGAGGTTAAACTTTGCTTCACTTTTTTTGTAGGAGATAAAGTTTGCCGAGAGAACAGTAGCATGGGGAAAAAGAATAAGAAAGTCCAACATCAGTACCATACTAAGAAGTAGAGCAGGTTTGAGTAATGTTTTTATGATGTATGAGGGTTTGATACCAAGAGCAAAAATAACTACAATTTCATTATCATTAGAGAGTTTTAGGAGTGAGAGTGCAGATGCTACAAAAAAAGTTATAGGCAGGGTATAAAACAGAATCTCAGGCAGACGGAAAATGTAGAGTTTTGTCATCTCCCAAACACTGAGTTGGATAACTGCCGTATAGGTTGCTAATTTGATAAACAATATCACAGAAGCGATGGCAAATAGAGGTAAGAATATAGATATAAAAAGTGTAGAAAGGTTAGCGGTTATATAGTATTTGAGTCTATTCATTCTTAATAGTTTGCCTTAATATAAGTGAGTAGAGGACTTTGATACACAAAAACAATAAAAGTAGCTAGTGCTAAAAATGGAACAAAAGGAACTCTTTGCTCTTCCTTTGATTTGCTCATAACTACAAGCATTACAGGCAGAGCTAGAAGTGCTGAGAGAAAGATGGCTACAAGAGTGAGTTTTATACCAAGTAGTGCTCCCATTGTAGCAGCCACCATGATGTCACCTTCACCCATAGCTTCTATAAAAGGAGTTCTATCATAGTGTCTATTCCACGGTGTTTTTGTTTTGAGTCCTGCTTTATATACTGAGGATGTAAGGTAATATGAGAGCATAAAACGCAGTAGTGTAAAACCCCCTGCAAAAAGTAAAGCATTTTGGAAGTTAAGCATTACTCCCTGAATATTCCATGCCCCAAAAACAGCAAATATAATTGCTAAAATGTTAAGAGAATCAGGAACCATTTTGTACTTAAAATCTATCATCGAAAGTGCTAAAAGCATTAAAAAACTCAGAGCAATTAAAAATGCAGGAAAACTAAGACCATACTGTGCGGCGATTGCTACAAAGATAAAACCAGAGATAAGTTCTATGAGTGGGTACTGAATTGATATTTTTGTTTTACAAAAAGAGCATTTTCCTCTTAAGAAAATCCATGAAAAAAGAGGTACATTGTGCCATGGTTTTAGTTTTGACTTACATGAGTAGCAGTAAGAGCCCTCAAAAACAACACTCTCTTCTTTTGGAATGCGTAAAATTACAACATTTAAAAAAGAGCCAAAAAGTAGACCAAAAATAAATGCAATACTAAGTTCTATCATTTTAAACCTCCAAAGCGGCGTTCAACTTTTGTGAACTTTTTTATGATTTTGTCTAATTCTTTGCTGGTAAAGTCAGGCCAAAGTGTATCACAAAAAAACAGTTCAGCATAAGCTGATTGCCAGAGTAAGAAGTTTGAGAGTCTATGATCGCCACCTGTTCGGATAAGTAGGTCAACATCATGCTTACAGTCTAGCTCATTACTCATCATCTCAATTGTTATATCGTTTGGTGATTTTTTTAGAGTGTTTATAGCCCGAAGCATTTCATCTTGTGCCCCATAGTTAAGGGCTAAAGATTGGACAAGTCCATCACAATGTGCAGTTTTTTCTTTTACTATATTAATCGTTTTTTGCAGTTTTTTTGAAAAAGCTCGTAGGTCTCCTATTGGCTCAAAACGGATATTATTTTTGACATAGGTGTCAAGTTCTTTAATCAGGTACTTATCGAGTAGTTTCATAAGAAACTCTACCTCTAGTCGTGGGCGTTTCCAGTTTTCTGTAGAAAAAGCATAAAGTGTAAGTCTCTCTATCTCAGAATCTGCAGCACAGTACTCAGTGATGGTGCGAACAACTTCTGAACCAGCTTCGTGTCCTTTTACTCTTTTTAAACCTTGCTTTTCAGCCCAGCGACCATTTCCATCCATTATTATGGCTATATGTTTTGCTCTATTCATGATTTTTCTTGTAAGATTTTCGCATTTTTTAAAATCTCAAAAGCGATAAAAAGTTTTTGAGCACTTGGAATGAGTACCGAACTGTTATTCGTAATAAACTCGATCTCATTTGTGTCAGTTCCAAAACTATTAGAGTCTTTTAAAATATTTAAACAGACTGCATCTATGTTTTTATTTTTTAACATCTTTGTAGCATTGTCTTTTGCACTTTTTCTGTCCATTTCGGCTTTAAACCCAATAATAGAGATGTCTTTCTTATCAATAGTAGCAAGGATATCTCTGTTCTTTGTAAGTTTTAACTCCCACACTGAACCTATTTTATCCTTTTTGAGTTTTCCATCTTGCTGACTAAGAGGAACATAGTCACTTACAGCAGCAGCCATAAAAATGTAAGGCTTTTTATTTACATCTTTTTTAGCACTTTCTATAGAAGTTGTGAGAATATTGTACATCGACTCTGTATTTTCTACACTGCTTTTTTTAATTGCAATAGGTAAGTCAGTATCAAATTTTGTAGCTATTAAGTCTACATTTGCACCTAGACAATAGAGTGCCGTAGCCATAGCAGAAGCCATCTTTCCACTAGAAAAGTTAGATATAAAACGTACATCGTCTATCTTCTCTATCGTGCCTCCACCAGTCACAACAACACTTCTATCACTCCAAAACTTATCTCTAAGTAATGCTCTCACAGTTGTCCAAAATATCTCTATAGGTTCAGCCATAGCCCCATCACCAACAGTCTTACAAGCGAGTTCTTTGACTTGTGTTCCTACAAAAACATAGTTGGCGTTTGCTAAAAGATTTAGATTTTCTTTTGTGATTGGGTTGTGGAGCATATTTGTATTTGCTGAGGGTGCGAGAACTTTTTTACCACTAAACGCCAATGCACACTGGAGTAACATTGTATCAGCGATACCATGAGCGAGTTTTGCCATAGTGTTTGCAGTAGCAGGAGCTATGACAAAAACATCTGCCCACTCTGTGGTTTTTATATGGTTAAAGTCATCAACCCATGACTCGTTTGTATCATCCAAAACTCTACTTGATGTAAGTGTTTCAAATGTCAGTGGCATCACAAACTTTTTAGCACTTTCACTCATCACAACACGAACTTCCGCTCCTGATTTTACAAAAAGACGTACGAGTTCAAGTGATTTGTAACAAGCTATAGAGCCTGTAACTCCGAGGAGTATCTTTTTTCCTTGGAGAAGAGAAGAGGGGATATTCATAATTTATATTCTTTATAATTTATTTTTACTTATTTTACCTAATCTATACTTAGTTTTTAAAGTGTTTGTAAAAGTAGTCTTTTATGGTGCGAAGTTTTGTTCTACTTAGTGCTAAAGAACCGCTTTTGACTATACCACTTGGAACAGTTGTACCAGCAGCAATCATCACATTATCTTCTATGGTTACAGGTGCAATCAACTGAGAATCACTTCCTAAAAATACATTTTTTCCAATTATTGTTTTATATTTTTTTACACCATCATAGTTACAGATGATAACACCTGCACCCACATTAGTATTTTCATCTATCTGTGCATCACCTAAGTAGCTCATATGACCGGCTTTTACACCTTTGAGAGATGATTTTTTTATCTCTACAAAGTTTCCTATATGAGTATCTTCAATGTACGAAGCAGGGCGAAGGTGTGCTAGTGGTCCTACATCTGAGTTTTTAACTATAGAATCTTCTATGACTGAACCTGATTTTATATGTGACTCTTTTATGAGTGTTTCTCCGCAAATACGACAGCCATTTTCAACGATACACTCACCCTCAAACGCGACAGTAGATTCAATGAAACTAGTTGCTGGAAGTTGCATAATAACACCGGCATTCATCCAACGAGTTTTGATTCTATTTTGCATTATCTCTTCTGAGTCACTGAGGTCTACTTTCGAGTTTACACCTTTAAAATGCTCTTCATCTACAAGTAGTGGAGCGATGCTTAGTCCATCTTTTTTTGCCATTGCGATGACATCTGTGAGGTAGTATTCTGCTTGTGCATTGTCATTTGAGAGTAGGGGAATATACTTCTCTATGACAGCTTTTGAAAAAGCATAGATACCTGCGTTTACAGTAGTAGTGAGTAGCTCTTTTTCATTTGCATCTTTTTGTTCAACTATATACTGTACTTTATTATCTGTATTGATGATAACACGACCATATCCAGTAGGATTTTCTAAGTCAAAAATAGACATGATAACATCAGCATCAGTATCTAAAAAACCTTGAAGTGCATCTGCTGTGATGAGTGGCATATCGCCATTAAGTACTAAAACTTTTTCATTTTTAGGAGCCACATTTTTCATAGCTCCTCCCGTTCCTGGAAAGTTCTCAGCATCTTGAACTATAAAGTTTATGTCATCAAAAAAAGATTCCATCTGTGCTTGGACTTCTTCTTTTTGATGGGCAATTACAACGCTAATATCATTAGAAATCTCTTGTGAGGCTTTGATGATATGATAAAGCATAGGTTTTCCACTTATAGAATGTAAAACTTTAGCTTTTGGGGACTTCATACGACTCCCTTTTCCAGCAGCTAAAATGACTATGCTTATCTTATCTTTCATCATTTTTCCTCTTTTTTTGTTATAGTAAATTCATCTGCAATTTTACCATCAATATTTAAAAACTTTGATGTAAGTGTAGTTGGAGTGAGTTCTATGATGAGTGAGCCCATCTCTTTAAGTGAATATGGAAGTGCAGGGTGATTGTAAGTTGCACCATCTAGTTTAGCAGAAGAGCCACAGACTTGATAGATAGTACCACTGTTTTTTTTCTCTTTGAGTGATTTTGTATAGTCCGTTTTTCTATCTTGTACTATATTATTTTTACTAAAAGTGTCACTTTTACCTATGTGGTTTTTAATGAGCTTTGAACGCTCATAACCATGAGAGTGTCCACTCAAAACTAAGTCAACTCCAAACTCATCAAAGATAGGTACAAAAGTTTCTCGCATATCACAAAGCCGTCCACGGCTATCCCAACAGTTATCTGACTTATGTCCGCCATCACTATAGGGAGGTGTATGAAATGCTACTATAACCCACGGCTTTGTATTTCGTGCGAGGTCTTTTCTTAACCAGTTTGCCATATCTCCATCGCTAGAACGACTAATGGTTTCACTATCTAAAACTACTAAGTGCAAGTTTGCCTCTTCTACAGAGTAAAACTCTTCATGTCCTGAAGGTACACCTCCAGCTTCACCATTTGCAGGAAAATCAAATACATCATAAAAAGCCCATCTTCGTGTATCGTGGTTTCCAGCAACTGCCCAAGGAGTATAGCGTTTAACTAACTCCAAAAAGGGTTTAAAAAGGGTCTTGTTGAACTGCTTTTGTGTGCCACTTGAGTAAGCATTATCTCCTAAAAGTAACCACATATCTAACTCTTTGTAGTCATTTTTTATGTACTTGTAGAGCTGTGCATAAACTTCTCTTTGGTTTGCCCCAACTTGACCGCTATCACCTATGACCCAAAGTCTCTGTTTCTCTTTTTTCTCACAAAGTGTTCTGAAGTTTCTGCCGTTATTATCTATATTTAATGAAGAAGATATTACCTTGTAGTAGTATTGTGTGCACTCTTTTAGTCTAGGTATAGTGATGGAGTGCTTTTTAGAACCTGTTGGCTCGATTAAGACATTTGTTAAAGTGTCTGGAGTTAAGCCATAAGCTACTTTTCCTATCTCAGGTTCAGGAGTTTGCCATTTTATACGCATAGAATTTTGAGTTTGAGTTGCTAAGTAAGGCTGTCTGTCTACAAACTGCCAAGAGCCATAAGCGACATCTATAAAACGTCCAACACCATAAATGGCAACTAAAACGACTAAACCAAGAAGAACTCTTTTAATAAATTTTTTCAATTTTTTCCTTCATTTTTGAGTAGATAAAGAGGGTTGAGAGAGTACCAAGAAGTACTCCTGCTAAAACATCACTGATAAAGTGGTCATTTGCTAAAATCCTTGCAGCTAAAGCTACTAGTGTTATTGGTAGCCAGATGTAGTACTGTTTTGGAAATAGTATCATCATAAAAGTGAAAACTGTTACACTTGTAGTGGTGTGACCTGATGGAAATGAAGTGTAGTGTGTGGAGTCTTGTAAAGTCATACTGAGTTGATAATTAAGATTCTCAATAAATGTAAAATCTGGATTTTGTGCTATCAAAAAACCAAAACCATCTCCACCATTTTCTAACTTCCAAGGGCGAAGACGTCCTATGAGCATCTTTGAGATAACACTGATAAGTCCTGAAAAAAGATTTGCATAAAATAAAAAAAGAAACCGCTGTTTGTAGAGTTCATTTGTTTTGATAAACTTGTAGTAGATGATGCCGATGAGTGCGATGGCTATGTACCAGTGTGACTCACCTAACCTGCTTAGCTCTTTACCAAGAGCCTTATATGTATCGGCATGCTCTATAAAATATAAAGAGACACTCTTGTCTATAAAAAAATATGAAAGTACTATTAAAAGTAGAGTTATAGTGATAAAAAGAGTAAACTGAAGTTTTGAAAATATCATCGTAACCCTTGGTAATTAGTACATTTGTAGAGTGTTATGTTATCTTTTTTATTGGTTTCTAAGAGTTTAAAAGAGTTGAGCTTTTGGACACTATCGCACTTCATATATGTTTGTATATCTTTATGTGCAAAGTTTATATCTATGGCTATAATATCTTTAGCTAGGGGTGTTTTACTCTCCCATATATCAAACTGATCAAACCTATCATCTAGTAGATAAACCTCTGAGTTATAAGCTTCGTTGTAGACTATAGCACGAGATGCTAGAGTCCAGAGTGTTACCCCAATAGCTTGGTTATTAGGGTCTTTTATCTGTGCATTTGCTTCTTTCATTATCTTCTCAAAGCCATATACATCAAGTTGAATAGAATTTTCATCAGGAAGAGGGATTATCTTTGTTGCTATTTCTATGTAGAGTAAAGAAGAGAGCAGTACTCCAAAGCCTATGGCAAAAGAAACATAACGTCTCCAAGATAGAGATTTTTCATATAAATAATAAGAACCAATAGGCACAAAAAGAAGATAAAAAAGTGCTGACCAGTGTGGAAGGGCAGTTTTGTATAAACTTGAGTATGTAAAAAATAATAGCAGTGTTGCCCCAAAGAGTGCTGCAACAAACAGAAGCTCGTTTTTTGATTTAAACGCACGGTATAAGCCATAAAAAGCTAATGGAAAAAGAAAAGGATTATAAGCCACGAATTGTGCCACAAATGACTGTGCGAATCCTTGCCAGTTGACGCTGGAACTTCCGACAACATGTTGAATATTCCAGTAAATAACAGGACTGATGATAAAAAAAGCAATAGCAATGGATACGAGCAGTTTTGGCGAGATAAAAAGATCGTACCTTTTTTTAATTAAAAAATAAAGAATAATAGGCGGTAAAAAAAGAATAGCTGTATACTTTGAAAGACCTGCTAAGCCAACTAAAATACCGAGATATAAGAAGTTGTTGAAACTATCATTTTTAGATAGAGCATCAACACAAAAGATAATAGGTACTATGAGAAAAAAGAGTAGAGTATCTGGCATTAGCATCAAAAACAGAGCATTGAAAATAAACATCGCGTTTAGAGCTAAGATGGAGATAAATGCTAGTTTCTCGTTTGAGTCTATTTGGTAGATAAGTTTGTATACAAAAATTGATGTAAAAAACCCAATTGTTATAGCACTCACACGAGCACCAAACTCATCTATGCCAAAAACAGAGGTAAAGAGGTATTGTACCCATCCAACAAGAGGAGGATGGTCAAAGTAACTCCAGTCTAAGTTAAGAGCATATATGAGGTAATGTGCTTCATCTGCTCCAAGCCCTAAGTGAGGAGCAACAAGTAGCCGAAATGCAGCTACAAAAGAGATAAAGTAAAGAAGAGGGCGATGCTCTTTACTAGCTAAGTGCATCTAGTTTAAATTTCAGTGTGTTAAATACCCACTC
>Ga0256840_1004286_pt1 | contig 10798 bp, 8 predicted proteins | sample 355202metaG_FD_185969 | JGI IMG/M metagenome (GOLD analysis project Ga0256840, IMG submission 185969) | Hydrothermal vent microbial communities from Mid Atlantic Ridge, Atlantic Ocean - 355-202 | ecosystem: Environmental > Aquatic > Marine > Hydrothermal vents | place: Atlantic Ocean: Mid...
AAGCTAAGCGGAATTTACGACAGGGGCTATCTATACTATGATAAAGATAAAAGAGTAAGAGTTTACAACAAGATAAGAGGTTTGAAGCTAAAAAACGGCAATAAAATAACTCTTAAAAATGTTAGAATTGTAGTTTATAAAGATGAGCCCGAAGTGATACTTTACTATAAAAAACAGATAAGGCTTGAAAAATGATAGATACGATAATGCTTATACTCTTTATCCTCTTTATGGTGTTTATGGTTAGGGGTTTTATGCTCCAATCTGCACAAAAACATCGAGATGAGATAAATAAAAAGAGAAAGTAAAACTTTTTTTGGATAAAATAATAAAGAAACTATCATAGTTTTCATTAAAATCGCAAACAAAGATGAAAATTATGAGAGTTTCTTTTCTTGCCCTTTAGGGCAAAGCTTCAGTGAGAGGAATTTTTGTTGGAATTTATTTCCAACAAAAAGGAGATTTTCAGATAAAAAAATTTTAAAGGGTTTTGATGCTTAAACCATTACTTATAGAAGTCGGTGTAGAAGAGTTACCGGCTATTCCTTTTTTAAAAGAGTTACCAAATATTGAGAAAAAGTGGAGTGCCATCTTGGAAAAGTACTCTCTTTTATGTGAGTTTGATTTTTACTATACTCCCAGGAGAGTTGTCTTATGGCATAGAGAGTTTTTAACAAAACAGCCTGATAGTGAGCAGGAGTTTTTTGGAGCACCAAAAAGTATAGCTTTTAAAGATGGAAAGCCTACAAATGCAGCTTTATCGTTTGTTAAAAAGTGTGGCATTACTTTGGAAGATATAGAATTTAACACTAAAAATGGCAAAGAGGTTTTATACTATAAGAAGAAGATAGAAGGAGTTAAATCTTCAAAACTTATAGGAGAGATGTTAGAGGAGTTTTTACACTCTTTGAACTTTGGAAAGTCTATGAGGTGGGGCTCTTTGGAAGAGAGCTTTATAAGGCCTATAAGATGGATAGCTATAATGCTTGGAGATGAAAAGGTGGAGTCTGAGCTATATGGAGTCAAAAGCGATACTTTTTCATATCCTCATAGATCTATCTCTTATGAGCCTTTTAGATTTGATTTTGCAGGTAATTACTTTTGCAAGCTTGACAAATACGGTGTCATACTTTATCAAAACGAGAGAAAAAAAAGGATAGTAGAGGGCTTTAGAAAGATTGAAGATAAAGAGGGAGTAAGGATAGAAAAAGATGAGGAGCTTTTAAGCGAAATTGTAGCTATAACAGAGTATCCTACTACGCTTCTTGGCTCCTTTGATGAAAAGTTCTTAAAACTTCCAAACGAGGTTATTATAACTTCTATGAAAGAGCATCAAAGATACTTTCCTGTATATAAAGATGATAAATTAACCAATAGCTTTATAGTCGTATCAAATGCCATAACAGATGACTACTCACTTATCATCAAAGGAAATGAAAAAGTCTTAAGAGCGAGACTTAGTGATGCTATCTTCTTTTATGAAAATGATCTCAAAAACGGGCTTGATTATGAGGGGCTAAAAGATGTGGTTTATCTTGAGGGTCTAGGCTCAATTTATGACAAAGAGATAAGAGAGAGCAAGATAGCTTTATACCTTAATGAACTTTTTGGCAACAAGATAGATAAAGAGCTCCTAAAAAGAGCCGTTATGCTTAGTAAAGCCGATCTTTTGAGTGAGATGGTTTATGAGTTTACTGAGCTTCAAGGTATCATGGGCTACTACTATGCCAAAGCTGCCGGCGAAGAGGAAGAGTTGTGTTTAGCACTAAAAGAGCAGTATCTACCTGATAGCGAAACTAGTCCTCTGCCTTCAACTCTTTTTAGCACTGTTGTAGCACTTTCAAATAAAATAGATACTATATTAGCACTTTTTGAGATTGGAAAGATACCAACAGGAAACAAAGACCCATACGGTCTTAGGCGAGCGGTTAACGGTATCATCAAGATAGTTCTTGATAAAGAGCTTCCTTTTGATATAGAGAAGGTTTTAAATGAGAGCGGTAAAAATTATAAAAAACTTGATAATAAAAAGGTAAAAGAGTTTTTTATAGATAGACTTTATCAGTTTTTCAATGTAAACCCATCTGTCATAAAAGCTGTTTTACAAAGTGGCGAAAGAGATATATGCACAATTAGCAAGAAGATAGATGCTCTAAACTCTATAGTAACAAGTAGTGACTTTAAAGAGATATCCTCAACATTTAAAAGAGTTTCAAATATTGTTAAAGATGTAGATATAGATGGTGATTTGAGGGTTGATAAAACACTATTTGAAAAGGATGAAGAGTCAATTTTATATGAAAAATGTGAGAGATTAAAAGGCAAAAGTTTTGATAATTTTTCTAATAGACTAGATGAACTTTTTAACCTCAAGCCGGAAATAGATGCATTTTTTGATAATGTCATGGTAAATGTAGAGGATGAAAAATTAAAAACCAATAGAAAAAATCTAATAGCCTCCATTTACAAAACATTTAAAGAGATAGCGGATATCAAAGAGGTTACTCTCTAAATACCAAAGGTAGATTTTATCTACCTTTCTTAACCCCTCAAGAAAAATAAATACTCTATAAATTTTTATATTTATGACAATACAGTTACAATATAATATCAAACTAAATCTTCTATTATTAAATAAATTTAAATTTAAAATAAAATGTTACGAAAAGTAATATATAATAATAGATATAATAATTTGAATAATATTAATTATCATTTAAGTATTTTAATAATAAAATTTCTAACATAATCTAATTTATATTTATTATAATATTAGAAAAATTTTATAAGGAGGAAAAGAGATGAAAATTTCTTATATTTTAGGTGTTTGCGCACTTAGTGCAACAGTTATGTTTGGTGCTTCAAGTCTTATGCAAAAGGCTAAGCAAAATGGTTTAAAACCTATACCAAATAGCGAGTTTGAGTTGTTAAAGATTATAGATGATCCAAAAGATCCTATAACAGAAGCGAAAGTTAGATTGGGGAAACAGCTCTATTTTGATCCCAGATTGTCTAAAAGTGGTCTTATAAGCTGTAACACTTGTCATAACTTGGGTCTTGGTGGAGTTGACGGGGTTCCTGTTGCCATAGGAAACCAATGGACACCCAATCCTCACCATCTAAATTCTCCTACTGTGTATAACTCAGTATTTTTCAGTGCACAATTTTGGGATGGGCGTAGCCCTCATCTTGCCGATCAGGCAAAAGGACCAACTTTGGCAGCGCCGGAAATGGCAGCAACTCCAAAGTTTATAGAAAAAGTTGTCAATTCAATCCCAGCCTATGTAAAAGAGTTCAAGTATGCTTATGGTGATAATGTTAAGATAAATTTTGACAAAATTACTTCAACCATAGCTATTTTTGAAAAAACACTTGTTACTCCATCGCGATATGATGACTACCTAAACGGGGATGAGAATGCTTTGAGTAAAGCTGAAAAAGAGGGCCTAAAAACTTTCATAGACAAAGGTTGTGCCTCTTGCCATAATGGTATAGCTCTTGGTGGAACTATGCAGCCATTTCAAGTTGCCGGTAAATATAAATTTGCAAATGTAGGTGACTTTAAAGGTGATAAAAATGGCATGGTTAAAACTCCTACTTTAAGAAATATAACCGAAACTGCACCATATTATCATAATGGTATGGTATGGTCTTTAAAAGATGCGATCAAGATGATGGGTAGTATCCAGCTTGGTATCAAGATAAGCGATAAAGATGCCGAAAAAATTAAGACATTCTTCAAAGCTTTAAAAGGCAGAAAGCCAGATATCTCGTATCCACAGCTTCCTGAAAGCACAGATAAAACTCCAAGGCCCAAAGATTAAAATCTTTACTCAATAGGGTTCTCCCTATTGAGTATCAATTTTTTTATATCTTTAAAACTTCCATATCCAAAACAGCTTTTTATATCACAAGATAAAAATTTATCACTATCTACCTGCTCTTTTAGTAAAAATGGGTATCTTATCGTTTTTATATCTTTTTGATATTTGATTAGGTTTGTTTTATTGCTTTTTATGATAACAAATCCAAGCTTGTAAGCTATAAAATCATCCACTATCTGTGAGTTTGTAACAGGGTCATTTATGATAGATGCACTGAAATTTTTTATGCTTTTTTTAGCTATCTCGTATAGTTTTAGAGAACTTTTATAAGTTGCAACTTTTAAAAGATCTTCAATCATAATCGATAGTTCTGATGTATAGTAGTTATCATCCACGTCAGCTTTTGTATAGTGTTTTTCATCCAGATACCAGCTATTTTTACTATAAAATTTTTTTATAGCTATCTTTGTTAGAAAAGAAGCGTTTTTTAGATATTTTTCATCAAATGTTTCGTTGTAAGAAGCTAAAAGCGTATCAATTAGATAGGCATAATCTTCCAAAAATCCGGCTTGTTTAGGTTTTAAACCATTTATAGTTTGATGATAAAGAGAGCCATTTTGTTTTTGCATCAATTTTATAAGAGCCTTTAGTGACTTTAAAGCCTCTTTTTTAAAAGATGGGTTGATTATGGAGGCTTTTAGCTTTGTTTTTATCATCATTGCATTCCAAGATGTTATGATCTTTTTATCAACAAAAGGAAAGCCGATAAAGTCTCTTTTGAGATTTAACAGTTTTATAATCCTCTCTAAATTTTTAGGTTTTTTTCTATTTGTTATGCGAGCTAGCGCAAATTCGCTGTCAAAATTTCCATCCGCGCTTATGTCAAGATATCTAAGAGCCTCTTTGGCATTCTCTTTTTTGACTCCCATTTTTGTAAGATATGTTAATGTGTCTTTATATTTATAGATATAGTAGCCACCCTCACCATTTTTGCTATTTGCATCACTTGCACTAAAATATAAGCCCTCTTTGCTTTTAAAGTGTTTGTCTACCTCTTTAATGCTTTGCAATACTATCTCTTTATATCTTTTTTTACTCTCTAATTTATAAGCTTTTATATAGGTTGAGAGTATTTGGGCATTGGAGTAGAGCATCTTCTCAAAGTGTGGTGATAGCCATTTTCTATCGGTTGTATATCTGAAAAAACCTCCGTCGATTTGATCATATATGGAGCCTTTTATCATGGCATCAAGCGTCTCAAAAGCCATCTTTTTTGCGAGTGTATTGCCTGTAAGTTCATAAATATCAAGCAGAAGATCTATAGTAGAGCTTTTTGGATACTTTTTCTTTTTGCCAAAACCTTTGTAGGTTTTATCATATTTTTTATAAATTTTTCTAACGACTTTAGTATAAAAGTTTTTAAAATCTACATCAACTTTCTCTTTTTTTATGGTTTTAGGTATATTTAATGGCTTTATATAGCCTTTTTTAGCATATAACTTCCCAAATGTTAGGGCAATATCACCCAATCCTTTTGAGCCATATTCGGGGATAGGTGGTATATATGTGGAGATAAATAGAACTCTTTTATTTTCGTCAAGAATGATATTCAGAGGCCATCCTCCATTTTTGCCTTTAGCTATTTTGTATATGTTCTGATAATATTTATCAATTTGAGGTAACTCCTCTTTGTCAACTTTTATAGCAACAAAATATCTGTTTAGTATAGCAGCTATCTTTTTATCTGAAAAAGACTCCTCTTCCATGACATGACACCAGTGGCAAGTGCTGTAACCAATGCTTAAAAAGATAAGTTTATGCTCCATCTTTGCCTTTTTAAAGGCCTTTTTACCCCAAGGATACCAATCCACAGGGTTATATAGATGTTGCTTTAGATAGGGTGAAGTTTGTCCCTTTAGATGGTTGGGAGTTTTTGCAAAAAGCAAGAAGTTTATAAGCACTATAGACAAAATTAGTCTAATGACCAGCCAGTTTTTCATATATCTCTTTCATAACAGGTGTCTTAACCCCAACTTTTTCACCCTCTTTTACTATAAAACCGCATAGTGTTTCAACTTCGGTTTTTTTACCCTTTTCAAAGTCAAGCTGCATGGACATTTTGGAGTTGTAAGGCAACTTTTTCGCTCTATCTAAAACATTTTGGACATTTTTTTCTTCCAGTGGGATGTCTTTTTTGTTTGCAATACTCTTTATCTCGTTTAACACTTTCTCTAACTCATCCATTTTGTTTTCCACAACCCAGCCAAGAGGCTTTTTGTAGTATGAATTTATAGCTGCATAAGAGTTGACAAGCAGAAACTTTCTCCAAGTTTCAAACTCTATATTGCTTGTTAGTTTGCTAAGAAGTCCCGCCTCATCAAAAAGCTCTTTTAGGGGTTGAAACTCATCTAAATTTTTCTCTTGCGCCCCAAACATTAGATGAAATACCCCGCCATACTTTTTTATAACACCCGGCTCTTTGATATTTGAGAGTATGTAGATACAGCCATTTAACACTTTTGCATTTTTATAGATCTCTCTTATCTCTTTGTCATGTTCTACACCGTTTAAAAGAGGCAGTAGAATGGTATTGCTACTTACATTCTCTTTGATAATCTCCAAAGCTCCTGCCAAATCATAACTTTTAACAGCAAGAATGATAATATCATATCTGCCAAGCCCTTTTGGATTATCGGTGATGATACTTGGTTTAACAGTAAACTCACTATCTTCATCGATTATCTTAAGTCCATTTTTCTTTATAGCTTCTAAATGCTCTCCTCTTGCTATAAGTGTTACATCTTGCGTATTTTGCAAAAGCTTACCGGCTATATATCCGCCAACTCCACCCCCGCCAACTATCATTATCTTTTTCATCACATTCCCTTGAAGCAAATATATCCGGATTATATCATGTCTTAAAAAACAATAGAGTAAATTTTTCTATTTTTTGTTGTGTGAATTTATGCTATAATTCACTAAAAAATAAAGGCTAAAAATGAAAAAATTTTTACTCATTCTCTTTGCTGTATTATCAGTAGGTGTAGCAGATACATACTATGCAAAACTTGAACCTGTTGAAATCTACAAGATAAAGTCACAAGTGAGCGGTGCAGTTGTAAAGAGTGATATATTTTTGGAGGGTAGTTTTTTAAAGAGCAGAGTGGTTGTGGCAATTGATGACAAAACAGACAGGAAAAATCTACAAACATCTTTGAAAAAGCTGGAAATTTTAAAAAATCTTTTGGAAATTGATAGGCAAAATTTAAAAAATGCCGAGCAGTCATACAAGATAAAGTTGCAAAACTACAACAGGATAAAAAACTTAAAAACAAAGTCAAGATTTGAGAAAGATAACCAGCTTCTTTTGGTTATCTCGGCAAGTAACCAACTTCTAAATGCAAAACAGGCACTTTTCAATCTAAAAAGCCAGATAGATGACTTAGAGTATAAAATCTTTCTTTTGAAAGATACCATATCAAAAAAGAGTATCTTGGTAAAAGATGGATATCTCTATAAATTATATGTAAAAAAGGGAGACTTTGTGGCTCCGGGGACTCCTTTGATGGATATAGCGGATACTTCAAAAGCAAAAGCAACTATCTATATCAGTTATGATGACTTTAAAAATTTAGATAAAAAAGAGCTATATATAGATGGTAAAAAGAGTAATGAGAAGATAAAAGTATGGAAGATAGCAGATACGACCAACATAAGCTCATATAAAGCAGAGATCATTCTGCCTAAACCAAAAATTTTCTCGAAAGTTGTTAAAATTGAACTCAAAGGAGAGTGACATGATAGCTGTAAATTTAAATATAAAAGAGGGTGTTTATGATAAGGTTATGTATCTTTTAAAATCATTGCCTAAAGAAGATGTAAAGATAGTAGGCGAGCGAAATATCGAAGAGATTGATCCAACTAAACTACCTAAAGATGACTTTGACTTTATGAGTAAGGATTATCTTAAGCATATAGATAAAAGCATAGACGAAGCTAAAAAAATAGGCTTTGAAAATATGCAGAGCTATCAAGAGTTTAGAGATGATCTATAAACTTGTACCATTAAAAGATTTTAAAAAGTTTTTTAAAGAGAGGACGCAAAAAGAGAGGGATTTAATAGATCAAAAGCTTATGATTTTATCAGATGATCCATTTTCAAAGAGTCTTGATATAAAAAAGCTAAAAGGATATGATGGAAGATATAGACTAAGAGTGGGAAGATATAGAGTGATTTATGAGGTGTTTGACGATATTTTAGTGATAGTTTTGGCTGATGGTGGGAGTAGAGGTGGAATTTATAAATAAAAAAATAAACCCGGATAAGACAACTTGTCCACTTGATTGTTATGATGGGTGTGAGATAGAGTTTGACGGGCAAGACTTAAAAGGGAGTAAAACCCATCCTGTAACTAGAGGGTATCTCTGCTATAAGATGGATAAATTTTTAAAATATCAAAGGATTAAAACTCCAAGATACAAGGGTGAAGAGGTATCATTAGAAGAGGCTCTGGATATTTTAAGCGCTAAATTAAAAGAGTTTAAAGATGGTAACAATCTCTTCTTAAAAGGCAGTGGTAACCTCGGTAAACTACAAAGTATCACAAAAGAGTTTTTTGCAAGGTTTGGTTTTGTCGGAACCAAAGGCTCACTTTGTGATGGCAGTGGTGATGCTGGGATCAAAGAGGGTAGGGGAGCCAATCTTTTAGTGCCTTTATATGAGGTAAAAAATAGTGAAGTAGTAGTGATATGGGGTAGAAACCCGGAAGTTACCAATACCCATCTTTCACCTCTTTTAAAAGATAAAAAAATAATTGTTATAGACCCATATAGAACAAACCTGTCAAAAAAAGCGGATCTCTTCTTGCAAATCAAGCCAAGAGGTGATCTATTTCTTGTTTTTCTTTTAGCCCGTATTATCTACATGCAACAGCTTGAAGATGAGGATTTTATAGAAAATCGGTGTGAAGGGTTTGAGGATTTTATCGAGCTAATAGAGGAGTATCATCTAAAACAGCTATCAAAACTTTGCGGTATAGATATAGATAAAGCCTGGGAAATGGTAGATCTAATAAGCGATAAAAAAACTCTCTTTTTAGTTGGTATCGGGGTACAAAAGTATATCACGGGGCATTATGTTCTAAGAGCTATAGACTCGTTGGCTACCATGCTTGGACTTTTTGGCAAAAGTGGAAGTGGGGTTAGTTTTTTAAGTGATAGCTCATATGGCTTTAAAAAGCTTTTTAAAGATTTTCAAAAAAGAGTGACTCTGCCAAATATTGACTTTTCAAAGTTTGATATGGTTTTTATCCAGGGAGCCAACCCTTTAGTGAGTATGCCGTCAACTAAAAAGGTAAAAGAGGGATGGGATAAGGCTAAATTTAGAGTATATTTTGGACTCTATGAGAATGAGAGTGCAAAAGAGGCAGATCTCATTTTACCTGTGGTTGATTTTTTATCAAAAGAGGATGTAAGGGCAAGTTATGGGCATGAGTTTATTGGATTTATGCCAAAACTAAGAGATAGTAAAAGTGGCATAAGCGAGTATGAGTTAACAAATTTTCTTTTAAAAAAGTTTTTTGATGACAAACTCAAAGATGAAAAAGAGTATATAAAAGAGTTTGTTAGCTCAAACAGCATAGAAAAAGATGGACTTCTTATCTCGAAAAATTACCGGGATACTCCTTATAAAAATGGTTTTTTTACCGAGTCAAAAAAGTTTATCTTTTTGGATGAGTACGATGATGATTTTTTAGAGGATTATGAGGATGATGAGGGCTACTATCTTTTAACAAGAAAAGATAAAAAGTCTCTAAATAGCAGCTTTTTTAGTGATGAGTATCTCTACATCCCACCTATTTTAGGCTTTAGCGATGATGAGGAGGTAAGAGTTATATCCGACTATGGCGAGGCGATTTTTAAGATAAAGATAGATAAAAATCTAAGAAATGATACACTTCTAACAAAAACAGGAAACCCAAAACAGAACTACTTAACCCCTAACTTCTGCTCCATAGAGGGAGATAACGCCTCGTTTCAAGAGTTAAAAGTGAGGATCGAAAAAGTTTTGTGAAATGAAACTTTGAAGAGTTATTGAGGGTTTATTGTGAGCGATATAGTAATTTACGAAGATGGGACACTTGCGCTTAGTGCAACAGTTGAAAATGAGACAGTTTGGTTAAGCCAAAAGCAGATGGCAGAGTTGTTTGATAAGAGCATTAAGACCATAAACGAACATATAAAAAATATTTACAAAGAGGGTGAGCTTGAAGAGAGTTCAACTATCCGGAAATTCCAGACAGTTCAAAAAGAGGGAAAAAGAGAGGTTCAAAGAGAGATAGCATATTACAACTTAGATGTAATTATCTCGGTAGGTTATCGTGTAAAGTCCAAAAGAGGAACACAGTTTAGAATATGGGCAAATAAAGTTTTAAAAGATTACATCATAAAAGGCTATGCTCTAAACCAAAAAAGACTCCAACAACAAAAGCTACAAGAGCTTGAAGATACTATAAGGCTAATCAAGCAAAGCGTTAATCAAAAAGAGCTATCAGCGAATGAGGCAAAAGGTTTTGTAGAGATAGTGAGCAACTATGCTAAAAGTTGGGCATTATTGCAAGGTTATGATGAGCAAAGTTTGCAAGAGATAGTGCGAACAAAAGAGCATAGGTTTATACTAGATTACGATGAAGCCAAAGAAGCTATAGCTGAACTCAAAAGAACACTTATAGCCAAAGGTGAAGCTACGGAGCTTTTTGGTAATGAAAAAGCAGGAGAGTTCAAAGGTAATTTACTAAATATCTATCAAAGCTTTGGAGGGGTTGAGCTATTGCCATCAGTAGAACAAAAAGCAGCAAACTTGCTTTACTATATCATCAAAGGACACCCGTTTAACGACGGCAACAAACGAATAGGAGCATATCTCTTTATACTGTTTTTGCATAAAAACGGCATACTCTACAAAACAAACGGGG
>Ga0256840_1004287_pt1 | contig 10797 bp, 11 predicted proteins | sample 355202metaG_FD_185969 | JGI IMG/M metagenome (GOLD analysis project Ga0256840, IMG submission 185969) | Hydrothermal vent microbial communities from Mid Atlantic Ridge, Atlantic Ocean - 355-202 | ecosystem: Environmental > Aquatic > Marine > Hydrothermal vents | place: Atlantic Ocean: Mid...
TATATAGCTAAGTTTTGAATTATCCTAAAGTACGGGTTCCAAAAAGTTGCTTAACTTAATACTTTCTAGGAACCAGTACTTTAGTGCCGGCTATTGCAATAGTCTTGCCACTCTCAGCCCGGACTAAAGTCCGGGTTCCGAACAAATCAACAATTTTTTAATATATAGCTGAGTTTTGAATTATCCTAAAGTACGGGTTCCAAGAAGTTGCTTAACTTAATACTTTCTTGGAACCGGTACTTTAGTGCCGGCTGTTGTAATAGTCTTGCCACTCTCAGCCCGGACTGAAGTCCGGGTTCCTAACAAATCAACAATTTTTTAATATATATCTGAGTTTTGAATTATCCTAAAGTACGGGTTCCAAAAAGTTGCTTAACTTAATACTTTCTAGGAACCGGTACTTTAGTGCCGGCTGTTGCAATAGTCTTGCCACTCTCAGCCCGGACTAAAGTCCGGGTTCCGAACAAATCAACAATTTTTTAGTATATAGCTGAGTTTTGAATTATCCTGATGTTTAGCCTATTAAAACATTTTTCTCTATAATTCTCATATCACTGTCAAAAGTATATACAATTATCTCTCCTGTTGGTATTTCAAAAGAGGCTATATCTGTTTTACTGATTTTTTCCAGTTCCATCGCCAAAGCACGCAGAGAGTTTCCATGTGCCGAAATTAACACCGTTTTTTGTTCTTGCAGTTGTGGAACAATCTGCTCTTTATAATACTCTAAAACTCTTTTTTTTGTATCTTTGAGCGATTCATGTAAGGGTAAAAGATTTTTGTCAATATGTGTATATTTTTTATCATTTGCAACACATCTTTTATCGTTTACATGTAAAGGGGGAGGTGCTACATCATAGCCGCGTCTTACGGCTAAAAAATTTTCCGCTCCATACTCTTTTTTTACCTCATCTTTATCTCTACCCTGCCAATCGCCATAATGTCTTTCATTCAGTTTATAACTTCTTAGCGAATCTATATGTTCCCATGCCAACTCTTTTAACGCTATTTGTGCTGTGTGAATAGCACGCTTGAGCCATGAAGTAAAACAAATATCTGGATAAATACTGTTTTTTTTCAAAAGAAGTCCGACTTTTTTTGCTTCTTCTTTGCCCTGCTGACTCAAATCAACATCCGTCCATCCTGTAAAAATGTTTTTTTGATTATATACACTTTGTCCGTGGCGTACTAAAATTAATCTTGCTCTACTCATATTCCTCTCCCAAATTTTCTGCAAAATAAGAACTTCTTACCAAAATACCTGAAGCTACTGCACGAAATCCCATACCAAGCGCTTCTTCTTTCATCTCATCAAAAAATGCCGGTGGGTAATATTTTTGCACTTTATGATGTTTTTGCGTCGGTTGCAGATACTGTCCAAGTGTCAATTCACTCACACCGGCATTCAACAACTCTTGCATTGTTACAAGTAGCTCTTCTTTTGTTTCACCAAGTCCGCACATTAAAGAGGACTTTACATGTAAGGGTGAATTGTTAGCATAATACTCCAAAACTTTTAATGAACGATTATAATCACTCTGTGGTCGTATACTTTTGCTCAAACGCCTAACAGTTTCTTGATTGTGTGCGAGTTTATTTGCCCCACTTTTTATGATTACTTTTAAGGCATTCATATTGTATTTAAAATCCGGTGTCAGTAACTCTATTTTTACACTTGGATTGAGCACTTTTATTGCCCTGACACACGCTGAAAAATGCTCTGCTCCATAATCTTTCAAATCATCTCTGTCCACTGAAGTAAGAACAACATAATTTAAGCCCAACTCATTTACGGCCCTTGCTAGACGCTCAGGTTCACTAGCATCAACAACATTTCCTTGTCCCGTTTTCACATTACAAAAAGTGCATGCTCGCGTGCAGGTATCACCCAAAATCATAAATGTTGCACTATTTCGGGCATAGCACTCTGCTCTGTTTGGACAGGCTGCTGCTTCACAAACGGTTGTCAGTGAGTTTACATGTAAGATATTCTGAATTTTTTGTGTCAGTTGCGGGTTGAGTGCCTTTACTTTTGGTTTAAACTGCATCTTCAAAAACTTTTGTAATTATTTGTATTATTTCGCGATTGACTTCTTCTTGTGTCATTTTTACACCCTCATTTGCCAATGAAGTCGGAACAATGCCTTTTAAATTACACGGAGCAACTAAAGAATGAAAATTCAAATCTACATCCACATTTAAAGCCACCCCATGCAATGATACGCCTTGTGCATAACGAAATCCCAAAGAAGCTATTTTCCTATTTTGTATATAAAACCCGGGGTTCTCTTTTTCATATTTTACACCAGCTAGGGTATTCATAAAAAAAATCTCAAAAGAAGTAAGCACTTTTTTATAAAAAACAGCAGGATTTTTAATTGCAAAGCAAAAATAGTACACATTTTGACCGGGGCTGTGACAAGTGATAGAACCGCCTCTGTCACTTTGCACGGTCTCTACTGTAAAGTTCTTTTTTTCATCACTACCAAGGGTAAAGACGGCAGGGTGTGAACAAAGTATCAGATGATTTTCACCCGTTTTCACTGCCTTATCATGGACTTTTTGCATCTCTTGTCTCGCCTGAGCATACTCTATTTCTCCCCAGTTGTGCAGTATCATAGTTTATAAAAAGTTCGCTCTAACGCTTCACTAAATGTAGGATGCCCAAAAATCGTTCTTTTTGCCTGAGCCACATCCATCTCTCCTGCAAGGCTCATCCCTACAATGGCGGCGAGTTCTTCTGCGTGTGGTGCCAAAATTTCAGCACCCGTTATAAATCCGTTCTCATCAGCATAGCTTATCATAAGCCCCTGTGTTGCTTGATTATAAGATGAATAAGGGAAATGACTCAAAGGAACAACGCTAGATTTTACGCCTTTTGTATTTCCTACCACAGCATAACTCATAGGCAGTGTATGAATAAATTTTATAACATGTTCAAGATTCACAGGACGCGGTTTTTTTCCCAGTATTTGTGCTGTTACATGTAACACCTCTGCTCGTGCTGCATGTGCGAGTTGTAGCTTCCCGTTACAGTCGCCTATAGCATAATGTTTAGCAAGTGTTGTCTCAAAATAGTTGTCAGTGACAATGCCTTTTTCAACTTTTATCTCTTTACATGTAAGAAAGTCTACATTTGGTCTGCGTCCTGCTGCTACGAGTAAAAGAGGCATATAAATACTGCTCTCATCCCCAAAAGTTATATGCACGCCTTTTTTTGTACTTTTAGCCGTTTTTACCGCATGGTTTTCTAAAATTGTAACACCAATTTTTTCTAGTTGTGCCTTTAGCTCTTTTTGAATCAGCGGATGAGATTTTTTCAGAATTTTGTCACTGTGATTTAAAAGTGTCACTTCTACGCCTGCTGTAGCAAAAAAGCTTGCCATCTCAAGCCCTATGGCTCCAGCACCATAAATAGCTATTTTTTGGGGCAGTTCTTGGAGCATCAAAACTTCATCACTCATTATAATGTCTTTAGCATTATATGCTATACCCTCGGGAATAAAAGAGTGAGAACCTGTTCCTATGACAATATGTTTAGCTTCAAGCACTTTACCATTTACCGCTACTTTATGCGGTTCACTCAACTTTGCATCACCCTCAATCAGGTCAATATTTGCACACTGTTTTGTAATTGCGATTAAGGCATTGTCAATTAACTTGGTTTTTTTCTCAAAAAGTGCTTTCATATTTAAAGCTGTTTTTCCTACTATTATTTCACTCGAACTCTCATATACTAAAGAAGAATAATGCAAAAACATTTTAGAAGGGATGCAACCCTTATGTAAACAGACACCACCAAGCTGTTGCATATCTTTTTCAATCAATGCTACTTTTTTGCCATTTTTTGCCGCAACAATTGCTCCAGCATAATTAAGCCCACCGCCTATATAAATAATGTCATACATCTTTAGTCCTTAAAATTAAGAGGATTTTGTGCCTCTTTTTTTACATCTTGCATAAAAAGTGCTGCTTCATATCCATTGATGAGTCTATGATCTGCTGTTAGCGTCACAGAAATTCTACCCTCTTGCATACCTCCTATGGCAACTATAGCTGCATCATCTTTATTTATCATCGCATCAAATCGTTCTACACCAAGCATCCCAAGGTTTGAAATACCAAAACTTGAACCTTGCATATCTTTTGTGCTAAAAGTTTTTTCTTGGAGTTTTGTCTTAAATTTTGAAAGTTCTTTTGCAATCTCGCTCATTGACAACTTATTTGCATCTTTTACAACTGGCATATACAGATTTTTTGCATCTGCAACTGCAAGTGAAATCGAAGCGTTCGGGTAAGTGACAAGCATCTCGTTTTTCAAACGCGACCGAAAAGCTGCATGTGTCATCATAACTTTTGCAAAAATTTTAATCAGCCATGCCGTGATACTGTACTGCTTATTTGCTATAAAAAGTGTTGCATCAAGAGACTCATACAAATGATAAACCGGTTTTTGTACGGAGTCAGTGACATTGGCAATAATCGCTTTTTGCATTTGAGTGAGCGGTTTAGGCAAGGGTGTTTCATGTGCTGCAATAAATGTGCTAACTTCCTTAACATCTATTTTATGATTGAGCGAAAATTCTGAAATATCCAGACCATATTCATCCAACAATTGTAGCGCCTTTGGCGTAAAAAAGTGTTCTCTCATATAATTTTGCACATCGTTTACATGTAACACTTTTTGTGCTGTTTTTTTCATGATTGTTTGCGTGTCTAGCCCGTATTGTGCAGCTTTTGCTCTTGCTTTTGGAGAGATGCCACTTGTGAGTTCATGAGATACATGCTCTACAATAAACGGCTTTTGCGGTGTTTGCTTCTCTGTTTCTCTGTGTTTTTCTTTTTTCTGCTTTGCTACAGGTTGGGGGGGGGCTTGCGTTACATGTGAGGCAGTATCTTGTGTTTCTATTTTTGCTATAACATGCCCGACAGGCACGACATCACCTTCATTGACATCTAGCTCTTGGACTACACCATTTTTAAAACTTTGCACTTCCATAATGGCTTTATCACTTTCAACCTCTGCAATCACATCGCCTACAGCTACTTTTTGTCCTATTTTTACCTTCCAACTGATGAGTTTTCCCTCATCCATTGAGTCTGAAAGTTGTGGCATTACTATTTCAAACATCATTTTTCCTACCCCACTCAACTATTCTTTCTATTATAGACTCTGGTGTCGGAATACTTGCAAGCTCAAGCGTCCTATTGTAAGGAATCGGTACATCTTCCCCTGCTATTCTAAGCGGTGGCGCATCCAAAGCATAAAACATCTCCTCTGCTACCCAAGAAACTATTTGCGCTCCATATCCTCCTGTTTTATGGTCTTCTTCAACCATAACAAAGCGAGATGTTTTTTCTAAAGATATTTTCAATGTTTCATAATCTATGGGATTTAAAGAGCATAAATCAATCACTTCACAAGAACACCCAAGCTCTTTTTCAATTTCTGGCACTGCTAGCATCACATCATCAAGCATCTTAAGATAACTCACTATGGTAATATCACTGCCTTCTTTGGCTATTCTCGCTTTAAAAGGATTAAGCTTTTGTGCAAAATTTACTTCCCCTTTTTTATTGTAAAGCAGTTCATGTTCTATAAACACAACGGGGTCATCCGATAAAATCGCATATTTGAGTGCATGATAAGCATAATTGACATCATTTACACTTAGTACGCGTAAACCCGGTACGCTAGAGAGCATCTGCTCATAACTCTCACTGTGTTGTGCCCCAAGCTGACGGCTTACCCCTTGCGGAAAGCGTACCACCATTGGCAATATAATTTTCCCATTACTCATATAATGCAGTTTTGCCATGTGGTTAATAATCTGGTCAAACGCAAGGAGTGAAAAATTTCCTGTCATTATCTCAGCCACAGGGCGAAGACCGCCGATAGCCATTCCAACAGCATTACCGACAATGCTGAGTTCTGCTATGGGTGTATCTATCACTCTTTTTTCGCCGTACTTTTCAACAAGTCCTTCTGTTACACGAAAACTTCCCCCATAGAGTCCAACATCTTCACCGAGCGTGACGACCGTATCATCTGCATTCATCACTTCATCAAGTGCTTTGTTTAAAGCTTCACGATACAACATTTTTATGCTCCTCATAAAATATATGTTCAAAGAGAGCTTCTAACTCCGGTTCTGGAGATGCTTCTGCATATGCTACAGCTTCTTGCACCATTTTTTGCGCTTTTGTTTCTATGTTTTGTATTTCATTCTCTGTACATAACCATTTCTCTTGTAACTCTTTTTTAAATTTTTGTAGGGGGTCTTTTGCTTTACAGTGGCTCATTTCCTGCGTACTTCTGTAACTGTTTGCATCACTCACCGAATGTCCTTCATATCTACATGTAAAGGCTTCTATAAATATAGGACCATGTCCTGCTTCTATCTCTTTTCTTGCTTGAGTGACTGCCTCAAAAACAGCTTGTGCATCCATTCCATCTACTGCATATGTCAACATATATGGCTCTGCTTTTTTCGCCTGTTCACGAAAAGGTGCAACGCGTTTAATATTTGTTCCTATAGCATATTCATTATTTTCACATAAAAAAAGAAGTGGTAGTTTATGTGTAGCGGCGATATTGAGAGATTCAAAAAATGCTCCACCGTTTGTAGCGCCGTCACCAAAAATCACCATAACACCGTCTTCATTTCCTTGTAAAGCTCTTGCGTAAGCACAACCTACGGCATTGGGAATATGTCCGCCGACGATGGCATCTCCACCGTAAAAACAGCGTGAAGGCTCAAAAAGGTGCATAGAACCACCTTTTCCACCACTTACCCCTGTTTTTTTTCCAAACAGTTCCGCCATTACAGCCCTTGGCTCAATACCGCGTGCCATTGCCATAACATGCTCTCGATAAGTCGAAAAAATATCACCTTTTTCAAACGCTTTTATAGCGGCAACGCTAAAACCTTCTTGCCCAATATCTAAATGTAAAAATCCAGATACATTGCCTTTCATATAATTCTCTTTGGCAGCATACTCAAATGCTCGTCCAAGCACCATCAAATAATACATCTCTTGTGCTATTAACTTATTCATTTACACAACCTTTTATCAAATATTAAAACGGTTCTACACTATAAACACGCCCATCATGTTTGACTACACGAATTTTCTCGCCTTTATAAAAATCTTTACCTTTGGCTATAACAACAATTCTACGACCATTATCGAGGAGTACACTTAATTCTAGTGCATTTGCTTTGCCTAATTGATTTCCCGCATAAGCACCGCCTAGTCCGCCGGCAAGTGTTGCCAAAGTATTGCCTCTACCTTTGCCCACAAGTGAACCTAAAACTGCACCAGAAATTGCACCAAGGAATGTTCCTACGCCATTATCTTTAATGACTACCGCTTTAACAGATTCAATTGTACCAACCTGATAATTTAATTCATAATTGACAGCATTTGCATCTATCTCATTGACACCTCTTGTTGCACATCCTGTAAAAAACAAACTTGTTAACACTACCGCTACTATATACTTTTTCATAACATTCTCCTTATGTAAAATAACTTTATTTATTATAATCTTTTTCATCTTAAAAATATTACTACGCGTGATTATAATCACGCTCACAAGAAAATTTTAAACAATTCGGCAATGCCTTGTTTGCAAGATAGGCATTCATATTTTCTAATGAAATTTGCATAATTCTTCCTAATGCTTCTTTTGTATAATACGCCATATGTGGTGTATATAAAATATTATTTCTATGAATATATTTTATATCACTTATCACATCCAGACAAAGAATATTTTTCATTTTTCCATACAAGGCATCTTCGATAATTTCACCCCGTGCCGTATTGACAATTATGGCATCTTTTTTTAACTCTTTTACATTCTTTTCGTTGATAATATTTCTTGTAGTAGGTGTTAAAGGCAGTGCGAGCATGAGAATATCACTTTGTGCTACAACAGAGTCCAAATCACAAAAGTCAATATTTAATTCATCAATTATTGGTTTTTTTGTTCTTGAATGCGCCACTACATGCATACCAAAGCCTTTGCCTATTCGTGCCATTTGAGAGCCTATGGTGCCAAGACCGAGTATACCGAGTGTTTTGCCGAAAAGTTCCATACCTTTAAGGTCGCTATATTCAAAATTTCTTTGTTGAGAGCGTTGCAGGGCAATGTAGGTTTGGCGTGTAGCGTTGAGTAGTAAAGAAAATGCAAATTCTGCAACGGCAGGACCGCCATATCCTGCTACATTAGAGACTACTAACCCACGATTGTACAAGGTGTTACATTTTATATGATCATACCCTGTTGATCTGGTTTGTAAATACTTTAGTTTTGGAAGTTTTTCTAAAACTTCATCTGTTATGCGAGAATGTATAAAAATAGATATAGCATCATATTTTTGTACCTCTTGTAGCACATCATTGATTGTACTTTCAAAAAAGAACAACTCTTCATTTCTCAAATACTGTTGGAAAAAAATCTTTTCTTCAGGTTTTATCTCAAAAAATGCAATTTTCATTTAGATTTCCTTTTGAACTTCCTTTAAATACTTAAACATTGCAATCTCACCAAAAAACGGTCCAAAAATATTGAAAACCGGTAAAAAGTTAAAAAGCGATGTCGCTATACTAATCATAATAAATCCTGTTTTATACTCAGATAGTTTTACTCTTTTTTCGTTAGGAATAAGCAAAGCCGCACTATCTTTTACAAAGGTATCTTTAATCAGCCAAACCCACAAAACCATTTGAATAACGAAGTTTACAACTGGAATAAACAGCAAAGGAAATACAATAACTGATACAACTGTATATATAAGAATATCAAGTAATCTGTTTTCACTTACTTTCAACTCATCTTCTTCTAAAAATGGTTCATAAGGAAAGTTTTTGTCTCGTATATCTTCAAGGAGTGTTTGACTGAAAAAGCTTGTTGCTAACAACATTGTAACAACAATAGCATTGTAAATAAAGTAAAATCCAAGGAGGTATGAAAGGCTTGCCTGAACTGTTTCAAAGGGAAGCCAATTTAACAGTTTTAAAAATTGCTGATGAATATAATCACCTTTAAAAAACCAAATAAGTGACCAAAAAATGGCACTTGCAAATACTACCAGAAGAGAAAAAGAGCTGTATTTTTGCTTAGAAACTCTTTCTAAAATCATATTTCCAAAAAATGCCAACACTAAAGCAAAAGTCACAAGAACAAGTGAAAACCACAAAAATGAAGAAAGAATCCATGCTCCGTTTGCACGAAGCATAGAAAAAGGAACCAAATCAATAAAATATGCAGCAACAGAAATAAGTCCATCCCACATAAAATAACCTATCACCGACCAAACTATAGTCACAACAGCACCAATTGCCAATGCCCGTTTCATCGTTTTATAGTTAAGTATCTCACTAAATCCGAAGAAAATAGCCTCTAAAATATTTTGCATCTTATTTTGTTTCGCACTTACTTGCATTTGCTTTTATGAGTGAAAGTCTACTCAGGACATGCCCAAATTCCATATCTTCATCTTCAAATTTTTTACGAAATTTTGCGCGTTTTTCTTCTAAAATTTTTATCTGTTTTTCTATATCTGCCGGATTTACTTGACACTTTTTTGCCGCTTCTTGTTCTTTTTCAAGAACCCAATCCATTGCTTTTTTTAAAAAATCTACCATTTTCTACTCCTTTGTTTACATGTAGCTATTATAACCTTTATTTTATTAATGGTGCATACACGAGAAAAAAAAGTGCTAAAATGCTTTATTTGGAAACCGAAGTTTGCAAAAGTTTAATAAGTGCCTGACTAAAATAAATGACATAATTCAATCTTTATCCAACTCTTGAAGTAACATATCAAAATCACTCTTATATGATTTATCTTGAATTACCTTGTATTTTTCAAATTCACTTATAGCAAACTCTTTTGCAATTACGGCTGTAACTTTTCCAGCATTTTGTAAAATATCTCGTTCATTAAATTGTAAAAAAGCATTTAGTTTAGAACTCCAATCTTTCATAGTCATTGGAATATTTCGCTCTGCTTGGTCTTCTGCATAATCAAGATACATAGTTACAATTCTGTTTAATGATTTGATTTCATCTTGTGCTAGATAATTTTTAGCAACTGTGACATCAGATTTTAAAATTTTTCCATTGGGTGCTTTTTTCCAGTTTGTTAATCCCATAAACTCTTTTTTGTGGTCTGCTCTCTCAATCAATAGTTCAGATGCCGTATGACCGTGGATTGCCCAATGTAGTTTATTTTGAACAGTAGCAAAAAACTCTTGTGTAGTTGGAGCTTTAAAATCATAATCTAAAGCAGTTGCATAAATATCTGTGATTTGTTGGTAAAAGTTTCTTTCACTTTCTCTTATATCTCTTATTTCAAGTATTAAATTTTTATAGTATTGCGGATTTAAATAGCTACCATTTTTTAATCTTTCATTATCAAGTACATATCCACGAGTTGTAAATGTTTTTAAAACTTGTGTCGCCCATCTTCTGAACTCTGTAGCTTTGTTTGAGTTTATTCTATAGCCTAATGAGATAATTACTTCAAGATTATAATGGTCAATATTTCTACTAACCTCTCTCTTTCCCTCTTTTTGAACTATTAGGAATTTCCTAATAGTTGAATTTTCTTCTAACTCATTGGTTTTAAATATATTTTTCAGGTGTTCATTTATAGTGGCTACATTTACATCAAAAAGTTTAGCTATAAGTTTTTGAGTAAGCCATACGGTTTCATTTTCTACTTTTACTTCTATTGTATCTTGTCCATTAGCAGTTGTAAAGATTAAAAATTCTGCTGTTGA
>Ga0256840_1004288_pt1 | contig 10796 bp, 11 predicted proteins | sample 355202metaG_FD_185969 | JGI IMG/M metagenome (GOLD analysis project Ga0256840, IMG submission 185969) | Hydrothermal vent microbial communities from Mid Atlantic Ridge, Atlantic Ocean - 355-202 | ecosystem: Environmental > Aquatic > Marine > Hydrothermal vents | place: Atlantic Ocean: Mid...
CTAATTGCCAACTCATCCCCACTAGCTCCCCAGCAATGCCTTCACCCATATAAGTCATAAATCCAAGGCGATTAAGCTCCGAACTCATAGCATATAAAATAGCAAACCAGACAAGCGTAGAGAGCGCGTCACCTTGTGTTTTCATATCTTTCATAGTAAATATCTTACTTACCATTAAGATACCCAAGCCACCAAAAGCGATAGCCGTTTTATCAAGCCCAAGAGTAGCTGAGAGTGCCCATAAGCTTACCATGGAGACAAAAACCCCTCCTGTTATCCACTCATTACGGCTCATCTTCCCCATTCTTTCTAACTCATCTTGTGCTTTTTTAGGAGCTTCTGGAGTCTCTTTGAGTTCAGGTGGAAATATTTTGTAAAGCAACCACGGAATAGTGATAAAAGCACTTAAGGCAGGAACAATGGCAGCTTGAAACCAAGAGCTAAATGTTATATCAACCCCCATTTGTGCTGCAATTCCAGCGCCTACAGGATTTGAAGCCATAGCAGTAAGCCATAGCGAGGAGGAGATAGCAATCCCTGCCATAGAGTTCATCATCAGGTATGAGCCCATCTTCTTTTGCGTATGATCACCAATTTTTGAGCCACTATCATGAGCTAAAGATTCTACAATAGGGTAGAGCACGCCCGAGCGAGCGGTATTGCTAGGAAATGCAGGAGCGATAATCATATCAGTCGCCACCATAGAGTAGCCCAAGCCCAATGTAGATTTGCCAAATTTTTTGATGATATGCAGTGCTATACGTTTTCCAAGTCCAGACTTTACCACACCACGAGCCACTAAAAAGGCAGCAATAATAAGCAAGATAAAACTTTTGTTAAACCCACCATAAGCAGCCCCAGCATCCATGGTATTGCTTAAGATAGCAAAAGAGACAGCCAAAATAGAAGCCGTAAAAATAGGAAGCAGTGCTAAGATAATACTCATAATGGTAGTAAAAAAGATAACAAAAAGATACCAAGCATCAGGTTTTAAGCCTTCAGGAGTAGGCATCATCCATAAAAAAAGCGCTACAAAAAAGAGCGAGAGGCTTAAAAAAGGTTTTGAATGTAAAAGTTTCATAAGATTCCTAAAAAATTGATAAAAGATTATAGCGTGATATATTTTTAATAGCATTATAGGCTATAATATGCCCATCAATTTTAAAGGAAAGATATGAATTTTATGGCATTAGGAAAAGAGTTACTTGGTGGAGACGGTGATATAGGGAGTGCACTTTCAGGTTTAATGGGCGAGGGCGGACTCAGCGGTATAGTAGATAATATGAAAGAGAACCCTCAATTTGCGCAGATGGCATCTTCATGGTTAGGTGATGGTGAAAATCAGCCTATCTCCAAAGATGAGATAGGTTCTCTTTTTGATAGCGACCAGATTGCATCTTTTGCGTCAAACCTTGGCTTAGATAGTTCAGATGCAATGGCAAAACTTTCTGAAATACTCCCTTCGTTTATAGATAAAAGCTCCTCGGGTGGTTCTTTACTTGATAGTGTCGGTGGACTTGATGGTGCTACGGATATGGCTAAAAAGTTTTTTAGTTAATTATCTTCCTCTCTGGCGTGCTTTTAGCGTATAAATGAATTATGGTTATAACCCGAGTACTTTATAACAAAACATCCAAGAATTTAGCAAGCTCCAATGACCGTGGAGCTTATCCAACCCCCACCGATAAGTCTCTCTCCCTCATAAAAAACAGCAGCTTGTCCTGATGCAACGCCTAAAACTGGCTTTTTCAAAGTTATCTTTGCAGTGGTGCTTTCAATCTCTATGTGACATGCTACCCCTGGATTTCGGTAGCGTAGTTTGACTATGGCATCAAAACTTTTTCTCTCATCAAACATATTGATATTGTTAATGCTGACTCCATGGCACTCTAAACTTTCACGCTTACCAACTACTAGCTGATTAAGATGAGGATTGATTTTTACGACAAAATGAGGCTCATGCGCGCCATGCACACTAAAGCCTCTGCGTTTTCCTATTGTGTAGTGCATATAGCCTTTATGCTTACCAACTACTTTCCCCTCAAGATTTAAAACATCACCTTCCTTGTCAACATCGACATACTCTTTAAGTACATCGGTGTAGGTTGTCTCTACAAAACAGATTTCGCTTGATTCGGCTTGAGATGCAAAACTCTCTAAGCCTTTAATAGAAGCAGCACATTCTTTGATATCTTTTTTATGGGCACTTCCTAGAGGAAAAAGCAGACGAGGCACTATCTCTTTATTGATATAAAAAAGAAAATAGCTCTGATCTTTGGTGTCATCTTCTGCCTGCATCAGATACTTTCCATCTGTTTTGATATAGTGTCCTGTTGCAATACGATAGGCACCTAACTTATCTGCAAAACGTGCCATCGCTCCAAATTTAAGATTGCGATTACACATAGCGCAAGGATTTGGCGTTCTTCCCTCTTTGTAGGTATCTATAAAAGGCAGAAAAACCTTCTCTTCAAACTCATCTTGGAGGTCTATTACATGTAAGGGTACGCCAGCATAATCTGCCGCTTTTTGCGCACGGGCTTGATGGATTTCATGATAGCCTGGCTTATTGTGGAGTTTCATATAAACACCCTCAACCTCATAACCAGCTTCTTTGAGCATAAGTGTTGCTATCGTAGAGTCAACACCGCCACTCATACCTATAAGCACCCTATTATTTGCTTTCATTCAGACTCCTTGTTGCCTCTAAAAGTGCTTTATAGAGGAATGTTTTAGTGTTTTGACTCCTTAGCCTTTAAGCTGATTTAACCTATCACGCTTTGTTCCTATGGAAGTTATCTGAACGCCAAAGTTTCCATCAACAATTACAACCTCGCCTTGAGCAATAACATGATCATCTACCAAGATTTCTAAGGGGTCATTTGCAAGTTGATTGAGCTCAATGACAGAGCCTATATCCATACTAAGGACATCCTTAAGTAACATTTTTTTCTTACCGATACGAACACGAACGGGAAGTTTAACATCCATAATCAGTGATATATTTTTCATTTCAACATCATCAAGATTTGCTTCAGGAAGAAAACCATCAGATTCACTGCGTGGCGCAAGCTCTTCTGTAATAGAGGTTTCAGATTTAGCTTCTTTGTTTAAGACCTTGTAAACACTTTCATCTAAGACAAGCATCATTAAAGAGTTTATAACACCAAGAGAAAAGTTATACACCTCCATTTTAAAAAAACCATCTACATCGACTTCGCTCCCATCAGGAATAAACTTGATATCGGTAACTTTAAAACTTAATTGAGGCAGCTCATCTTGAGAATTAAGCGTAGTAGAAAGGGCACCTAAGATGTTAGAGACAATCTCCTTGGTGGCATCAAGATCATCTTCATCCATATCCTCTTTGCTTTCACCCTCGCCACCAAGCATCATATCACCAAGGGCGGTAGCAAGAGACGGGGGTATAGCTATAATGACTTTTGCATCAATAGAGCCCGAAATATCAGCATACACTAGTGAAGTAGGTGCGATAATTGTTGATACGACAGAAATATCTTCTTCTACTTTGAAATCAACTGCTGGAGCTTGTCCTGTTAAACCTTCAATGGTTGCAATGGTCTCTTTTTCAAAAAGCTTCAAAAACTCTTTCATTATGCTTCCTCCTCGTCGTTATAAAAGTCATCTTCTACAACTTCTATAATCTCTTTTGCGTTACTTAATTTCTCTTTTCTCTTCATCTCAAAATCTTTAAGTGCTCGTTTAACCGCATCTTTTTCTGTATCAATAATTTCAGTAATTTGCACTGACTTGCGAAATCTTCGTAGCCCAATTTCACCTCGAAAACGCTCTTTTCCATCAATATTTAAAGTCACAATATCATTTGCAGGAGATTTCAGACGCACAATATCGCCTAAATTTAAATCTAAAATTTCACCTAAAGAGAGTTCGGCAAAACCTAAATCAGCTTCTACTTGCACTTGAGCCCCGCCTAAAAGAACCTGTAACTCTTGATTACGGCTTTTTTTCGAGCTTGTTTCGTTGAGCATCAAATCACGACTCGCAAGTTTTGGAAGAACAGGTTCTAATGCGATGACGGGATAACAGATGTTCATCATCCCTGAGCTATGCCCAATAATAATCTCCATAACAACCATCACAACAATCTCATTTTGCGCAACAATTTGAACAACATTTGGACTTGATTCTTTATTTTCTATTGCTGGGTAGAGATCTGTCACTGGTCCCCAAGCTTCTTTAAGCGTTCCCATCATTACTCGTAAAATTGTCTCAAAAAGACTCAGTTCAATATCTGAAAATTCACGACTTGACTCAAAAGGTTCACCCTTGCCACCAAGCAGGCGATCAAGCATTGGAAAGGCGATAGAGGGATTTATCTCTAAAACACCACTTCCTTCTAAAGGTTTTACTGAAAAAACATTAAAGCTCGTAGGGTTTGGAAGCGACATAAGAAATTCACCATAGGTCATCTGATCGACTGAATGAAGCTGAATTTCTACGATAGAGCGCATCATGGATGAAATTTGAGAAGAGAGAGAGCGTGCCATCTTATCATGAATTCCACGAAAAGCGCGGAGTTGTTCTTTTGAGACACGATTTGGACGTTTGAAATCGTATAATGTTATTTGACGCTGGGAGAAAAGTGTGTTGCTTCCTGCATCATCAGTCTCAAAGGCATCTTCACCTTCATCATCAACAACATCTAAGAGGGCATCAATCTCTTCTTGTGATAAAATATCAGCCATCTTCTTCTCCTATCGAATTTTGTATTTTACGAATTACTGCCTTATGAATTTGAGAAATTCTCGATTCTGTTATATTAAGTATGGCGCTAATCTCCTTGAGTGTTAATTCTTCAAAATAGTACAGTTGAATAATCATCTGTTCACGCTCAGAAAATTCAGCCAAGATTTTTTTAATGACCTCTACGAGTTCATCTCTCTCTATCTTTGCTAAGGTGGCGCCCTCATCACCGACACCTAATTGATCATCAAGAGGCATAACAGCATAAATATTTGCGGCAACGCGTGCTTCTCTTACTTTAGCAATATCTTCACCAATTATTACTGCTAACTCCTCATCTGAGGGCTCTTCATCATGCTCGTTCATGTAGATATCGACAGCTTTATTGATCTGTTTGACAAGTTTTCTACTAGAACGACTTAAAACATCTAATGAGCGTAGATAATCTAACATCGCACCATAAACCCTAGTCTTCGCAAAGCCCCAAAAAGAGTCATTAATGCTCTCATCATAACGACGCGCTAGCTTAACTAACTCTTCTGTACCTATAGCTGAAAGATCCATAAAATCGACAGAACTAGGTAACCTTTCTTTAAGACGAAAAGACATTGCTTTGACTGCAGGAAGATACTGAATTGCTAGCTCGTCACAGCGATGTTTTAACTCACTCGTGTAGCCATCATAACTCATATACGACTCTTTATGTTCTCATAATCACTATCAATAATAAGTTCACGCTTATTAATCTCACGCACAAAAGAATCTAAATCTTTTTCGTGCGAATTTTTTGGAAAAAATGTTGGTCGTATCGTTAGTGTTCCTATATATACAGCAACAAAGAGATGAGAAAAAAGATAAAAAAAGCTAGTAATAAAAAAAATATAGCTTAATAAATCAAAAGGAGCTTCTGCTTTTAGAAGAGCAAAAATAAGCCCTATAAAAAAACCGCTCACCGTAAAAAAGGATACAAAATTTGCACTGCGCATTGTCTCTTTTCCTTTTTAGTGATTTTTTGCAATCAAAAATGTTCCATTAATCGCTTAAAAAGACCGCTTAAACCGCTCTCTGATGAAGATATAAGCATATTGTGTTCCAATTTTTTAGCAATTTTGGAGGCTATTGCTTCAATGTCACGCGTAGCAAGGGATGAGCGAAACTCTTTAGCAAAAAGTGTTCTTTTTTTCACACTTATTGCAACTTTTTGATCAAGATTTAACTTCCCTATAAGACGAAGTTGTAATTTGGCACCAATATTGGCTAATGCTACTTTTTTAATTTTTCCAAAAACAGCATTTGCCTCTTTAACACTACTCACTTGATTCATAATAACATCAATATCATCTCGTATTCGTGCAGTCATTTTTATAGTAGCATAAGCATCTGTAATGGCTGCAGGGTCAGGAACTGTTACTACGATAACATCATCAGAAGCTTTCAAAAAGAGCTGCATATGCTCACCAATTCCAGCACCAGTATCAATAATCATAACATCAATATCATCAAGAATATTTGCTTCTTGCATAAAACGCTCAAACATCTCTGATGAAGCATATCGTAGTATCTCATCACCACTTTCACCAGGGATAAGGAGTAAGTTTGGCTCAATTTGGATTAAGATATCGCTAACTTTTGCCTCGCCTTTGAGTACATGTAAGATATTCTTTTTAATTTTGACATTAAACATAACATCTAAATTTGCTAAACCAATATCAGCGTCAAATATCGCTACCTTTAGACCACTTCTTGCAAGAACATAAGCGATATTGGCACTAATGGTACTTTTACCAACACCTCCTTTGCCACTCGTAACGCTAACAAAACGTGTCTTTTTAGATCTTTGAGTGCTACTCTCTCTTACAAGAGCTTCAAGTTTTGATGCTTGATGGTTCATTTTGCTTTCTCTCGTTGAAAGCCTTCAAGCAGGCACTCTATTAAAAATTCGCTACTTGCTACAACTAAATCTTCAGGAACTTCTTGTCCAATAGAAAAATATGATATTGGTACTTTAATATCATAGGCAAGCGAGAAAATATTTCCAAAACCTCTTGTCTCATCAAGCTTAGTAAACATCATCGTATCAATACCTAGCGAGGAGAAATTTTCATGCGTTGCCTTAAGATCTTCATATTTAATCGAGCTAGGCATTACTAAAACCACATCAATCTCATAAGCACTTTCACTCCCTTGCAGGCACTCATAAATCGTCTCAATTTTCTCTTTATCGTAAGGAGAAGAGCCCATAGTATCGATAAGAATATAATCACAATAATGCAAAGATTGCAGAGCAGTTGTAAATTCAGGAGGATCAACAACAGTTTCAATGCCGAGTTTCATCATGCGTGCGTATTGCATCAACTGCTCAACCGCACCGATACGGTATGTATCTAAAACAACCAAGCCCACCTTATATTTTTTATCTAAAAGATAGGAGTAACGCGCAGCCAATTTAGCAATAGAAGTTGTTTTTCCCACACCTGTTGGTCCAACAAGCATGATGACTTTTTTCTGTCCTGCTCTCAATTTATGCTCTATTCGAACAGGAATCATCTTACGCAAAAGTGTTTGAAAATAGCGCTTTACTGTTTGGGAATTTTCACGCATTTTAAGAGGCATATGCTCTAATGTCATTGCCATTATCTCATCAAGATGCTCTTTTGCCATACCGCTTTGACTCGCAAGACGATAGATTTCAGAAAATTCTGCGGGAATAATAGCTTGCATATCAGGACGACGCTCATCCCAAAACATATTTTGGATAACTTTTACCTTATCACCAAGCTTGGCAATCTCTTTTTTTATCTCTTTGAGCTCTTGAGGTTCTTCAATTTTTTTTACGCCAGGTGATTCTTGTGTAACTTCTGAGATTTTTGAAATCTGCTTTGCGGCTTCTGAGATATTAAAAAGAACATCAGAGCTCTCTTGAGCTAGTGGTTTTTGTTCTTGAAGAGGTTTTTTAAAAGCTTTTTGATGCACTGCAGTTTTTTCATCAAGACCAATAACTATCTCATACAGAGCACTTTGACCTAAGGATTTTTTCTGAAGTTGGCGGGTTTCAATAAGCATAGCATCATTCCCCACCGCTTCTTTAGCTTTTTTAAGTGCTTCTGCTGGAGTCGTACCACTAAATGTTAAAACTTTCACCTATGACCTTTTTACATGTAAGCTTAAAAGTGGAATAACCACGCTCTCACGCTCTCTCCAGTGGGGGTGAGGCACAGATAATTTTTCTGTATCTATCACCCTGTTATCAAAAAAAATAATATCTAAATCCAGCGTTCTCGGCGCATTCGCAAAACTGCGTTTGCGACCAAAACGCTTCTCTAATCGCAATAAAAAATTTAAAAAATGGTGCGCTTGCATTGATGTTCTTAATTCAAGAACTGCATTATAAAAATCTTTTTGCTCTGTAAAACCAAAAGGAGGATTTTTTACAATCACACTACTTTGCATCACATCTACACCTACAAAACGCTTCAAAGCAAAAATAAGATGATTAAAACGACGACAAACATCACCAATATTGCCTCCAATACCAACAACACACGAGTAACGCAGTGTTGATACTTTGACAAATTGTGAAGGGAAAAGAAGATTTTTATATAAAATCAAATCTTTACTCAAATGACGCTGTAGTGACATATTACGCTTGCGCTGGTGCTTGTTGCGCTGCTTGTTGTGCTTTCATTGCTTTGATTTCATTGAGGATTTGCGTCATTCCCACCATCGCTAAATGATAACCAAATGGTCCAAAACCAACAACCGAAGATGAACATACTGGCGCGATAAGGTTCTTTTGACGGAACTCTTCACGACGCGCTACATTACTGATATGCACTTCGATAGTTGGCAAAGCAACTGCTGAAATCGCATCACGAATAGCGATAGAAGTATGCGTATAAGCAGCAGGATTGATAATAATACCATCTGCATCACCGAAACACTCTTGAACTTTATCTACAATTTCACCCTCAAGATTACTTTGAAAAAATTCAATCTCTATTTCATTTTCATCTGCAAAAGTCTTCATCTGTGCGTGAATCTGCTCTAATTTCATCGGTCCGTAAATATTTTGTTCACGAACACCTAACATATTAAGATTTGGTCCTTGTACTACAACAATTTTCATTGATTTCCTTTATACTAAAAATAATTTATCAATTATAGGTAAAATCATATTGTAAAGAGATAAATTTATTGACATCTCTAAGCAAACTTACTGGTATTCGTAAGTTTGCTTAGAGATAGCAATATTTTGCTATAATACTCATATTTGTGAGCCTCAACCCAAACCACTTCTAGGAGAATAATTGACAATCATAAGACCACACTTTATTTTAACGCCCCAAGCCCTTCTTGAGAACCAAGCCATCGCTTTTGATGTAACTATAAAAAAGATAGCTGATTTTGAAAGCTTACATGTAAGCTTTCCTGGGGCTGAAATTATTGAACTTGAAAAAAACTCTCTTATCATTCCAGGACTTATTAATACCCACATTCATTTAGAATTTTCCGCCAATAAAACCACTTTGGAGTATGGCTCTTTTATGCCTTGGTTGCACTCAGTTATCAAAAATCGTGATGATCTTATGCTTACATGTAAAGAAGAGTGTATGAGTAGAGCTGTAGATTTGATGTTGCACTCTGGTACAACAAGCTTTGGTGCAATTAGTTCTCATGGTCTTGACTTGGATATAGCGCAAAAAGCAGCTCAAAATGTTGTTTTTTTTAATGAGCTTATAGGCTCTCAAGCGGTTATGGCAGATACTCTCTATGGAGATTTTTTAGAACGTCTTGATAGTGCAAAAAGTATCAAACGCGAGGGGTTTCAAGCAGGAGTCGCCATTCACTCACCATATTCTGTACACCCCATCCTTATCAAACGAGCCTTGAGAGTTGCAAAAAATGAGAAACTTCCTCTCTCGGCACACTTTATGGAATCACCTGCAGAAAAAGAGTGGTGCCAAAACAATAGCGGAGAGTTTGTGTCTTTTTTCAAAGAATTTTTAAAACAAGAGTATGCGGTCAATAGTTCTGATGAGTTTTTAGAACTTTTCAAGGGGCATCCAACATTGATGACGCATGTAACACAAGCCTCAAAAGAGCAACTTCAAAAGCTTCATGATGACAAACATACCGTTGTGCACTGCCCTGTCTCTAACCGCCTTTTAGGCAATGGTGCTCTTGATATTGATATGCTTGAAGATGCGAAGCTTGATTGGCTTATCGCTACGGATGGGCTCAGTTCTAACTATACACTTAATCTTTTTGAAGAGATGAAAATTGCTCTATTTATGCATCATGGACAAGACCTGCTCTCTTTTGCTAAAAAATTATTTGATAGTGTTACATGTAAGGCTGCAGAAGCTCTTAAACTCAACACAGGAAGCATTGAAGAAGGAAAAAATGCTGATATGCTTGTCTTAAATTTAGGTGAAACTCCTAATGAACAGTTAGTGCTTCATCTTATCTTACATCAATACAAAATACAATCCGTTTACATTAACGGAACAAAGGCATTATAAAAATGGAAGGTCTTAAAAAACTTTTTCTCCCCATCACTGCTACGCTTGGATTTATACAAAACCATTTTAAAGCGATGCTCTTTTTGCTCATTGTTTATCTGATATTTGCGCCAAATACGCAAGAACAACTCGCTCCTGCAAATCTTCAAAAGATTTCACTCAATGGCCCTATCTTTGAGGTAAGTGAACTCTTAAAGCAGATTGAAGCAGCTCGAAAAGATGAGGCTATCAAAGGCGTTTTATTTGATATTAACTCCCCTGGTGGTGCTATTGCCCCCTCTATCGAAGTTGCTTATGCTATCAAACGCCTCAGTGTACAAAAGCCCGTAGTGGCATATTCTAGTGGGATTATGGCGAGTGGCAGTTATTATGCTGCTATCTGGGCAGATGAACTTATCGCTAACCCTGGGACTATGGTAGGCTCTATTGGTGTTATTATGCAAGGGGCTGATCTGTCTGAAATCATGAAAAAGATAGGGATAAAATCTCAAGTCGTCAAAGCTGGAAAATTCAAGCAAGTTGGCACAACAGAGAGACCTTGGAAAGCCT
>Ga0256840_1004289_pt1 | contig 10791 bp, 9 predicted proteins | sample 355202metaG_FD_185969 | JGI IMG/M metagenome (GOLD analysis project Ga0256840, IMG submission 185969) | Hydrothermal vent microbial communities from Mid Atlantic Ridge, Atlantic Ocean - 355-202 | ecosystem: Environmental > Aquatic > Marine > Hydrothermal vents | place: Atlantic Ocean: Mid...
AGGGGTTCGTATTGGAAATGCGGATCGTGTTCGATTGGGCGCACATCTCGCACCAGGAACCACGATTATGCATGAAGGATTTGTAAACTTTAATGCCGGTACTCTAGGGAACTCAATGGTCGAAGGGCGTATTAGTGCCAGTGTTGTGGTCGGTGAAAATACCGATATCGGTGGTGGTGCGTCTATTATGGGTACACTGTCTGGTGGTGGTAAGCAAGTCATCTCAATGGGCAAGCGTAACTTATTGGGTGCAAATGCTGGACTGGGTATCTCGTTGGGCGATGATTGTATTGTTGAATCGGGTCTGTATTTAACGGCAGGTACCAAAGTAAAAATGCCTGACGGCTCGATTGTGTCTGCGCGTGAACTGTCTGGTGCCTCTAAACTGTTATTCAGACGTCATAGTCAAACTGGTGCGGTTGAAGCAATTGTGACAGATGGCTCGTTATGGGGCGGACTCAACAGCGCATTGCATAGCAACGATTAACCACCGTAGGGGCAGAATCCATTTCCACCCTCTTGAGGGTAGATATAGAATCTACATCCACCGTTTCTTTATTCAATCAAATCCATTAACTCAGCTGAAATTTTCTCTTTTAGCTGAGGGTCTTTTATCGCATTATTATTGGTATCACTAATAATAAAGGTATCTTCTGCTTTTTCACCTACCGTATGGATTTTAGCGTCGTGTAATCGGATGTTACAGCGCTTGAGGGCGTGGCCTATTTTTGAGAGTAGTCCTGGAATATCTTTGGTGGTGATGTGTAGCTCTGTTCGGTGTTCATTTAAGGTTTTAAAGGTCAGTTCGGTTGGTGTTTCAAAGCAACGAATTCGACGTGCCTGCGTGCTGCCTTGATACGTATGATTATCGATTTCGGTTTGTGAGAGTTTGGTCTGAATTTTTTGAATGACTTCTGGGTGTCGCGCTTGATCTAGGTAGGACATCGTTTCACGATTGAGAATGTACATAATAACCAGCGTCATCTGGTCTTGAGTGCTGAAAATACGCGCTTCGACTACCGTTAAATTGAGTAGGTCTAAAGCGTGGGTTATGTGGGCGAACAAGAAGTCTCTGTCTTGCATATAAATCATCAGTTCTGTGGCACCAAGCGACTTTTTCTTTTTGAGAAAAATGTGCGTTTGATCGTGCTCAATGATGTAAAGCTGTTGGGTGATGCGTGCGACATCCTGTGCATTTTGGCGACTGAAAAACTCACTTTGTGCCACGCTGTTCCAAAAAGGTTGATAGTGTGTGGGTCGAATCCCTTTTTTAGCGAGTATCTCTTTGGCTTTCTCTTGGATTTTTAGGGCTTTCTTTGCACGGTCTTGTGGGATGTTTTTTGCTTGCGATAAAACGTTTGAGGTTTCATTGTAAAGTACTAAAAAGAGTGAATTTTTCCAATCGTTCCATACCGCATCGGATGTGGAACAGACATCGGCAACGGTGAGCAGATAGAGGTAGTCTAAATGCTCTTGATCTTGCATTAAGTCGGCAAACTGTTTAATTACCTCTGGATCGCTTAGATCTTTTCGTTGCGCGGTGCCTGAAAAGACTAAATGGTTACGTACTAGCCAGTGAAGCATTTGACTGTCTCGGTCGGCTAGGTGGTGTTGTTTGGCAAACTCGAGTGCATCCTGTGCGCCTACTATTTCATGTTTGCCACCACGGCCTTTGGCGATGTCGTGAAACAGCCCTGCCAAAAAGAGCACTTCGGGTTTGTTCAGCTGAGTAGCTATTTGGTGAGCCGTTGGAAATTCATAGGTGAACTCTTCGACAAAGAAACGGCGAAGGTTTCGAATAACTAAAACCGTATGTTCATCAACGGTATAGGCGTGAAAGATGTTAAATTGCATTAACCCAGATATTTTTTTAAAGGCGGGTAGATAGGCGGCTAAGATGCCATAGCCATGCATCCGTTTTACGGCAGCATTCACCCCTTTGGGTTGACGAAAAATTTCAATAAATAGGGCGATATTAATGGGGTCTTTTCGAAAATCATCATCAATTAGGTAAAGATGATCACGTATCGCTCGGATAGTTTTTGAGCGTAATCCAGTAATATACGGTCGCGTTTCTAAAATAATAAAGACTTCGAGTAGGGTAGTTGGGTTCTGTTTAAAAATATCGGGGTCTTTGATGTCTAGGTGTTGGTTCACCACGTTAAAGCGTTTATTAATGCTTTCGGTGTGCTTTTCATCATTAAAGAGGGTCTCTCTAAAGTGCTGTAATAAGATTTCGTTGAGTTTGACGGTGCTGTGCACATTGCGATAGTAGCTGCTCATAAACTGTTCAACAGCCATTTTTTCATCCGTATCGACATAACCAAAAGATTCTGAGATTGACTGCTGTAGATCAAACTGTAAACGATCTTCTCGACGTCGTTTAAGGTGTTGTAAAGCGAATCGTACGCGATTTAGGTATTTATAGGCGGATTCAATCTCAATAAATTCTTCGGTGCTCAAGAAATTTCGTTGCACCAGTTCGTTAATAGAGGAGGCGTTAAAGTGGCGTTTGGCGACCCAGTAGATGGTTTGAATATCACGCAACCCACCTGGGCTCTCTTTGATATTCGGTTCAAGTTGATATACCGTATCATTAAAGCGTTTGTGGCGGTTCTCTTGTTCAATGTATTTGGCTTGAAAAAAAGCCTTACTTGGCCAGAAATCGGCATGGTTCCAAATGGAGTGTAGTCGTTCAAATAGGGCATAGTCTCCAGTGAGCCAACGAGATTCTAAAATATTGGTGGCGGTGGTAACATCCTCTAATCCTGCTTCAAAGCAGTCTTCAACGGTACGAATGGCGGAGCCTACATCAAAGCCTAAGTCCCATAAGAGGGTGATAAATTTAGATAGGTTATCTTTGTGTGCATCAATCTCATTACAGAGAATAAGCAGATCAATATCGGAATAGGGATGCAACTCTTCACGGCCATAGCCTCCGACAGCAATGAGGGAGGCGACACCTGAAGGAAGGTAGGTGTTCCAAATGGTTTTTAGGAGCTGATCGATAAAATGTGCACGTTCTTTAATTAAACTGGAAACCGCAATGCCATTTTCATACTGGATAAACTGGTAGTCTAAAAAGGTTTTTAGAACCAAGCGTCCTGATTTTAATATATCAGGGTAGACCATTTGTTCGCTGTTAAGCGCCTGAATAAAAGAGGCGTTGTGGTTTTCAGTGGTATTCATTGGCGATCTCTTTTAGGATTATGGCAGTACCGGTTGCTCATCGGTTCTTAAGGTGAATACTTCATAGCCGGTTTGTGTGACGACTAAGGTATGTTCCCACTGAGCGGAGAGTTTACGATCCTTGGTGACGACGGTCCAGTTATCGGCTAATAATTTAACATCCGCTTTGCCTAAGTTGATCATTGGTTCAATCGTAAAGACCATTCCAGGTTTTAAAATGATCTCTTTCAGTTCGGGGGCAGCGTAGTGCAATACTTGAGGGGGTTCGTGAAAGTCTGCACCAATGCCGTGGCCACAATACTCTTTAACGACACTAAAATTATTTTTTTCAGCATGTGTCTGAATAGCCTGCGCCACTTCGTAAAGGCTAATATCGGGTTTCACTTGTTGAATACCGAGCCATAAACATTCGTGTGCAACCTTGGTTAAACGGCTGGCAAATGGTTTGACGTTGTCAATTTCAAACATACGGCTGGTGTCACCGTGATAGCCATCTTTAATAACGGTAACATCAATATTTACAATATCCCCTTTTTTAAGCTTTTTCTTGTCGTCTGGAATACCGTGGCAAACCACTTGGTTGATGGAGATGCAGCTAGAGGCTGGAAACCCATGGTAATTTAGCGTAGCAGGAATGGTCTGTTGCTCGTTGACCATGTAATCATGCATAATTTGATTTAAGTGTCCCGTGGTCACGCCTGCAACAACATGAGGTGCGATCATTTCAAGTACCTCTGCGGCCAGCTTTCCAGCGACACGCATTTTTTGAATTTCATCTTCGGTTTTGATTTTTATGGTCATTTTTTGAGTCTTTTAATAAAAATTAAGGGTGTTTTCTTAATTGTAATTGTTAAATAAGCTTGCTTATGGTATAAATGCCGCGCCTTTCTATTGAGAGGAATTTTAACAAAAAATCTGGTAACTGCTCAGCTAACTCCTGAAAAGAGTCAACTCCGTGTTAAAAAATGGATATTTACACGTGTAAACGCACATTTTTAGCCTTGATTTGTTCTCTTTTCAGAAGTCATCTGAGCCGTTACCAACATATTTGATGGCTCGTTGAGTCGTTATAAAAAAATCCGCACGTTTACCGACACATAAAACGGGGTGCTGAAAAAGGGGGGTAAAATTTTACCTAATACGCTTTTTTGGTTCGTCTTATGGGGTAAACGGAGGCTTAACCCCAAACTTGGAGAAATATCATGGCAAAAGTTACCATGCGTGAAATGCTAGAAGCCGGTGTACATTTTGGACACCAAACTCGTTATTGGAACCCTAAGATGGCTGAGTACATCTTTGGCGCTCGTAATAAAATTCATATCATCAACCTAGAAAAAACACTACCGATGTTTAATGATGCATTAAACATGATTGGCGGAATTGCCGCAAATAAGGGTAAAGTTCTTTTTGTAGGAACAAAAAAGGCGGCACGTGAGTTAGTTGCACAAGAAGCGAAGCGTTGTGGCATGCCTTACGTTGATTACCGTTGGTTAGGTGGTATGTTAACGAACTTCAAAACCATCAAGCAGTCTATTAAGCGTTTAAAAGAGCTTGAAGCGATGGAAAAAGATGGTACGTTTGAAAAAATCACCAAAAGAGAAGCGTTGACTCGTACCCGTGAGAAAACAAAGTTAGAGTTGTCTTTAGGCGGAATTAAAGACATGCGTGCGATGCCTGATGCGATTTTCATTATTGATACTGGAAATGAAAACATTGCGATTCAAGAAGCAAAAAATCTTGGAATTCCAGTAATCGGTGTAGTTGATACTAACAACGACCCACGTGGTATTGATTATGTTATTCCTGGTAACGACGATGCCATTCGTGCAATCACGCTATACTTAACCGCAGTTGCGGATGCGGTGCTTGAAGGAAAAGCGACCATCACAACCGGTGTTGAGGGTGATGATTTTGTAGAAGCAAAAGTAGAAGCAAAAGAAAAAACAGCTAAGTAGTGTTTATTGACCTAGTTTTGAGGGTTAATTCACTTCACTAGGTCGCTTGTTTTTTTAGACAAAATTAGAGAAGGAATGAATGATGGCTATTACAGCTTCTATGGTAAAAGAACTGCGTCAAGCAACTGGCGCAGGGATGATGGATTGTAAAAAAGCACTAACTGAAACAGGCGGTGACATGGATGCCGCAATTGAGTTTTTGCGTAAAAAAGGCATGGCGGGTGCCGATAAAAAAGCGGGTCGTGTTGCAGCGGAAGGTGTGATTGCGATTGCGATTTCTGATGATAAAAAATCAGGCATGATTGCTGAAGTTAATTGTGAAACAGATTTTGTTGCGAAAGGCGACGAGTTTAAAGCGTTTGCAAATGAGATTGCCGCGTTGGCACTGGCTGCGGATACTACCGATGTTGAAGCGATCATGGGATTAAGCATGGCTTCTGGTAAAACCATTGATATTACCCGTCGTGAAATGATTGCTCGCATTGGTGAGAATATGGCATTGCGTCTTGTGCAAAAAATCGAATCAGACGGCGTAATTGGTCAGTACCAGCATGGCGAAAAGATTGGTGTTGTTGTCGCGCTTGACGGTGGTGATGATGCGCTTGCACGTGATATTGCGATGCACATTGCTGCGGTAAATCCATCTGCAATTACGGCGGATGAAGTAGATCAAGAGATGTTGGCTAAGGAGCGTAAGTTCCAAATTGAGCAAGCTCAAGAGAGTGGTAAACCAGCAGAGATCATTGAAAAAATGATTGATGGTCGTATGCGTAAGTTCTTACAAGAGATTACATTAGTGGGTCAGTCGTTTGTTAAAAACCCTGATGTCACCATTGAGAAACTTTTGAAAGAGAACAATGCAACCGTTACCGCCTTTATTCGTTTAGAAGTGGGTGCGGGCATTGAAATTGAAGAGACAGACTTTGCTGAAGAAGTTGCATTAGCGGCGAAAGCAGTAACAGGCTAGTTTAGTTCGATGAAGAAGGCCATAGTCAAGCTCTACTGTTTACAGTAGACGGGCTATGGTTTTTTTGTATGTGAGTTTTGAGAATATTTTGTCATGATTGAGCATTGCAAAATATTTTTTGGATTGTATTTTTTAAATTGTATAACGTAAGGATGCATGTAAATGGCTCTTAAGTATAAACGTATATTATTAAAGTTTAGTGGTGAAGCCTTGATGGGATCAGGTGACTTTGGTTTGGATGCAGGCACCCTGAAGGTGGTTGTTTCTCAGGTGAAAGCCTTGCGTGACTTAGGGGTTGAAGTGGCGATTGTTGTAGGGGGGGGGAATATTTTTCGTGGTGCTCAAATTCAAGGCTCAGGTATTCAACGAACCACGGGTGACCAGATGGGAATGATGGCGACGGTCATGAATGCACTTGCGTTGCGTGATGTGATTGAAAGCATGGGAATGACCTCTCAGGTGTTATCTGCAATGCCAATTGACGGTGTTTCAGTTGGTTTTGAGGCGAATAGTGCTAAGAAACGGTTGGCAGATGGTGAAGTATTAGTGTTTGCCGCAGGAACAGGAAGTCCTTTTTTTACCACTGATACTGCCGCCGCGTTGCGAGGAATTGAAGTCGATGCAGAGATTGTATTGAAAGCCACGAAGGTCGATGGTATTTATACGGCAGACCCAATGAAGGATTCAAGTGCAACACGTTATTCGTTTTTAACGTATGATGATGTTATTCAGAAAAACTTGCAAGTGATGGACATGACGGCATTTGTGTTGTGTCGTGAACATCAAATGCCAATTCGTGTTTTTGATATGTTTAAAGATAATGCAGTCATTCGGATCGTGCAAGGTGAAAGTGAAGGCACGTTAGTGGCAGAAGGAGAGAAGTGATGTTAAATGAAATTCGTGAAGATGCAAAAAAAAGAATGCAAAAATCGTTTGAAAATTTAGAGACCAATTTTGCTAAAATTCGAACAGGACGTGCACATCCAAGTATTTTGGATTCAATTACCGTTGAATATTATGGCTCACAAGTGCCAATCAGTCAGGTTGCCAATATTAATTTAGAAGACTCTCGTACCTTAACCGTTCAGCCATGGGAGCAGCCGATGGTCTCTGTTATTGAAAAAGCGATTATGATGTCGGATCTTGGGATTAACCCTGTAACGGTTGGAAATATGATGCGTATTCCAATGCCTCCATTGACGGAAGAGCGTCGTCGGGATTTTATTAAAGTTGCACGCTCTGAAGCTGAAAATGCGCGTGTTGCAATTCGTAATATTCGTCGAGATGCAAACAGCGATGTAAAGTCGTTATTGAAAGATAAGGATATTACAGAAGATGAAGCGCGTCAGTCAGATGATCAAATTCAGAAGTTAACGGATGAGGTAATTAAGAAAGTTGATGCGGCTTTAGCGGATAAAGAAGCCAGCTTAATGGATATTTAAGTCGCTATTTTTACGCAATTACGGCATAATTAGTGAGTTTTATTGTGGTCTGAGAAAAGATCTCAATAAGGTTTCATCAACTTTATTCCAAATAAAACGGCTCAATTCAATTTGAACATTATCAAATTGAATTGAGCCGTTTTTTGTTCTATTTTTTAGAGGTTTGTTTTGTCTCAAAATTTACATCATGATCTTCAGCCACAACATATCGCCATTATTATGGATGGTAATGGACGTTGGGCTAAAAAACGTTTTTTACCCCGATTTATAGGCCATCAAAAAGGACTTAAGTCGGTTAGACGTTTGGTGGCACACTGTTCTGCTTTAGGCATTAACGCATTAACTTTGTTTGCGTTTAGTACCGAAAATTGGCGACGGCCGGCTGATGAAGTTAATAAATTGATGGGGCTGTTTTTAAAGGCTTTACAAAAAGAGGTCTCTAAGCTGAATGAAAATAATATTCGTCTGTTAATTATTGGAGACCGCTCTGGTTTTAGTGAAGAAATTCAAACGCATATTGCCATTGCAGAAGCGACAACTCGTGACAATACTGGCTTGGTTTTATCGATTGCTGCAAACTATGGCGGTCGTTGGGATATTGTTGAAGCGGTTAAAAAGTGGCAGTTAGCAAACCCTGGTTTGAATGTTTCTGAAATGACTGAGGAGGCATTGGATCGGTATGTCGCTTTGAATGAATTGCCAGAGGTGGATCTATTAATTCGAACCGGCGGTGAACAGCGAATTAGTAATTTTTTGATTTGGCAAATGGCCTATGCAGAATTTTATTTTACCGATGATTTATGGCCAGATTTTGATGAGGCAAGTATTGATAAAGCGATTGAATCCTTCTCTTCGCGTGAACGTCGTTTTGGCAAAACCAGTGAGCAGGTAGCGAATTAATGTTAAAGCAACGTATTCTTACGGCCGTTATTTTGGCCGTATTGGCTGTGCTGGCACTTTTTAAATCAACGGATGCTGTTTGGCAGTGGATTGTGCTGTTGATTGGTGTGGTCATGGCATGGGAGTGGTCAGGTTTTGCACGATTAACAGCTTTGTGGCAAAAGGCGTGTTTTTCATTGCTGGTTCTTTTGGTTAGCTGGCTTGGATTGGCGTGGCTTTCAATTCAAAGTCTCGTGATTTTAACTTTGCTTGAAAGTCTGTTACTTGTGGTGGTCGTCTTGCGTTATCAGCGTAGTCAAGGCGAAAGAGGGCCGACATCAGCTGCGTTTATTCTAATAACGGGACTCTTATCTGTGGTGTTATTTGTTTCAGCGTTAACACTCTTTCGAAATGAATTTTCACCTCAAATTGTGTTGTTAAGCCTGTTGATTATTTGGGCGGTGGATACGGGGGCTTATTTTAGCGGTAAGCGCTTTGGAAAAACAAAATTGGCTCAATATGTGAGTCCAGGTAAAACTTGGGAAGGCGTTTGGGGTGGGGTTGCGCTCGCATTTGTCATGAGTATTCTGGGTATCTTTTGGTTGGAAGTCGAATTAAATGTTTCGTTGTGGTGGTTTGCGATGGCCTTAGCGATGGTCGCACTATTTTCGGTATTAGGCGATCTATTTGAAAGTGTCTTAAAGCGTCAGTCTGGCTTAAAAGACAGTGGTACGATTTTTCCGGGACATGGCGGAATGTTAGACCGAGCGGATAGTTTATTAATTGCCGTTCCTATGATGTATCTATTGTGGCATTTTGTGAGAGTCTCTTAAGTGACTTTTTTATGGTCGGTGTTAGGGTTTATTGTGGTGATGGGAGTTGTAGTCACCATTCATGAATGGGGGCATTACCAGGTTGCTCGTTGGTTTAACATTAAGGTTAAGGTCTTTTCGATTGGCTTTGGTAAAAGCATCTATGAAAAGCAGGGCGCGGAGACCTGTTTTAAAATTGGCATGATTCCTTTAGGTGGATATGTACGGTTTTTAGATGAAGCGGAAGGTCCCGTTGCTAAAGAAGAGTTAGCGCGGGCATTTAATCACCAAAGCGTCTATAAGCGTTTTGCAGTAGTTATCGCCGGTCCCCTGGTGAATCTGATATTTGCGGTTCTTGTTTTTTCGATGATGTACCTCGTTGGTGTGTCAGGTTTAAAACCGATCTTTAATGAGGTCACCTTAGACTCGCCGATTGGCGAGTCGCTTCCGACAACGTTTTTTCAGTATCAGGATGTAGCGCCTACTTGGTCTATTACACAAGTGGATGGTGTACCGGTTTATAGTTGGCAAACTGTTCATCAAGCGCTATTAAAAGCCAAGGTGCATCATAAAAATACGGTTGATTTTACCGTGGAACAGATTGAATCGGGAGAGATGCTTGTTTTAAAAACCGTCTCTCTGTCAGCTTTGGATTTAAATAAGCCAGAGCAGAACTGGTTACAATTATTAGGGTTTGCGCCGTTTAATCTCTTTTTACCACCCGTTTTAGGAACGGTATTAGCGGATGGCCCAGCGAGTCAGGCAGGGTTACGTCCTCAGGATGAGGTGGTTGCCATTGATGAGCTTGTTACGCCTGATTGGAAAGCTTTGGTGAAAGCGATTCAGGAGAAACCAAATCAAAGGGTGAAGGTTCACTATCTTCGAGAGGATGCACTCTATACAGCATCGGTTGTATTAGGGCAAAAAACACTCGCATCAGGGGAGACAGTGGGGCAGATGGGCGTTGGTGTTTATGTCGATCCTGAGCGCTTAAAACCTTATACCATTGTCATTCAGTATGGTTTAGTTGAAGCGGTTCAGAAAGGTTATCAGCGTAGTGTCGATCTGTTTAATATGAGCTTAGTGATGTTGCAACGCATGTTTTTTGGGGATGTCAGTTTGCAGCATCTATCCGGTCCGTTAAGTATTGCTCAGTTTTCTGGGCAAGCGATGCAGTCTGGACTGGTCACCTTTTTAGGGTTGTTAGGGTTAATTAGCCTAAGTATCGGACTGCTAAACTTATTGCCGATTCCTATATTAGATGGTGGTCATTTGGTATATTACGTGGTTGAAATGGTGAAGGGGTCGCCCGTGAGTGCTCAGGTGATGGAGATTGGTCAACGGATCGGTATCGTTTTAATTATTGGGTTGACGTTTGTTGCCTTGTTTAATGATGTATTAAGAATTTCTAATGGTTGATATGAAGCAAATAAAATTTAAAAAAATGGCCGTTTCAAGTGCCGTTTCATGCCTGTTATTACTCCCGAGTTTGGCACATGCTTTTATGGTAAAGAATATTGAGGTAGAAGGTGCGAATCGAATTGATT
>Ga0256840_1004290_pt1 | contig 10790 bp, 9 predicted proteins | sample 355202metaG_FD_185969 | JGI IMG/M metagenome (GOLD analysis project Ga0256840, IMG submission 185969) | Hydrothermal vent microbial communities from Mid Atlantic Ridge, Atlantic Ocean - 355-202 | ecosystem: Environmental > Aquatic > Marine > Hydrothermal vents | place: Atlantic Ocean: Mid...
TAAGCTGTTCATCTTTTTCTTTATAAATAGCTTCTATCTTTTTTCTCTCTTCTATAAGCATCAACTCTTTTTGATCACGAAGCATTCTTGTTTCGCCTTCAAGTTTTTCTACTTTAAACTGTAGTTTTTCATTTTGTTCTTGAAGTAGTTTGTAGTAGCGTTCATCATTTTTTGAACTAGATAATATAGATGCAGATTTTTTTACTACTTTAGCTTTTGTATCTTCATTTATAAGTACCATTTTAATACCATTCTCAACTACAACTTCTAAAGAACCCCGACGTACACGATTATGAATAGCCTCTTTTGAAACTCCAAAATATGCAGCAGCATCACTTACATTTAACTTTTTCATAAAAAAATCCTTTTTTATCTCATATTTTCAAAAACTAAAGGTGCTTCCCATTCACCCTCTCTTACCATCTTCATAACCTTTTGCAGTTCATCAAGTTTAGCACCTTTGATACGAATAGAATCACCCTCGATGTTAGCAGTCACTTTTAGTTTCATCTTTTTGATGTCAGCACAGATTTTTTTTGCTTCTTTTGACTCGATGTAGTCTACTACTTTAAAAGTCGCTTTTCTATTTCCACCACTAGAGTCTTCTACTTTTAACTCATCTAAAACTTTTGAAGAGAGTCCCTGTTTTAAGAACTTAGCGATAACTATGTCTTTTAATGCATCAAGTTTGTTATCAGATGAAGCGATAACTGTTAGAGTTTTTGCTTTTTCATTAAAAGTCACTTCAAAAGTTGTACCTTTAAAGTCATAACGGTTTGAAACTTCTCTGTCTACTAAATTTATCGCGTTTTTAAAGTTTTGCATGTCTATCTTTGCAGTTATATCAAATGAGTGTTCTTTTGCCATTTTTTGCCTTTTATATTTATTGTTGTTATTATAACATACTTGTTAGTTAGTCTCTTTGTTTTAAAACTGTGGACTACCGTCAAAACCAAACCCACCATCAAAGGAGCCAAAATTTGGGTCCATAAAACCAAACTGTGCGGACTTCATTCTCAGCATCTCTATATCTGCCTTGCTTGAGATGTTTTGAGGGCAAACAACACTGCAGTTATCACATAAAGTACAATCCCAAATACCTTTTGTTTGTACATCACTCATCTTACCTTGCACATCATCTTCGCGTTTATCGCTTGCATATTTCCAAACACGAGTCAGAGCAAATGGTCCTAAGAAGTCGCCATTAACTGCATAAACAGGACAAGCACTATAACAAGAGCTACAGAGGATGCAGTCACTTTGCACTTCGTTTATTTTAGCATCATTTGCATCAAGGGTATTACTCAGGGCTACTTTAGAAAGCCATGCTTTTGCTGTTTTGTTAAAACTATATGCCTTGTCCATGTCTACAACTAAGTCACGAACTACTTCCATATTATTAAGAGGCTCAACTCTATCCCCATCTTGTATTTTGTAAGAACAAGCCAAAACTTCTACTTCGTTAACTCGCATAGAACAAGAGCCACAAACACTACTACGACAGCCACTACTAAACGCCAATGTGTTATCTTTTGTTTGTTTGATGTCGTTTAGAACTTCTAAAAGTGTAGCATCAACTAAGATACTCTCGTACTCAACAAATCCAGTATCTTTTTTTATACTTATTTTCATTATAATTCCTAACTATATACTAAACTATATAGTGAGCACCACAGCTCACTTCACGTGCTAATGCACTCTTAACAACAACTTCACAAACATCTAAACTATTTTTAAACTCAAGAAACTCAATGAGGTTAGTATTGTAAACTTTTGAAATATCACTAACCCCTAACTTAGATATGTTAGCTTTTATGTCTTGTACTTCTTGGAGTGCCACCTTAAGCTCTTCTTTTGTTCTCACAATACCAACATTTTTGTAAAACAAATCACCAATATGCTCGCGTTTGGCATAAAAATCAAGAACATTTTCATAAGTCTTTATCTCATCTATAACAGAAGTTATGTCTGCATTTAAAGGGATAGTTCTTCCATTTTCTTTCGCATAAAGTGCTGCATTTACTCCTGCCTCTTTACCAAAAACTACTATCTCTAAAAGAGAGTTTCCACCTAAACGGTTTGCTCCATGAACTCTATGGTTCGCGCACTCTCCACAAGCGAAAAGTCCTTTAAGAGAAGTAGCTGATTTATTATCAACTCGCACTCCACCCATAGTGTAATGAGCTACGGGTTTAATAGGCATAAGCTCATGCACTGGGTCTAAATTTTCATAGAGTTTTGCCAGTTTTCTCTCTTGAGGCAAGCCCTCATCTATGAGTTTTTCGCCAAGGTGTCGTATGTCTAAAAAGACATCTTCGCCTTTTTTTATCTCTGCATCTATTGCTCGGCTTAAAACATCACGAGGGGCTAACTCTTTTGTAAAACGCTCACCCTTGGAGTTGAGGATATAACCGCCCTCTCCGCGAGCTGATTCACTTATGAGGATACTACAACTTTTAAGCCCAGTTGGATGAAACTGCACAAACTCCATGTCTATGAGCTCTGCCCCTGCACGTGCTGCTGTTGCTATGCCATCACCCGTTGATGCCGTAGAGTTTGTAGAGTTTTTATCGTAGATACGGCTATACCCACCACTAGCAAGTACTACTGCGTTTGCTTCATAGATTTCTACTTCACCACTTCTTATATCTAAGACTTTTGCACCACAAACGCCATCATTTTCATCTTTTAAAATCTCTAGTAGATACTTCTCATTTTGTATCTCTATGTCTGCTTCAAGACATCTGTCATAAATAGTATGGAGTATTTTTAGCCCTGTATAGTCTTGTGCGTAACAAGCACGAGAAGCACTCGCACCACCCAAAGCACGTTGCGCAACTTTTGCATCTTGGGTCCGAGAGAAACAAACACCAATAGAGTCTAACCACTCTATAGCTTTTGGAGCACTCTCGCACATAAAACGGATAGCTTCTGGATCTGCTTCTCCGTGAGCTGACTTAAGTGTGTTAGCGATGTGATCTTCTACACTATCTTCACCTGCATTACCAAGAGCTGCGTTTATACCACCTTGAGCCATACAGGTTTGACTTCTAGTTGGGTACTCTTTTGTGAGAACTATAACATCAGCACCACTTTCTTTGGCATTTAGAGCTGCTGTTAGTCCTGCTCCCCCTGCTCCAATTATTAAAACATCACATTTTTTATTCATATTTTCTTCTTTAAAATTATTATTGTAAATTATATCATAAGTGTTAGTACATAGTATCGTAGAACTCTAAGTGAGCCCGCGACAATAACGAACCAAACAAACTTCAGTCTAACAAGACCTGCTACAAGTGTTAGTGGGTCACCGATGAGAGGTAACCATGAGAGCAGTAGAGCTAAGTAGCCGTACTTATGTCCTAAGACAAATGATTTTTTACCGAGTTTAGATGCAAAAAGTTTTGTTTTTGTTTTCTCGTAAAGATAGTAACCAAGATAATAGTTGAGAATGATGGCTAAAACATTACCACTTGAAGCGGATAGCATCGCGTTTAGAGTCGGCATCTCATTTGTTATGGCTAGATAAAAAGCTGCTTCAGAAGAAAAGGGGAGAATAGTTGCTGCAAGGAATGCGGAGAAAAAGAGAGCAGCCTCAGCCATAAGTGACTAGAGGTTCTCTTGGATATTTTGAGCAACACTCGCTATAAGTTTCTCACGTGCTTCAACAGATGTCCAAGCGATATGAGGAGTGATGTAGAGTCTATCACTATTTTTCACACTTAAAAAAGGATGCTCTTCGTGCATAGGCTCTTCGCCCAAAACATCTAAACCAAAGAAGATATTCTTCTCATCAATGATGCGAGCAATTGCATCCTCATTGATAATATCTCCACGACCAAGGTTAAGTAGAGTAGCTCCCTCTTTACAAGTTAACAGTTGTTCATAGTCAATTAAATTATTTGTTTTTTCATTCAAAGGGGCATGAATAGTGATAATATCGCAAGTTTTCAACATATCTTCTAAACTTGTTCTTTGGAAATCCTCTGTACGGTTGACACCACTTGTAGAGTAGTAAGAAACTTCCGCTCCAAAAGCTTGTGCAATGTTAGCGACACCACGTCCAATCTTTCCAAGACCAACAATTCCCCACTTTTTGCCCTTTACCTCAAAAAATGGATGTGTCACATCTGTAAAGATTTTACTTCTTGAATATGTTCCATCTTTAACAACTTCATCGTAGTAACGAGAATGACCTAAAAGATAAAAAAGCATAGAAAAAGTGTGCTGGATTACAGAGTCAGTTGAATAACCTGCAACATTTTTCACCGCTATATTTAACTCTTTGGCTGCATCTAGGTCGACATTGTTCATACCCGTTGCTGCGATACAGATAAGTTTTAAATTTTTAGCCTCAAGCATGAGCTTTTTTGTAATAATAACTTTGTTAGTGATGATAACATCTGCGTTTGTTATACGTTCTTTTGTTTCATCTGCATGAGTAGTTTCATAGTTTACTACTTCCCCAAACTGATTAAAAACATCTAAGTTAGTATTACCAAAAGTGAGAGTGTCTAATAAAACTATCTGCATCTAGTTATCCTTTATGCCTTCTATAAGTTCACGAGCTTTCTCTAGTGCTGCATCAACTTCATCATAAACAAGAGCAACAGCTAAACGACGTCCTTTGTGTGCTTCTGGTTTTGAGAAGACTCTTACAAAAGAGTTCTCTGAGAAAAGTGACTCATCTACATCTATAACAGGAGCATTTGAGTGTGCCATCTGCGTTTTGTAAGCAGCAGAAGCACCTGAACCATAAAAAGTAAAGCCTAAAGGAAGTCCAAGAACTGCGCGAAGATGTAGGGCAAATTCGCTTTGACTTTGTGTGATAAGTGTTACCATGCCTGTGTCATGTGGGCGAGGAGAAACTTCAGAGAAATAAACCTCATCACCTTTGATAAAAAGCTCCACACCGAAGATACCACGACCACCTAAGCCATCAGTGATTTTTTTCGCCATTTCTTCTGACTTCTGCTTAGCAATTTCACTCATCTGCATTGGTTGCCATGAAAAAACATAGTCCCCATCTCTCTGCTCATGCCCAATAGGCTCACAAAAAACAGTCTCACTTCCATTTCGAGCAGTAAGCATAGTAATCTCATAATCAAAGTCAACAAAAGCTTCAACTATCAACTCACTCGCATCACCACGAGCTTCTTTAGCTATCTCCCAAGATTTAGGAACATCCTCCTCGCTACGACAGATACTCTGACCGTGTCCGGATGAACTCATAACAGGTTTTATAACACAAGGATAACCCATGCGTTTACTCGCTTCAAGTAGTCCTTCCTCAGTTGTAACGAACTCATAAGGACCAGTTTTAAGGTCTAAAACTTCAGCAGCAAAAGTACGGATGTTTTTTCTATTCATCGTCTTACTTACTGCGTTTGCATTAGGGATGACATTGTAACCCTTATCTTCTGCTGCAAAAAGAGCATCGATGCTAATAGCTTCTATCTCAGGTAAGATGTAGTCAGGTTTTTCACGATAGATGATTTCAAGAAGTGCATCTTTATCTTGCATATTTACAACATAGCTTCGATGTGCAACATGATGAGCAGGAGCATTTTGGTATCTGTCAACAGCGATGACTTCAAGTCCTAAACGCTGTGCTTCGATAGCCACTTCTTTTCCAAGTTCACCCGAACCGAGTAACATTACTTTTTTTGAGTTTGATTTGAGAGGTGCAGAGAATTGCATATAATTATCCTAATGATTAAATATTAGGATAATTATAGCTAAAAGAGTTAAAGAGAAAAAACTAAGAAGAGTTTTCTTAGTTTTTAAGACCTATTAGTGTCTGAAGCATCTGATCAGATGTCGTAATCGTTTTACCATTAGCTTGATACCCACGCTGAATGATGATGAGTTGAGTTAAGGCTCGTGAGAGGTCAACATTTGATGCTTCCAGAGCTGAACTTTGGATAAATCCACGTCCCGCTGATGCAGCTGTACCGATGATAGGGTCTCCTGAATTGGCAGTTTGGTTATAAACATTTCCTCCCTCTGCTGAGAGACCTTCGTTGTTTGTAAACTTTGCCATACCAATTTGTGCTAGTCCAAAAGAACGACCATTTGAGAATGAACCTACTAATGTTCCAGACTGATCGATTCTAATTCCTATTAAATCTCCACCTGTAAAACCATCTTGGCTTATTCCAGAAGTAGAAGAGGCACTATCAAAAGAGGTCATTCCATCGAAGGAATTGGCAGTACCAAAACTAAGATTTACTAGTTGATCTGGAGCTGAACCATTGTTACCAGTAAAAGAGATATTTGGAGGGTTGTATGTTGCAAGAGAACCATCATTATTAAAACGGATAGAACCTCTCTTCTCGTTCAAAGGCGATAGTGTGTCTATTGTTGCTGGTTCAGGAACACTAATTACCATATCCCATGTTGCACCTGTTGCTGTGTCTACTGCAGTTTTTCTAAACTCCATTCTCACAGTATGCTTAGAACCAAGTGAATCAAAAATATCTATAGAACTTGAGTGTGTTGCAGCATTAAAACTTTGTGAAAGAGCGGTTCCTATAGAGCCAGCAGGAAGTACCGCACTAATAGCTTCCATATTTCTTGTAAATTTTATATTTTCTGTAATACCGTTAGCCGCATCGGTAAAGGCAGTCGCTTGTATATTTAAATCATTACCTGCTGCATCTGGATTACTTATTTCAAATTGACCTCGATCATTCACAATCACACTTACATTTGTTCCAGCAGCAGCACTTGCTTCGTTATCCATAGCTTCTCGCAAGTCTGCCATTGATGTAAAAACTTTATCTGCTCCTGCTGCCGTTGTCACATTGTTTGTATCTGAACTATAGGTATAACTAAATGTCGTTATCCCTCCATCAAAAGAGATATTCACACCTTGTCCCTCTTGAAGAGAAAATGCTTCTCCTGTTTCGTTAAACATAACACCCATATTTCCTGAAATTTCTGTAGAATTACCAGCACCATCATTGTTGACTATTCCATTATCATCTACTGCGAATGCAGAAGAAAAGCTCTCTACTAAAGGGCCTGAGTTTAGGTTGGCTTTTAAAACAACTTCTGAAGTAGGAGAGGCTGGTGTTGTTAAGCCTGGTGCGATATTTATACTAGTTATTGGCGCAGTTGAGTCTACTTTTCCTGTAACAGGGTCACGTAGCCAACCTTGTGCGATGAAACCATTATTATCAACAAAGTTTCCACCTGCATCAAATTTAAAATCCCCTGCACGAGTATATTTATAGGTATTTCCATTATCTCCGGAGATGATAAAAAAACCATCTCCTTGAATAGCAACATCTGTATTTTTATCAGAGTTTTGGATAGAACCTTGTGAGAAGATACGTGTAGCAGAACTTACAGTGGAACCCAAACCAACTTGTACAGGATTTTTACCACCAAGCTGTCCCTGTGGAGCCGTTGCAATTGCCTTTGTTTGAGCTAGTAAGTCAGAGAAATTTGCACGAGAATACTTATAACCAACAGTATTTACATTGGCAATATTATTTGACTCTATATCCATTGCCACTTGGTGAGACTGGAGTCCGGATACACCGGAGAATAAAGATTTTAACATAACTTATCCTTTAAGTTACTCTTACTTAAAGAGCATTAGTAATAAATATCTAGCATTTAGTGTACCAACTTTTTTCTAGTGCTAAGCACTCATATTTAAAGCTTTTTGCATCATCTCATCTGCTGTTGTGATTGATTTTGAGTTTGCATCATATGTACGTTGGAGAATTATCAGCTCTGTAAGCCCATAAGAGAGTTCTACATTAGAGCCTTCAAGATTGAAGTTTACGACTTCTGTTGCATTTATATTTTGACCATTTGCATCTTGACGAAATAGTGCTTCTCCACTGTTAGAACTTGCACTAAAACGTGTACCATTGACACGATCTAAGCCCTGTTCATTTTGAAAATGAAAAACAGCAATTTTACCAACACTACTCTGCTCCCCATTAGTAAAAGTAGCAATTACTTCTGCATTTCTATTAATAGAGTAACCTACTAAATCTCCCTTAATTGTTCCATCCGATATACTTGAAGCAGCTGTAGTAGGAGTGTCGATTGAGATAATACCATCAAAACCTTGACCTAAATCGATAGCAACACCTGCTCCATTATTATTGATACTTGTTACAGTATTTAAACTAAGGGCTCCAGTTTCATCAAACTCTACTTGTCCAACTTGTGTGTCATAGATTGTTAATCCATCTAGTGACTGAGTAGTCGCTGTCAATGTGTACTGATTACCTGGTGACACCTGCTGCTCATTTTTTACAAACTCTAAATGCAATTGGTTTCTGTTACCAAGGGGGTCAACAATAGAAGCACTCATTGTAATTGGTTCAACACCGACTCCAAGGTTTCCTAAAAATTTTGTTTGTGTAGTAGCCTCAGCTGGATATGTAAGTGTTTGAGGAAAACGCAGCTTTTCTTGGGCTGCTACAGAAGAGAGTAGTACTTCATCAACCTTATTTGTTAAAATATTATCTGCACTTATATTATTCGCTTTAGTTCCTAAAACATAAAAACCATCACTAGTAACCAGATCACTATTGGAGTCAAAACCAAAAGAGCCATCACGAGTATAGAGTGGATCTCCATCACCTGATACACCAAACCAGCCCTCCCCTAAAATAGCCAAATCAGTACTTCTGTCTGAAGGAGCTAAAGTCCCCTGATCTCGCATCATACTTGTCGTTTGAACTTGAACCCCTTTGCCGATAGAACCTCCAGATGTTGTTCCTGTGGAGATAGCTTCTTCAAACATACTTGAGAACTCTGTTGTATAGCCTCGATACCCTACTGTATTAATATTTGCAATATTATTTGATAAGACATCAATCCCAACAGAACTATTTTGTAAACCAGATAGTCCTGTATAAAAAGCTTGAGACATCATTGTAAACTCCTTAAATAGTTTTTAATATATCTCTACTACGTTCTCTAAAGGAACATAACTAGAACCAACTTTAAGCAAAGTTGTACCATTCTCAAAACGCACAGACTCAATAGGATATGCACCTAAACGTGTACTTAAGCTCTCTCCTGTTGGTGTTGTGTAGTCTGCATTTACACGATAGATACCATCCTCAGCTGATGCTCCACTAGCAGTTAAACCATCCCAGTCAAATTGATATACACCTGCTGGATTTGTCCCCATATCTATGGTTGCCACCGCATTACCATCTAAGTCAGTTATATTTACTATGCCTTGCTCCACATCTGAAGGGAAATAGACTTCAAAAGAGCTTGTAGTCCCTTTTTCATGGGCTATAGCATCACTTCCCATATCAGCAGTTTTCCCAATGGCTGCTACAGTTGAAAAATCATTTGCAGCAGTTAATGATGCTGCTAAATCTTCCAAGGCTTTATTTGTTTTATCGGTTGCTTCTAGTGCTGCTAGTTGCGATGTTTGGGTTAAAATTTGTTCAGTATCTGTTGGTTCAGTCGGGTCTTGATTCTGCAGTTGTGCTAAAAGTAGCATCATAAAATCATCATTTGTTAAAGATGTCTTATCTTCAACTGTTGGGGCTTCTGTATAGTCTACATATGTTGCGGCATCTAAGCCTGTTGATGTTATTGCCATAATTTTATCCTTTATGCGTAGTGAGGAACTACTATCTCCAGAGATTTTAAAATCTCTTCATTTTGCTCTTCATTTTGTAAATAACTGTACTCTTCTCTCGCTTCTTCTCTTCTTTGAGAATTTTGCTGTTGTTGTCCAAAAGCACCTTGCTGAGAACTCTCTGAGTTGTTATTAAAGTTTAATGTAGCATTATTTATTCCACTATTACTCAGTTGTATTTTTAAATCATTTGCATTGAGAGCTAAAGCATTGATTGCTGCATTGTTTGAGCTAAGATTTATATGGAGATTTTTACCACGTTGGACAACTGTAAGCTCAACTGAGCCTAGTCTTTGTGGATTAAGAGCCACTTTGATTCTAGTAAATGGAGATTTATAGTCTTCTATGGCAGTTTTTACATCTTGAGAGATATATTTTGTCATCTGTTTTGCTTCTGAGAGTTTTATCTCAAAACTATCTGCTTTTGCAATATTTAATCCGTCGAGTTTTTGTCCTGAAGTATTCTCTTGTCTATCACCTTTTAAAAGAGACTCTAAGTGTTTGCTCACTTCGCTTGTAGCTTGTGGTGCTACCACTCTGGCGGTTGCAACTGCAAAATCTGCAGTAAGACCTTTGTCACCTTTAGATGCAGTTTCACCACGAAGCAATAACTTCAATGTTTCATTCGTTTTTTTCTTAGGTATATTTGCTTCACTTGTGCTTATTTTTGTATTTACAAGCTGCTCAGTTGTTATCTCTTTTGGGTTTTGTGCCTTAAAGAGAGGTGTCACTTTTATCTCTTTGATAGTCTCTTGTGCTTTAACATCATTTTTCACTTGTAGTTCATCTGATTTTAGATTTATTATCTTTGATTTAGATGCTTTTTTCGTCAATTTCTCTATATCTGAGTCATGCCCTTCTTGTGTTTTAGCTTCTAATGGTACTTTAACTTTTAGATCAAGATTATCCTCTTCTGCAGGGATAGTATTTATGATTTTTGCACTTGATTTACTCAGAAGTTCTGGACTCTGTTTTACTTCTTGGAGTGTTATTTTACTTACATCAATGTTAAACTTTTGTGCAACTTGGACTAAACCTTTGAGGGTTTTTGGTAGTGCTTGTATCTCTGCTTTTTTGAAGCCTTCACTAGCAATTATCTTACTTTTGAGGTACTCTTTTGCATCTTTTACCAAGACCTTTAGCTCTGCTTGAGTCATAT
>Ga0256840_1004291_pt1 | contig 10790 bp, 9 predicted proteins | sample 355202metaG_FD_185969 | JGI IMG/M metagenome (GOLD analysis project Ga0256840, IMG submission 185969) | Hydrothermal vent microbial communities from Mid Atlantic Ridge, Atlantic Ocean - 355-202 | ecosystem: Environmental > Aquatic > Marine > Hydrothermal vents | place: Atlantic Ocean: Mid...
TAGTATTTTATGATAAAATAAAATTATTAATAGGCATAAACTATAAAAACAAAAAAACAGGAACTCATAATGGCAGAAAAATATAACAATAAATTGGCAGTATTGATTGATGCTGACAATGCACAAGCATCCATGGGTTGTGTCCAGACCCCAAAATCCAGACCCCAATATCTGAGTTGTGTCCAGACCCCAATATTCAGCAGGGGCAGTATCAAGTAAGTTCAATTTTAAAATTGTATCTTTTAAAATTTATGCAATTTTTTATATTAACAGTAAATCTTAATTAAAATAAATTTTCACTATTTTTAATTTTTTTATTTAAATACTCTTCTTTGATTTCCTTTTCTTTTTTCTTTTTTAACATTTCTGCATTAATTAAATCTTTAGTTTGATAAATTATATGTAACGCTCTATCTTCATGACATATAGAATACCTATAATCCATTATTTTGGGAATTTTATTGCATCCTATTTGTAATATTATTACATCCTTATCATTATAATATACCTTGTATTTTTTCTTATCAATTTTTAATTCATATTTCTTATTAAATTTTTCAGTAAGCTTAGCATATTTTTTTTCAATTTCTGTTTCTGTTAAAACTAGAATTTGATTAATGATTTTTTTATCATCAATCCTACTACTAGCAGATAAAAGAGTTCCACTATGACCTATATTAACAAAGTATGAAGACAATATATATGTGAAATTACCTAATCTATCAGCTCCATATTTTATATTATGTTTCTTTAAAAAATTTTTTTCTTTTTTAAGAGTTACATTCATAATTGCTTTTGCATAGTGCGTATGATTTGGCATACTTAAAAATTTTTTTTCTTCTTTTTTTTCTATTTCTTCTATTTTTCTTCTATAATTATTAACTATACCATATGGTAATATATTAAAATTTTTATCTACACATAAATCAAAATTTTTATCTCGCACATCTAGAAGATGACTTGTACCTTTTGGACATTCATCTAAGTTTATAGCTCTATCCTTGCCGACAATTGGAGCAAGTTCCACCATCTCTTCAGGTGTATATTTTTTAAGTACACCATAACTTTTTGTGTAAGCCACTAAATTTGCAATGCAGACAAATAAAATTATAAAACTAAACTTAAACATTTATATCCTTATGTTGATGGATAAATTGTACTATTCTAGTTCTTAAAAGTCTCTTTTTATTATAATTTATTTGCTATTTTGTACTATGCGAGGTACAAGGTTGGAAATTTAGTATCTGGACGCAACCCGCTACTTTTCAAAAACTATAAATTTAGTAAATTTAGGGTCTGGACACAACCCACTACTTTTTAGATTTATAAATTTAGGGTCTGGACACAACCCACTACTTTTTATAAATTTAGGGTCTGGACACAACCCACTACTTTTTAGATTTAAATGACAAAAAATACAATAAATTGTAGCAAGAAAAATATGTTACCAAAGTTAAAGAACTCAACTTTTTGAAAACTTTTGTATCATATCAAGCACTCATTAGTGCTTTACTTGGACAAGAATTGTAAACAATATAACGACATGTAGTATTTTATGATAAAATAAAATTATTAATAGGCATAAACTATAAAAACAAAAAAACAGGAACTCATAATGGCAGAAAAATATAACAATAAATTGGCAGTATTGATTGATGCTGATAATGCACAAGCATCCATAGTTGCTGAACTACTTGAAGAGATATCAAAATTTGGTATTGCTAGTGTTAAGCGAGCTTATGGTGACTGGACGACTACCAATCTAAAAAAGTGGAAAGAGCATCTACATAAATATGCAATCCAACCAATACAACAATTTTCTTATACTACAGGCAAAAACTCAACTGATTCTTCTTTGATTATTGATGCTATGGATATACTTCACGAAAGCCATCTCGATGGTTTTTGTATAGTATCTTCTGATAGTGACTTCACAAGACTTGCTACAAGAATTAGGGAAGCGGGTTTAGTGGTTTACGGTTTTGGAGAAGAAAAAACTCCAGAAGCTTTTACTTCCGCATGCGATAAGTTCATATTTACAGAAAATCTAAGAAAAAGGGAAAATGTAAAACAGACACAAGATGATGCAAAACTAAAAAGCATCATGATTAAAGCAATAAATGCTGTTTCTGCTGACGATGGCTGGGCAAGACTTTCAAGTGTAGCTTCATATATAAACAAAAATATACCATCATTTGACCCAAGAAGTTATGGTTATGAAAAATATGGAAAATTGATAAAATCGCTAAGCTATATAGAAATAGACGGAAGAGATTTTCAAGATGGCTCAACAAATGTGCATATTTATGTAAAAATTAAAGACAATTTATAAAGTTTTTAAGCCCAACTTGTATACAATAGATTTCTTGCATACAAGTTAAAATTTAAACAAAGGAGATGTTATGGCAAAAGGAAAAGATACTCAGAAAAATGTGAAGAAAGCACCAGAAAAATCACTAAAAGAAAAAAGACTTGAAAAGAAAGCTAAAAAAGCTTCAAAAGGATAATAATTTATCTCAGTGGATAGGATTTTAAGTTCAAGATTAAGACCTATCCCTTTTTTCTTACTTTTAAGACTTATAATAATATAACTTTCATTTACTACAAATATTCAAAATTCAATTACAAATCTAGCATTAAACTTCTAATTATTTAGAGGGTTCAATTATTAAAAAAAGATTATTTTTTTACGCTTATTTAAAAATTTTGTGAAAAACAAGAAATTTAACAAAATTTAACATAAATAACAATAAAGGATAATTTTTATTACTTTATATTATTTTTAAAACCTCTATATAGCATAGATATTAGAGCTTTTTAATTAGAAATGATAAAAAAAATTAGTTAAATAATTTTTTTTATTTCAAGCCGGATGACGTTAAATTGACGATAAAATTCCTTTCTTTTAAGAAATATTTGAAGTATAATATTGAAATTTTAAGGAGTAAAAATGAAAAAACTAGTTTTGGTGGCGCTCAGTGTATCAGTGTTGTTTGCGACAAATGGAGACAATTTGACAGGTCTTGGTGTAAAATCAAGAGCAATGGGTGGTATAGGAATTGCTACATATTTTGGGGCAGAAAATACTCTAACAAATCCAGCATTGATGTCAAAAAACAAAGGTACAGAATTTGATTTTGGTGCTGTACTTTTTATGCCAACTATAAAAGCAAATGGTTCACAAAGTAAATCAGATTTAAGTCTTATGCCTGAGGTGTCTTTATCTCAATATGTGAATGAAAATATATCATTCGGTTTAGGCATGTATGGTGCAGCTGGTATGGGTGTTGACTATAGAGGTAGTGGAGATCCAACTCTCATGGAAGCAAGAACAGCATTAATGTTGATGAAATTTGCTCCATCAGTTGCATATCATATAGATGGTTTTTCATTTGGTGCAGCTCCAATTATTCAGTATGGTTCACTTGATATTGCTTATAACAATGGAGCACCTGTTGGACAAGGCTCCAGTGATAATTTTGGTTTTGGTTTTGAAACAGGTATTACTTATGATATAAATCAAGATTTTACAGTTGGTTTAGTATATAAATCAAAAATTTCTATGAATTATGCAAATACACTAAGTGTTGCATCTGCTCCATTTGCACCTGTATTTGGTGGGGCATTTTTGGATGATCTTGATCAGCCTACAGAATATGGAATTGGCTTATCTTATAACTTAAATTATTTTAATTTTTCAGTTGATTATAAAAAAATAAAGTGGGGAAGTGCAGCAGGATACAAGGATTTTGGTTGGGAAGACCAAAATGTATATGTGATTGGTGTAAAATATGAAAAAGACGGAACTTGGTATGCTGCTGGATATAACCATGCAAAAAATCCACTAACAAACTATGCAACAACTGCTGGCATGAACAGGGAAGCTGTATTAAATCTATTTAATTATTTAATGTTCCCTGCTACCGAAGAAGATCATTTTAGTATAGGTGCGGGTACAAAGATAACAAAAAATTTAACAATAAACTTCAATGCTATGTATGCACCAAATAAAACAATAAATACTGTAACGCCTTCTGGTAATTTTAAAATTGAGCATCAAGAAACATCAGCTCAATTTTCTATGCAATATCGTTTCTAGTTTTATAAAATGAAAAACCATCTTTATCGGTGGTTTTTTAATTAAAAAGGTTTAATATGTTAACTAACTCTCTTACGTGTTTCGAGACTATTAAAATGGAAGATGGTAGGCTTTTAAATCTAGTTTATCATCAGCAAAGAGTGGATTATACAAGAGAATTTTTTGGTTTTAAGGAGAAATTAGAGTTAAAAAAAAGTAGTTTTAATTTACCTCAAAAGGGTGAGTTTAGAATTAGGATTGATTATAGCAAGACTCTAGAAAGTTTTACATGTAAGGAGTTTACATGTAGAGAATTTAAAGAGTTTAAAATAGTTGAATCAGATATACAATACGATTATAAATATGCTGATAGAGATAAACTAAACGGTTTAAAAAAAGATAACAAAGAGATTATAATAGTCAAAGACGGACTACTAAAAGACACAACTATCGCAAATATAGCTTTATGCATAGAAGGTGTTTGGATTACACCAAAAACTCCACTTTTACTAGGAACCACTAGAGCCAGACTTGTGGAGTCTAGTTTTTTAATATGTGAAGACTTAACCATAAAAGATTTAGAAAAAGCAGAAAAATTTGCTATAATGAATGCATTAATAGGATTTCACATAGTAAAAGAGGCAAAAATTGAATTTGAATTGGGATTTAAACGCACTATATAAAAGCGAAGATGAGTTAAATATAGACTTAGAAACAGCAAAAATAAAAGCACAAAATTTTGAAAAGATGTACAAAAACAGACTAAAAGAGTTGAAGTCAAGTGAATTTTTAGAGGCAATACATGAATATGAGTTGATTTCTCAGATACTTGGCAAGATAATGACATATGCTTTTCTAAAGTTTGCTACAGATAGTAACAACGGACCATTTTATGCAAAATATCAAAATGAGTACACAAATGTAAGTGAATTTTTACTTTTTTTCGAGTTAGAATTTAATCGTTTGAGCAAGATAAAACAAAAAGAGTTTGTAGACAATGCCAACGGATATCAATTTTATCTTCACTCTTTGCAAGATGAAAAACCATACCAGCTTAGTGCTAAGGAAGAGAGAATTCTTCTTAAAAAAAGCACAACAGGCGGAAGTGCATTTTCAAGACTTTTTGATGAGCATTTTAGTAGACTAAAGTTTACTTATGATGGTAAAAAAATCTCTGAAGAGGAGATACTCTCACTTTTACATAATCCAGATAGAGATATAAGAAAAAAAGCTTCAACATCCTTTAGCAAAGGCTTAAAACCACATCAACCGCTTCTTGGATATATTTACAACATGATAAAAACAGACCATAAAAGTGATTGTGAGCTTAGAAACTACAGTTCACCAGAACTTGCTCGTCATATGGATAACAAGATAAGCCAAAAAAGTGTTGATGCTTTAGTAAGAGCTGCTGAAGATAGTTTTGATTTGGTTCAAGATTATTATGTCAAAAAAGCAGGACTTCTAGGGCTTGATCAGCTTTATGATTATGATAGATATGCTCCAATTGAGACTAAAGAAGAAGTATATAGTTTTGAAAAATCAAAAGATATAGTCCTAAGAGCATTTGAAAAGTTCAGCCCAAAGTTTGCTAGCATAGCTAAAAAGGCTTTTGACGAGGGATGGATAGATGTTATGCCAAGTGATGGCAAAAGAGGAGGGGCATTTTCTCACCCAGCTACTTCAGACACACATCCGTATGTACTTTTAAATCATACAGACAGAAGAAGAGACTTGTTTACACTTGCACATGAACTAGGACACGCAATTCATCAGTATCTTTCAAGGGATGTTGGTTACCTAGGTTCAGATACACCACTTACTACTTCTGAAACTGCTTCTGTGTTTGCTGAGATGCTAGTATTTGATTATATCAAAGATGGTTTGGAAGAAGAACAAAAAACATCTTTATATGCAGGGAAAATAGAAGATATATTCGCAACTCTATATAGACAAATCAATTTTACAACTTTTGAAAGACGAGTTCATGCTCATGATGGTGAACTTGATTTAGATACTTTTAACAAGTATTGGGTTCAAGAGAGTAAAAAAATGTTTGGTACTAGTGTAAAACTTAGTAAAAGTTATGAGATGTGGTGGAGTTATATTCCTCACTTTATACACTCGCCATTTTATTGTTATTCTTATTCTTATGGACAGCTTTTGGTTCTTGCTCTTTATGGACTCTACAAGAGTGGTAAGTGTGATAATTTTATAGAGCTTTATACAGCATTTTTAAGTGCTGGTGGAAGTAAAAGTCCAAAAGAACTTATAGATAAGTTTGGATTTGATATAGATGATGAAGAGTTTTGGAAGATTGGTATAGAAGAGATTAGAAAACTACTCAAGGAGCTGAAGTGATGCTTGAAAGTGTATTAAATGACCCATCTTTTAGTGAAGAGATGAAGAGACATGTAAAAAGTACCTTAGAAATTCTTTTACAAAAAGGGTTCAACTTTTCTGTACTTACAAACGTGGCTGAGATAAGCTTTGAGCCACCTCTTCCTCCAGAAATACTCTCTACTTTTAAGCCAATAACTATGTTTGTTTTAGCTGGATATACTTTTGAAAGTTGCATTGTTGATGATTGGGGCATAAGTTTTGAAGCAGGATTTGGTTCTGAAAACTTTGGCTCTTTAGTGTCAGTACCTATGCTTTCAGTTCTTCAAGTTATAGTTGACGAAACGCCAGTTCTCATAAATCTAAGTATAGACGTAGATGAAAAACCAAAAACTACTACAAAGGGAGTCAAAAGAAGTATGGAAGCACTTCTTTCAAACCCAGAAAATGAGAAGTTGTTTAAAAAGTAAATTTTTATACTTTTCTTTTACTTACAATATAGTTTATAACACTATCCATGAAAGCATCTTGTTTTCTATCTCTTAAATAAGCAATATATAGTTTACGAGTTATTTTTAGTCCTCTTACTCTTGCATAAAACAATTCGCCAGTTTCAATATTGTCGTCTATCATATGCTTTGATATGATTGATACAGTTGGGATGTCGTCTATAACAGAAGATTTTAGTATGGTTTGTTTTGCTGCAGTTGAACTTGTAACTACACTTCTCATTTTAAATGAGTCACAGTCTACACCTGCTTTTTCAAACTCTGCTTTTATAATTTGCCTTGTATGAGACTCCTCTTCTCTACAAACCCATTTAAATGAGTTTAAATCTTCTGGTCGCACTACTTTCGGCAAAGGAGTTTTACTAACCAATACAAGTTCATCATCCATCCATTCTCTGTAGATTATACCATCTTGAAATACAGGAGATTCTAGAAGAGCAAGGTCAATTTTTTTATCTAGGAGTTCTTCTGTCATCTTTGAGGACTCATCTACTTTGATTATGACATCATTTTTGATTGCATCTTGAATCTCTGTTAAAAAGTCTGGTAATATGTAGTTTCCTATCACAAAAGAAGAACCTAACATAAAAATCAACTCTTTATTTATGATTTTTATAACTTCTTTTTCTGCATTAGAGATACTTTTTTCAAGTTTTACAGCTATTTTATAAAACTGCTCTCCTACTTTTGTTAATTTAATTCCATTTTTCTTTCTATCTACAATCTTTGTATCTAAGTATTCTTCCAAGAGTTTCATCTGCTGTGTTACAGCAGGTTGGCTTATGCCTAGTTTTTTTGAAGCTTTTGAAAAGCTTTTTTCTTTGATGACTGTTAAAAATGTTTCTATCTTGTTAAAGTCTCTTAACATAAAATATCCTTTTTTCTTTTGAATATTATAACTCAAATTAATAATAATTACAAGTAAATATTGCATAATCTAGGTTAATATCTATATTAATTGAAATTAGGTATAATAAATAAAAACTAGAGAAGAGAATATGGATAAGATACTAGAATCACTAAATGAGGCACAACAAGAGGCTGTTAAAACTGTAGATGGACCATTGCTTATCTTAGCAGGGGCTGGCAGTGGAAAAACAAAAACAATCACATCAAGACTCGCATATCTTCTTGCTCAAGGTATTCCAGCATCAAGCATATTGACTCTGACTTTTACAAATAAAGCAGCAACTGAGATGCGTGATCGTGCTTTGAGTCTTATTGATGACAAAACATATCCACCATTACTTTGTACTTTTCATAAGTTTGGACTGCTTTTTTTGAAGTTTCACATGGAAAAACTAGGTCGAAGAAATAGTTTTGTAGTCATAGATAGTGATGATAAAAAAAGAATTATAAAGAGTTTTAAAGTAGATTTGTCAGTAGGATTGGTTGCAAATGAGATTTCAAGATATAAAAATTCTTTGATTGACCCAGCTCTAGCATGGGAAAAAGCAGAACAACCAAACTATAAAAAAATAGCTCAAGTTTATGAGCAGTATGAAAAATATATACAAGACAATAATCTAGTAGATTTTGATGATTTATTGGTTCTTCCATATAAAATTTTAGATGAAAATGAAGAGTTATGTAGGGAGACTAGCCAAAGATATCGTTATATTATGGTAGATGAGTACCAAGATACCAATGACTTACAATACAAACTTATACGCAAGATTTGTTCTACTCACGAAAACATCTGTGTGGTTGGTGACGATGACCAGAGTATTTATGGCTGGCGTGGAGCAAATATAAAAAATATTTTAGATTTTAAAGATGAGTTCAAGAATACAAAAATCATAAAACTTGAAAAAAACTACAGATCAACACAAAATATACTAAAAGCAGCAAATGGACTAATAGAACACAATCGGTCTCGTCTTGGAAAAGTGTTAAAAAGCACAAAAGGCGAAGGCGAAGTCATATCTATAATCGAGTCTCGCGATGAAAAAAATGAATCTACAGTAATCGCAAAGAGGATTAGCGCCCTCATAAACAAAGGTGTAAATCCCAGAGATATAGCCGTCCTTTACCGCATAAATGCCCTCAGTCGTTCTTTGGAAGAGGGACTAAATCGCATGGGTGTACCTTACAATATGGTGGGCGGAGTGAAGTTTTATGAACGTACGGAGATAAAAGATTTGATTTCATACCTTAGAGTTATTGCAAATCCAAATGATGATTTTTCTATCAAAAGGATTATCAATAGACCAAAAAGAGGGCTTGGAAAAGTAACAATAGACAAGATACTAAAAGGTGCTTATGATAGTCATCTTTCCATCTATGGCTACATAACAACCAAAAGCGATGAACTTCAAGCTATGGTTAGTAAAAAGTGCTATAACGCTTTGATTGAATTTACTCAAAATATAGAAGAACTTATAGAAGTTTCAAATACAGCTACATACAATATCATAGATGAACTAGAACATCTTTTTGGTGTAAAAAAATACTACGACCAGCTTCCAGATTCACTTGAAAGAGTATCAAATATAGATGAGTTTTACGGTCTTTTTAGAGATATGGTAAAGCAAAATCCAGAGATAAGTATAGATGAGTTTCTCAACGACTTAGCACTTCAAAGTGACCAAGATAGTATTGAAGTTGAAAACATATCCATCATGAGTATTCACGCTAGTAAAGGTCTTGAATTTGCACATCTTTTTGTGATAGGTTTAGAAGAAGGATTTTTGCCACTCGTTGGAGACGGCAGTGATATAGAGGAAGAGAGAAGATTAGGTTATGTCGCAATTACTAGAGCAAAAGATGAACTAACACTAAGCTTTTCTGAAAGTAGATTTTACAAAGGAAGAAGAACAGACCTTACAAAGAGTAGATTTCTAACAGAGAGTGGAGTAGCTCAAGGCTCGTTAGTGCTAGAAAAGACTACATCATACAGAAAAGGCGACTTAGTAAAACACAAAATCTTTGGCATAGGAAGAATTTTTGAGATTAGTAAAGTAAAAAGAGAATTTAAACTAAAGATAAATTTTTCAGGAACCAAGAGGGATATCGTAGCTTCATTTGTTGAGAAGATATAATGAATCGTTTGTTTGTAGTAAACAAGCCAACAGGGATCTCTTCGAATAGATTTTTAGGAAAGATAAAACGTAAGTATGGTGTAAAAAAAGCAGGATTTTCAGGAACACTTGATCCTTTTGCAAAAGGCACTCTTGTAGTTGCTTTTGGGCAATATACAAAGCTATTTAGATTTTTAAATAAAAACAAAAAATCATACCGTGCTACACTATGGCTAGGGGCAACGAGTCCAACACTTGACATAGAAAAAGTTGAAAAAGTGGTAGATATAATGCCTTTTGCTGATTATTCACTCAAAATCATAGAAGATAGTATGAAAGGCGAGATAGAGTATCTTCCTCCAAAGTATTGTGCCAAAAGAGTAAATGGCAGAAGAGCTTATGCCTTAGCTAGACAAGACAAAGAGTTTGAGTTAAATGCCATAAAAAGCTCTATATATGATTTTAAAATTCTTCATTATATGCACCCATTTTTAACTTTTGAGATCACCATAAGTGAAGGCGGATACATAAGAAGTATGGGGCAGATTATCGCAAATAAGTTCGGATTTGACGGCTGCTTGAGTGCATTGGAACGCTTAAGTGAAGGTTCTTTTGTATATGAAGATGAAAAACCATTAAATCCACTTGATTTTATAAATATACAAGACAATGAATATCTAGGCGATATAGAAGATATAGAGTTAGGAAGAAAAGTCTTTGTAAGCAATTTTAAGCAACAAGAAGCAGGATTGTACAAGATAGTCCTAAAAGATGAGTTTAGTTTAGTCGAGATAACGAAAGGACAAGAGAGAGTCCAATACATACTAAATAAGGTAAAATTAT
>Ga0256840_1004292_pt1 | contig 10788 bp, 7 predicted proteins | sample 355202metaG_FD_185969 | JGI IMG/M metagenome (GOLD analysis project Ga0256840, IMG submission 185969) | Hydrothermal vent microbial communities from Mid Atlantic Ridge, Atlantic Ocean - 355-202 | ecosystem: Environmental > Aquatic > Marine > Hydrothermal vents | place: Atlantic Ocean: Mid...
CCTCCACTACTGCGGGCCCGTGCCCCGGCTGATTCAGGATCTCAAGTTCCGTGGCCTGACAACGCCCCTTGCCACCATGGCCTGCCTCGTCCGGCACTCCGGGGTCACCCGCCACCTGACGGAACCGGACCTGCTGCTGCCGGTGCCACTGCATCCCGCGCGCCTGCGCCGGCGCGGCTTCAACCAGTCCCTGCTCATCGCCCGGGCCTGCTTTCCAGAGTGGCGCTCCAGGATCGACCCCCACCTGCTGGCCCGCCGGCGTCCCACCGTACCCCAGACCAGTCTCACCGGCGCCAGCCGGCGGCGCAACCTGCGGGGCGCCTTTGCCCTGTGCCGGGACAGACGACTGGACAACCGCCGGGTCCTGCTGGTGGATGACGTCTTCACCACCGGCAGCACGGTCCGCGAGTGTGTTGCTGTCCTGCGACGTGCCGGTGCTGTCCGGATCGAGGTTTTTACCCTGTCGCGCAGTCTGTAGGATGGCGACAGTCGGGGGCCGTGGCTGCGGAACCGTGTTCTTTCGTTATTGCGGATTCATGGAGTTTTCAGGACGCCGAAAGGCGACACAATGTGGCCATCGGCGCCTGCAGAAGAAGTAAAAAAAATTTTACGACACACGACCGGCGCAAAGGTTGGAGTGAAGGGCGGTTGAAACCGGGGTGGGGGACGTAAGATTTGTTTTGAGTATTTTAGAGTATGGTTAAGATATTTTTAGGATCAATGAGTTTTGTTATTGTGGATATGGTGTTGATAACTTTTGGGCATCTGGCGTAACATATTGTTTTGAAAAGAAATGTATGTTTCAGCGGGAAAAAGGACGTTTTTTGGCACCCTTGGCAGATTGATCCATTGTAAACTCTGTTTGCTGCAGGAAGTGGAATTTTGTGAAAAATATCTTCCCCGGCCACCTGAAATCAATCCATATCGTTTTTGACCCTCCACCGGTTTTTCAGTACCTCTTGCCCCATCAGCCTGATCCGGGATCTTCCTGAGGTCTGCCGTCCTTGTCACTGCGGGCGGTGATTTTCGGATAAACCCATATGCCCGCAGGAGCGGGCAGAACAAACCATGAAAATCAGCCAGAGGGCGTCTTCGCTGCACCACGGAGCGATGCGGCGAGGTTGAGGTGCGGCAGGTCGCTCTGCATTCGAGGATCGCCCGCATCGCCGGGAGTTCATTCTTCATCTCTCTGCCGCAGGCGGCGCGAAGACTCCTGGCTTCTGGCCTCCTGACCTTCTGATTTTCTGATAAACAGCCAGCAAAAGGAATTATGCCAATGTTGTGGGAACGCGTGAGGGAATCTTTGCAGCAGGCTCTTCCGGAGAGCGAGTATGGTTTGTGGATTCAACCGCTTGTCTGCCGGCGCCAGGATGAAGAGGTTCTTGAGCTGACCGCACCTGACCGCTTCTTTCTTGCCTGGGTGGAGCAGCGGTATCTCGGACTGATGCAGTCGATCCTCAGGGAGCAGGGAGAGAAGCCGGCAGCCGTCCGCCTCCGGCTCGCCGACCAGACGGCCCTGCCCGTGGAGAGCGAGAAAAGCGGCCAGCTCCGGCTGCCGGGCGTCTCCGCTGGCGCCTCCAGGCTCCGCTCCCTGCATCCCGGCTATACCTTTGAGCAGTTCATGGTCGGCGAGTCCAACATGCTGGCCCGCTCCGCCTGCCAGGCCATTGCCCGCGGCGACCGCCGCTACGGCAACTGTCTTTTTCTCAACTCCTCCACCGGGCTTGGCAAGAGCCACCTGACCCAGGCCGTGGTGCATCAGGTGCTGGACAGCGCTCCCTCGACCCGCATGCACTACCTGACCGCGCAGCAGTTTTCCGCCGAGATGGTCAAGGGGATCCGCACCAACTCCATGGAGCAGTTCTCGAAAAAGTATGTCAATGACTGCGATATCCTCCTGGTGGAGGACGTGCACACCCTGACCGGCAAGGCCAAGACCCAGGAGGAACTCAACACGGTGCTTGATTACCTGATCCGCTCGGGCCGCCGGGTGATCCTGACCTCGGCCGTGGCGCCGCGGAAACTGGCCGGCATTGACGAGGACTTCCGCTCCCGCATGACCTCGGGCCTGGTCACCGGCATCGAGGCGCCCGAATACGGGACCCGGGCCCGGATCATCCGCCACAAGGCCCGTCTCAACGATCTTGAGCTCTGTGACGAGGTGGTGGACTACATGGCCCGGCACCTGCACGGCGATATCCGCCGCATCGAGAGCGCCATCATCGGCCTCAGGGCCAAGTCCTGCCTGCTCGACAACCCGCCGGATATCGCCCTGGTGCGGGAGGTGCTGCGCGATCTGCTCGGCGACTCCGACGACATCAGCGCAGAGACGATCCGTGATTTCGTCGGCTGCCAGTTCCGGGTCAGTGTGGAGGATCTCTGTTCCCGCTCCAGGAAGCGGGCCATCTCCTACCCGCGCCAGGTGGCCATGTACCTGACCCGCAAGTATACGGATCATTCCCTGGCCGATATCGGCGCCCTCTACAACCGCGATCACTCCACGGTCCTGCACGCCATCAAGGTGATCACCCGCGACATATCCCGCAAGCCCTCCACCCGCGAGCAGATCGAGCTGCTCTGCAGCAGGCTGAAAAAATAGCCGGCTGCCGGCAGTCGTTGGCCTGCGGTAACAGTTCGCCACTGACGGCAAAACTCCCTTGGGCGCCTTGGGATCTTTCTAGAAATAGACCCCCTTCACCTGGTTCTCTTCCTCTTCCAGGCGCTGGCTGAGGATCCGCCGGGCCACGGCCCATGCCTCCTTGGCCATGTCGTTGATGCCGATTCCCTTCCAGCCGAAGCCGCAGATGTGCAGGGTGCCTGCTGCCGCCTGCAGGCTGTTGCGCCAGGCGAGCAGGGCCGGGTAGCCCTGCTCCAGTTGCGGGATGCCGCCACCGGGCCGCAGGACCCGGGCGTAGCCAGGCGGTTCCGGCAGGTCCATGAGCCGGCGCAGGTCCCGGTAGGCGGCCTCGATGAGTTCCCCGTCCTCCATCTCCAGCCGTTCGGGATGACGCCTGCCGCCGACCAGGACCTCCAGCAACTGGTGCCCCATGGGGGCACGGCCGGGAAACATGTGCGAGGAGAAGAGGGCGCCCAGGGCGAAGCGCTGTTCCGACTCCGGGGCCAGGTAGCCGAAGCCGAAGGGGATCTTTGCCTCCTCGGAAAATCCCAGGGCAATGGTGGCGATCCGCGCCTCGGGGATCTCCGGTATGGGCGGCGGGGTCAGCTCATCGATACCGGCGAGCAGGGTCAGGGCCGCGTTGACCGGCAGGGCCAGGACCAGGTGGCGGCCCGTGAATTCGTTGCGCCGGGTCTGCACCTGCCAGGTGTCCTCGCCGCGGACCAGGCCCCTGACCTCGGTGTTAAGCATGATCTCTCGGTTCACCTGCAGGCCGGCCGCCAGCCCCTGCGGTAGCCGGGCCATGCCCGAGGCAAAGCTGGTCATGGCCGGCAGACCGCCCTTTTTCTTCTTTCCCTCTGCCTTGTTCCGCCGTTGCCGCGCCCACAGGCCGCGGATGACCGAGCCGTGCTCCTGTTCCAGGTCCCGCACACCGGCCATCACCGCGTCAATACTGAGCCGCTCGATATCGCCGGCATAGGTGCCGGTGAAGACCGCATCGGCAAAGGGCAGCAGGGCAGGGCCGAAGCGGTAGCTGACCCAGCGGGCCACCGAGGGCTCGCCGGCAAGGGGTTTTTTCCAGAGATCGGCAAGGATGCGCAGCTTGGCCGGCCAGGAGATCAGGGGGGCGCGCAGGATCCTGAGGGGCTGCTGGGGGATGAGGTTGAGGCGCCCGTCCAGGCAGACGTAGCGGACAAACTTCTTCAGGGGCGCCTTTTCCACCTCCCGGCCCAGTCCGGCCAGGCCGATCAGAACCCGGCTCTCCAGGCAGTTGTCGAGAAAGCCGTGCGGGCCGATCTCGGCGAGAAAGCCTTCTTCGCAGTGGCTGGCAATGGCGCCGCCGGGGCGGTTTTCCTTCTCCAGGACCAGGAAACGGATATCGGGCCGTTTGTCCTTGAGAAAGCTGGCCACGGCGAGACCGGAAAGCCCGGCGCCGATTATGAGGACATCGTGGGCAGGAGGTGTCATGGGGTCACTGTCGGGGGCTGTTGCTTTGGTTTGTAATCAGTTGTTTTCGCATCTATGTCGCCGTGTCGGCCCGTCCGGGTCCTCCGGCGGGAACGGCCGTGCTTGACAGGGGCGCAATCGTGCTTACCATGTTGGCCGAAAAGAGCCGCCAGGGCTGCGAGACGGGCGCCGGCCGGTGCCGGTCCGCAGCTCCCTTCTTGCGGCCGCTCTCACCTGATATACAGAATAATCCTGAATCGAACCATAAAAAAGAGGGAAACCGATCATGACCGAGACGAGTGTGGAAACCAGGGAGTTCCAGGCGGAAACCAGGAAGGTCCTCGATATCGTCATCAACTCGCTCTACACCGAGCGGGACATCTTTGTCCGCGAGCTGGTCTCCAATGCCGCCGACGCCCTGGAGAAGTACCGGCACCTGAGCCTCACCGAAAAGCCCGATTTCGATGCCGACGTGCCGCTGGAGATCAATATCGACTGTGACGACAAGAAGCACATCCTCACCATCACCGACACCGGCATCGGTATGACCAGGGAGGAGCTGGAGGCCAACCTGGGCACCATTGCCCATTCCGGTTCCGGGCGTTTCCTGGAGGAACTGGCCGAGGCGGCCAAGAAGGATGTCAACCTGATCGGCCAGTTCGGGGTCGGGTTCTACTCGGCCTTCATGGCCGCAAAAAAGGTCACGGTCAAGACCCGGTCCTGGGACGGGTCCGAGGGGCACGAGTGGGTCTCCGACGGCGGCGGCACCTATACCATCAGCCCATGTCCGGGCCTGCACAGGGGAACGAAGATCATCCTCGAGCTCAAGGACGACGCCCGGGAGTATGCCAACAAGTTCACCATCGAGCGGATCATCCGGCAGTACTCGACCTTTATCCCGTTTCCGGTCAAGGTGGACGGCAAGAAGGTCAACACGGTGCAGGCCATCTGGACCCGGTCCAAGAACGAGATCACCGACGAGGAGTATACCGAGTTCTACAAGTTCATCGCCAATGCGGTGGACGAGCCCATGTACCGGCTCCATTTTTCCGCCGATGCGCCCCTGGCCATCAACGCGGTCCTGTTCGTGCCAAAGGAGAACTTCGAGACCCTGGGCATGGGGAGGATGCAGCCCGGTGTCAACCTCTACTGCCAGAAGGTGCTCATCGATCAGCACAGCGAGAACATTCTGCCCGAATGGCTCCGCTTCCTCAAGGGCGTGGTCGATTCCGAGGACCTGCCCCTCAACATCTCCCGCCAGGCCCTGCAGGACAATGCCCTGGTCATCAAGCTGCGCAAGGTGCTGACCAAACGGTTCCTCAAGTTCCTGGACGAGGAGGCAAGGCGGGATGCGGAAAAGTACCAGCAGTTCTGGAAGACCTTCGGCATCTTCCTCAAGGAGGGGGTGACCACGGACTTCGAGTACCAGAAGGAGATCGCGCGCCTGCTCCGTTTCGAGTCCTCGGCCGGCGAGCCCGGCGAACTGATCTCGCTGGACGACTACATCAGCCGCATGAAGGAGGGCCAGGAGGAGATCTACTATATCAACGGTCCCAGCCGGGCCGCCATCGAGCATGGACCCTACGTGGAGATGTTCAGGAAGCGGGGGGTCGAGATCATCTATACCCTTGAGCCCATTGACGACTTTGTCCTCAGTCACCTGCGGGAGTACGAGGGCAAGAAGCTGGTCTCCGCCGACCGTGCCGATCTGCGCCTGCCCGGGACCACCGAGGGGGAAGAGGAAAAGAAGGCCGGAGACGGCGAGCGGTTGCCCGAGGAGCAGGTGAAGGAGCTCTGCTCCTGGATGAAGGAGGTGCTCGGCGACCGGGTCAAGGAGGTCAGACCCTCCGGCCGCCTGGTGGAGAGCCCGGCCATGATCGTCAACGTGGACGGCTTCATGACCTCGACCATGGAGCGGATCATGCAGGCCTCGAGCCAGGATGCCGGGCCGGCCATGGCCGGCAAGAAGGATATGGAGATCAACCCGGCCAGTCCCTTGATCAGGAAGCTGGCCGACCTGCACGGCACGGACAGGGATTTTGCCGCCATGCTGGTGGAGCAGATCTATGACAACGCCATGATCCAGGCCGGCCTCCTGGTCGATTCCCAGGAGATGGTGGGGCGCAGCTACCGGATCATGGAGCGGATCGCCGACAAATAATCCGCTATCTTCTGGTTGTCCGGACTTCTTGCCTTGAAAAAAGGTCGTGTTCACGATATATGAACATGACCTTTTGTCCTTTCAGGGAGATGCAGTGGTTATTTTTTCCCTTCCGGCCGCAGTCCCGGTCCGGAAGGCATGTGGAGGATCCTGATGCGTCGTGCGCTGGTATTGATATGTGCTGTCCTGTTGCTGCTTGGCGGATGCTCGTCCAAGCCGGTCCGGCACCTGGCCTCGGATGCCTCGCTGATCAAGCCCGGCGTGTCCACCCGCAACGATGTCCTGCGCTACCTGGGCGAGCCCAATGGGCACCGGACGGTGTCGCCCGGCGTGGAGGAGTATGTCTACTACGAGGACCGCAAGGGCCTGCTCGGTACAACACCGGTGATCGGCTCCTGGGTCGGCGGCGAGGGATACGAGATGATCGTCATCACCCTCAAGGGCGACCTGGTGACCGGCTGCGAATACCGGGTCTTCAACGAGGCGGACCGGGACTGGGTGAACGATTTTACCTGGGAAGAGGTCAAGTGAGCTCTGTCTCCACCTTTGACATCAACCGGGAGCGGATGGTCGAGGAGCAGCTGATCCCCCGCGGCATCAGCGATCCGGCAACTCTGGCCGCCATGCGCACCGTGCCCCGCCACCTCTTTGTCCAGGACGCCATGCAGGTGCAGGCCTATGGCGACCATCCCCTGCCCATCGGCGGCGGCCAGACCATCTCCCAGCCCTATATCGTCGCCCTCATGACCCAGGCCCTGCAGCTTACGGGGCATGAGCGGGTGCTGGAGATCGGCACCGGCTCCGGCTACCAGGCCGCGGTCCTCTCCCGGCTCTGTGAACGGGTCTACACCATCGAGCGCATCGACGCCCTGCTCCGCCAGGCGCGCAAGGTCTTCGACCGGCTGCGCTACCACAACATCGTCTCCCGTATCGACGACGGCACCACCGGCTGGCCGGACCAGGCGCCTTTCGACGGGATCCTGGTCACCGCGGCCGGGCCCGGGATTCCGGAGCCGCTCCTGGAGCAACTGGCCGATCCGGGCCGGATGGTGATTCCGGTGGGTGACCAGGCGAGCCAGAGTCTGCAACTCGTTGAAAAGAGGGAGGGCGAGGTCCTGGTGCGGACCATTGAACAGGTGCGCTTTGTCAACCTGATCGGCGTCCATGGCTGGCAGGGCTGACTTCCGCGTCCGTCACCTTTCTCTCCGGCCGGTAGCCAGGGAGATACGTAGCTCCTCCCGCGTAACCCCTCACGGGATGGCTAACCATCGGTTTCTCCGACCACAACGGTGTAAGCGCTCTCAGGGGACGCAGGTTTGTGCAGGCGTGCCTGGCCGCAGGTAAGCGAGCGCAGCGAGACTCCGATAGCCTGCCTATGCGGGCAGGCACGACCGTGTAAAGAGGTAAGCGGAGCGCAGCGTAGACTCCGTGCGGCTCCTGTGAGCGCTTACCCTCCCGCAGCCAGCGGCTCTGGCATCATGTCCGGCTCCTTGCGCCAGAAAATCCTTGATTCTCGCCGGCAGAGGCGAGATGATAGAGAGAACGATTCGTTATCGCAGCCGTTCCTGCCCCGGTTCCCCGCACAGGCGGGCGGATACCGGGGCGCCGTCCTTCAGATCCTCTCTGCCCTGCAGCGGTGGTATGGCATTCTACAACTCCGACGCCTTCCTCGATATCCTGGTTCGCCAGGGACTCCTCTCGCGTGAGCAGCGGCAGTTCATCATCCTGCACAAGGGCAAGCAGCGGCAGAAGCTGCTCAAACAGTTCGGCGGCCGCCGCCAGGGAGACAGCCGCAAACTGGACCGCGGTTTTCCCGACCTGCTGGATATCATTATCTCCCTGAATCTGGAGATCCCAGGCAAAAAGGAGATGTGCCTGAGCGAGGAACTCATGGTCCGTGCCGTGGGGAGGGCCCTGAAGATCCCGTTCAAGAAGCTCGATCCCCTGGAGCTGGACATGGAGATCGTCACCAAGACCATCCCCCGCTCCTTTGCCATCAACCACCTGATCCTGCCCTTCGAGATGACCGACGGCATCCTCGAGGTGGTGATCTACAGCCCGGACAGCCAGTCGGTGCTCGAGGACATCGAGCGGGCCAACCAGGTCAAGGTGCGGCCCTACATCTCCACCCGCTCCGATATCAAGAAGATCCTGGCCGAATTCTTCGGGTTTCAGCGATCCATCACCGCCGCCGAGACCCAGTTCGGCACCGCCACTGCCGGTGCCACCGTCGATATCGGCAACCTGGAACAGTATGTGCGCCTGGCTTCGGCCACCGAGCTGAGCTCCACGGACCAGCACATCAAGGCCGCGGTCAACCACCTCTTCAGCTACGCCCTGGAGCAACGGGCCAGCGACATCCACGTGGAGCCCAAACGCGATGTCTGCCTGATCCGGTTCCGCATCGACGGTATCCTCCATACCATCTACAAGCTGCCCAAGGCCGTGCACTCGGCCATCACCTCGCGGATCAAGTCGCTGGCCCGGCTGGATATCGCCGAAAAACGGCGGCCCCAGGACGGCCGGATCAAGATCGGCCAGGGCAGCGGGGGACGGGAGGCCGAAATCCGGGTCTCCACTGTGCCTGTCTCCTTTGGCGAGAAGACGGTGATGCGGATCCTGGACCCGGACGTGATCTTCCAGGACCTGGACGGGCTGGGTTTCTCCCGCCGCGACCGCAAGGTCTATGACGCCTTCATGCACGCGCCCCACGGTATTGTCCTCGTCACCGGTCCCACGGGCAGCGGCAAGTCCACCACCCTCTATTCGACCCTCAAGTCCATCGCCACGCCGGAAAAGAATATCATCACCGTCGAGGACCCGGTGGAGATGGTCTACGAGGAGTTCAACCAGATCGCGGTCCAGACCCAGATCGATGTCACCTTCTCCTCCATCCTCCGCAACATCCTGCGCCAGGACCCGGATATCATCATGATCGGCGAGATCCGCGATCTCGAGACCGCCACCCATGCGGTGCAGGCCGCCCTCACCGGGCACCTGGTCTTCTCCACCCTCCACACCAACGACGCGGTCTCCACCATCATCCGCCTGGAGGACCTGGGGCTGGAGCCGTTCCTCATCGCCTCCACCATGCTCGGTGCCCTGGCCCAGCGGCTGGTTCGCCGCATCTGCCCCCATTGTATCGAGTCCTACACCGTGCAGGCGGCCGAACTCCGGAAGCTGGGGTTCCCGGCCAGCGGCGGCGATACGGTGAGGCTGCAGCGGGGCAAGGGCTGCCGCCAGTGTCGTAATACAGGCTATTCCGGCCGGATGGGGATCTTCGAGATCTTTCCCATGTCGGATCAGCTCAAGCGGCTGATCGCTGCCAGGGCCACCGACGCCGAGCTGCGCCAGGTGGCCGTGCGCGAGGGTATGACCAGTCTGCGCGAGGATGCCTGGCGCAAGGTCCTGGCCGGGCAGACCACCCTGGAAGAGGCCCTGCGCGTTACCAGCGAATAACCGCGGTCCTTGCATATTTCCAGCTTTTCCCGTAGTATAGAAAGTTCCCCCGCCGACGGATCGCTGTCGGCCAACATCGCGCAGCGGCAACGGAACAGGAACAGGAAACCAATGAAGATCGTCTGCAGGAACAAAAAGGCCTTCCACGACTACCACATCGACGACACCCTGGAGGCGGGCATCGTTCTCACCGGCGGGGAAGTGAAGTCTCTGCGAGCCGGCCGGGCCAATATCAAGGACGGCTATGCCCGGATCAGGGACGGCGAGGTCTATCTCCACAACGTCCATATCTCGCCCTATGCCTTTGCCACCCACACCGGCACCGATCCCCTGCGGGTGCGCAAGCTGCTCCTCCACCGGCGCGAGATCCGGAGACTGATCGGAAAAATAAAGGAGAAGGGGGTTGCGCTTATCCCCCTCAGGATTTATTTTAAAGATAACGGCAAGGCCAAGGTGGAGCTGGGCCTTGCCCGCGGCAAGAAACTCTATGACAAGCGGGCCGCACTCAAGGAACAGCAGATGCGGCGTGAGATCCAGCGGGATTTCCGCAATACCAGGATCTCCTGATCCCGACTCTGAGCAGAATACAGAATACATGGGGGTGAAACGGATTCGACGGGGATATGTAAGCTCAACGTTGCATGCCGAGTGTTCCGTCAACTCGTAAAACAGATGGAATCTTAAATATAATCGCAGACGATTATAATTACGCAATGGCAGCATAGTTCTGCCTTGCCGTTCCCCCGGTCCTTGCCTGCTGGACCGGACCGGAGCGTCGACTCCGCAGGCTGGTCGGAAGGATGTGCCTGACATCCGACCGACGAGATCCTCTTCAGGCTGGCATCCGGCAATCAGCGTTCCTGGTGATACCCGGATGCGAGATCCTTTCCAGGAACTAAGCATGTAGAGACGTGAGGGGAGTATTTCCGGACGCGGGTTCGACTCCCGCCACCTCCACCATTGATTTTTGAACGAACCGGTCCGAACGCCATAGCCGTCAGGTTAAGTGATACACAGCTATCACAACGCTATTGATATCACCTCGCCGTCAAACCTCAACGTGAAGATATTATAGAGAATTTCTGGAGAGTAATTTGCGCTTTTT
>Ga0256840_1004293_pt1 | contig 10788 bp, 10 predicted proteins | sample 355202metaG_FD_185969 | JGI IMG/M metagenome (GOLD analysis project Ga0256840, IMG submission 185969) | Hydrothermal vent microbial communities from Mid Atlantic Ridge, Atlantic Ocean - 355-202 | ecosystem: Environmental > Aquatic > Marine > Hydrothermal vents | place: Atlantic Ocean: Mid...
CGAACCTGCACCTCTGGCCCACCCTTGATCGGCAGATACATCAGTGGTGCGTTGGCCGCAGCCACATAGGCCGGCACAACGGGGCCGCGGCGCGGTTCGAAATTCGGGGTGCGGGCCAGATCAAACATGTCCATCCGCTGTAAATCGGCAATCATATCTTCATAGTTGATTACCTTGTCGCGCAAACTGCCCGGGTTTTGCCGCCGCAGGTTGGTTGATAGCGACTCGATCCGGCTATCAACCCCCAAGAACCGGGCCAGACCATTCAGCACATCAACATCCTGCACATCCTCGTATGACAGGTAAAACGCCGTCTGCCCGCTGCATTGCAATTCGTGCAGGATTTTCACTTGAAACGCCTGATAGTCAGCCACATGCTGGCGGAATTCATCCAGTTTGAACGTCACCCGTGCGGTCTCGCGCTTGTCACCGCGCCCCAGTTTCCATTGGTTGGTTGACCACGCAATCAGTTCGGACACATAGCTTTCCAGCGGGTTGCGCGTCAGGATGATTTTACCACATCTTTCATCCGGCAGGAAATGTGCCAAAGCTCGTGGATCATGGGTTGAAAAAAACCGGAATCCCACCAGGTTTTTGGGGTCCTCCTTCATCCGGTTCAGCAATGCAACCGGATCTTTTTCACGCATTTCCAACGTCATGCCGTGCAGTTTTTCTCTGTTGGTATCGCCGAGGAAATAGGGGTTGAATGCCTCGCCGTGGGCGATGATCCCTTTGAACTGATTAAGATTCGAGCATAGAAAATTGGAACCGGTTCGCTTTTCCGCAAGCATCACGAAGTAGTCGAAATTATCAGACATGATAGGTTTATTCCCTTACCAGATACGGCTTGCTTGGTTTTGGTGGAACCGGCGCGTTGTGGTCGCTCGCCGGAAAATCGTCCATCAAGTGTGGATGCATACCCTGATTTTTCAGATTCTGTAAAAACTTACCAAATCCGGTCAAATCCACCATTTTTGGGACCTCGGAAAGGGTGCGCATTTTGCGCGGGCCAATTCCGTCAATGATGGTCTGCAAATGCTCCATTGGCGTCTCCACAAACTGGGCAATGGTCAAAATCTTTATTCGCGCCTTGACATAGGGTGACCCAAGAACCTTCATATGTTCGTTCTCGATCCTTTGTAGCCGGGCAGATTTTTTGCGGATTTCGCTAAAATTCATATTTGAATGGAACAAGGGCACAATCCATGCGCCGGTGATCACCCAAATATGGGCGTTCGGATCATTGGCTATAAACCAGTTCAGGCTTTGCGTGTCGTTGGGACCGAACTGGAAACACTGATGTTCCCCACGAGCGTTCCAAATCAGGTTTGTCAGGAATGCTTTCGGATTGTAGTCGCGTATTTTCGCCGAATCCGAAAGCCCGCCGCTATAAACGCTCTCGCCCCTCTGAAACTCGACTTTGCAAGGGGAAAATAAATGTCCGTGCACCTTGGCACCGGTCGTTTTGGCAAGCCACGGTGCGAAATCTTCGAACAGCTCGGCATACCCCTGAAACACCGAATAGCCCGAAGCCGTTACCCCTTTTTCACGGCCTTCAACGGGAAAACGGCTATGCATGTACATCCCCGCACGCCCGCTTGTCCGGCGTTCGATCGCTTTGGCAAACACGCGGTCAATTTTTCCAGGATTGGGTTCGGCATGCTTCAGTTTGGACGCATCGTCCGAAAGGAACGCCTGATATAGGCGGTCTGCATGAGGCCAGATTTTACGCGCCACAAAGCAATCCGAGCGACGCAACAATTGCAGGTGATCATCATAAAACGTATGCGGCTTACCCTGATAGTCAAATTTTGCAAGAGTCAAAGATCGGCTTTCGATTTTGGTAGAATATAGGCGCGCGAGAGTCTGGTAATAAGATTCGTCTGGAATCCAGACCCGCCGGAAATACCGATCATAAACCTTGCGTTTTGGATCCTCCAGAATGGCAGATAAGGTCTGGCGGGTCAGACACCACCACTGAGAACCCAGATGCGGCACCAGCCCCAAGGGAATGGCGCGCTTGTATCCCAGCTTGCGTTGCAGACGCACATATCTGTCAAACGACCGACGATGCCGTTTCCATGAAAACGGAAACCTTAAGGTAAAGCGCTCGGAATCCAGCCCGCCAGCTGTCCATGGTACATCATTGGTAGTCGTAGATTCAATGAAATCTGTACGCGGGCGGTCTTTCAGATACTCTACCAATTCCTGCACCGGACGCAAAGGCAAACAAGATCCTGACGCCAGCAAGACATGGCCAACGTCGGGGAATGTTTTCAGCATCCGTTCAGACGCCGTTTGCGAGGCCTGAACCAGTGACCACCTCCCCCATTCACAGCGATGTCGGTTGCAAAGCACCAGATTGGGCAAATCCGAAAGCCCGTCAACGAACTCTTGGTAATCGTTTTGTCTAACTTGTAAATCTACATGCACGACAACGGGGCAGCCATTTTCAGCCCAGTACCGCGCCACCTGTGATGCACGATTCAAGGCCTCGTGTACCAACATGACAACGCCAACTGACCCGCTCCTGTTCATGCCCAGTTCCCCTTGGACATCAGGCCCAGAATTTCCAGCTGCCGCCAGTTAATGTATTTTTCGCTCCACTTGCACCACAGGTCCGGATCGTCCTCCATTGCGTCATGGTAGGCCTTGTATTCATGGCTGTTGGCATAATGCTGACCCCGTGCCAATTCTTCTTTGGCTTTGGCGCCGAATGTGTCAAGGAACTTGGCATGCAATAAACAGCCCGAAGCCTTTTCGCCCCCCCATTCCTCGTAAACCTTGTTCAAACCGCGCGGCAGCAGCATATGGGTGGAACTTACATAGGTGTATTTTCGATGCCATTTGACCAGCGGTATTTTATTCATCGCCGGTGCGCGTTCAGGGTTGTCGGTAAAAAAAATTCGCGCACGCGGCCCGCCCTGAACCCACAAGTTAGAATAACGCTTGTTTTTGGTAATCGTGTAATTCCCGCTATCAAACCACGCAGCAATTTCAAACGGGTCCTGCCCTTCGTTATAGGGCGTCGCATCTATCCGGCCTTTGGGATACATGTCCAGCAACATGGCGCTAAACGACGGGATCGAGGACGCATCAAGCCAATCCGTCAACGCGCGCAAAGATCGCGTATCACTAAACGGAAACACCAGAAATTCATCCACATCCACGGTTAGCGCCCAATGACCATGCCCATATTTCATAAGCAACCAGTTCAGCCAGTCTGTACCAAACCTTGCGGTTTTATAACTGTTTGCCGAGACCCAGATCGACACATCCGGCTGCTCGGCCATATATTCGCGCGATCCATCATCGCTGTCGTTATCAACAATAATAAAATGGTTCACGCCCATATTACGATAGTATTCCAGAAAATACGGCAAGCGTATCCGTTCATTTCGCATGGTCGAAAAAATGATAATATCACGGGATTTGATTTGACCGGTGCGATTGGAAACCATTGATAATTCGCTGCGCTTGCGAAATGCGCGGGCGCGTAATCGTTGCCTCTCAACCCGTCGCCGATATGAACTCAAAATACTCAACCTGCCAACTGTTCCTTGCGCTTCAAGCGTCCACTAGCGAATACCATTAGGGCCACACCCTACCCGTTGCAGCACCACAGGGTTATGTGGCCCTAATTATACCTTTTAGTTTAACCCTAAATTAAGGCATCAATATAGCGACTTATACGAAAATAACGCCCAGTTGACGTCGCGTAAATGCAATTTCCCCAGAATCGTCATTTCCAAAGGCCTTTTGAAAGCAGCTTCAGTGCTTCAAGCTGTTGCCAGCCACGGTACTCAACCGCCCCCGAGTACCACAAATCGGGGCTCTGGCTTAGGCGATCATAATAACTGTCGTATAGACGACTGTTGGCGAAATGCTCTTGGCGTTGTTTTTCTTCACGGGATTTTTCGGCAATTATATGCAGGAATTTGGTGTGCAACAATACACCTGTTACCAGATTCTGCGTGCCAATATTGGATACATGGTTCAGCCGTGTCGGCAGTACGGAATGGGTGGAGCTGACATAAGCATATCGCCGGTTCCATTTAACCAGTGGCGTTTTGCTCATAGTCGGGGCGCGCTCGGGGATATCCTGAAAGAAATAGCGCGCACGCACGCCACCTTGCACCAAATAATTCTGTAGTTTCGGTTCGTATTTAACCCTATAATTATCGGCATCAAACCAGCGCAGAATTTCAACGGGATCCTGCCCAGATTGATAAATTTGCCTGTCCAGCGGCCCTTTAGGATACAAATCCAGCATCAACACGCCAAACGATGCAATTGTCTGACTATCCAGCCAATCCGTAAGCGCACGCAAGGGCCGCTCGTCACAATATGGATACACCAGTATTTCGTCAGCATCGACGGTCAGACACCAATGCCCGTGTCCATATTTGACCTGCAACCATGTCAACCAGTCCATTCCAAAACGCGACAGCTTGTAACTGTGGCTGGTCGACCAGAGCGAAACATCGGGTTGCTTTTGCAAATACATTCGCGTGCCGTCATTGCTGTCATTATCCACAAACAAAAAATGCTGCACACCCAGTTTTCGATAATAATCCAGAAAATACGGCAGACGGATAATTTCATTTCGTACCGTCGAGAAAACCAAAATATCGCCACCTGAAATCTGGGCGGTTCTGTTGCACACGCAGCTTAATTGACGGCGTTTGCGCAGGGCCCGAAACAACAGTCGACGCCGTTTCATGCGCATTTTATAGGCGGTCCACAATTTCACCATTGGCATCTGTCTTTCTCGATTTCGCAGATTACCCTACTGCAACAATCATTTATCGTAATGACCGTTCTGGTGCCATTGCCAGGCATCCCGCACCATCACTTCGATCGTCGATCGAACAGGTTTCCACCCCAATTCCCGTACAGCCCGCTTGCTCCCCGAAACCAATTTAGCGGCATCACCCGCCCGACGCGGCCCTTCGTTCACAAGCACCGGTCGATTGGTAACGGCATTACAACCATCCACAACCTGACGGACGGAAAACCCGGTACCGGTGCCCAGATTGAACACACGGCTACCCCTACCATCCAGCAACCATTTCAGGCCCAGAACATGCGCATCCACCAGATCGCATACATGCACATAATCACGAATACAGGTACCATCGGGTGTGTCGTAATCTGTACCAAAGATGGTCAGCGCATCGCGCTTGCCATCAATTGCGTCCAGAATCAGCGGGATCAGATGCGTTTCGGGTTGGTGAAACTCGCCCACCATGGCAAAGGGATCAGCGCCGGCCACATTGAAGTAACGAAAGATCACATACTCAATTCCGGCACTTTCATCAAAATTTGCCAAAATATCCTCGACCGCCCTTTTGGAGGCTCCATAAGGATTGATCGGAGTCTGGGCACAGTCCTCGTCCAGCACCACGTTGTCCTGATCCCCGTAGGTCGCACACGTTGATGAAAACACAATATTGCGGCACTCGGCTGCCGCGGCCGCTTCGATCAAATTCAAAGATCCGACCAGATTGTTACGCCAGTATCTACCCGGTTGCACCATGCTTTCTCCAACCAGCGAAAGAGCGGCGAAATGCATCACCGCTACGGGTTGGTATTTAGCAAAAACCTGATCCAGACGCTCGCGATCCAACAGATCACCCTGCTCGAATGGGCCGAATTTCACCGCATCGGCCCAACCCGTCACCAGATTGTCAAACGTCACCGGAACATAGCCAGCCGCCTTTAGTGCCTTGCAAGCGTGCGATCCAATATAGCCCGCCCCACCTGTGACCAATACATGCGCCAATTGTCACCGCCTGGTATTTTACTGGGCCGCTTTTTGCAGCGACACCATTTCATTCAGATATTGCGAAAACTCGTCACGCAGTTCCTCGCGCGCCAGACCAAAAGAGACTGTTGCTTGAAGGAAACCCGCTTTGGAACCGCAATCAAACCGTTGACCGCGGAACCTATAGCCGAAAACATCGCGCCCGTGTTCGATTTCCTTGGCAATCGCGTCAGTCAACTGAACTTCACCGCCTGCACCCAGTTTGATCTTATTCAGATTTCGCAAAACATGCGGGGTCAGAATATAGCGCCCGATCACCGCCAAATTTGACGGGGCCGTACCTTCTGGAGGTTTTTCAACCATGCCGCTGACTGATACCATTGCGCCCATGTCCTCTTTGACGTCCAACACACCGTAAGAAGAAGCCTTTTCTTGCGGTACTTCCATCGCGGCCACCATACAGCCGCCGGTTTCTTCATGGGCTTCGATCATCTGCTGCAAACACGGTTTTTCCGCGGCGATCACATCATCGGGCAAAATCACGGCAAAGGGTTCATTGGAAATCAAACGTCGTGCGCACCAGACCGCGTGGCCAAGCCCCAGTGCCTTGTGCTGGCGGATATAAGCAATCGCGCCGCTTTCCATATTGGTGTTTTTCAAAATTTCCAGCAGTTCGGTCTTGCCGGATTTGCGCAAGCTGGCTTCCAGTGTCGGGGCAATATCAAAATAGTCCTCAAGCGCACCTTTGCCACGCGAGGTGACAAAGATAAACTCCTTGATCCCGGCCGCGCGCGCCTCGTCGATCGCATATTGTATCAACGGTCTATCGACCAGAGTCATGATCTCTTTTGGCACCGACTTGGTTGCCGGTAAAAATCTGGTTCCCAATCCCGCAACCGGGAAAATGGCTTTCGTTACTTTTCGTTTCATTACCCACACTCGATTCTTCGGGCTACTTATAATCCATTGATAACCCATTTTGTATTAATGCCCAAACCCTCAACCAGACAAGTTTATCGTGATGCCCGAAAAATGTTCAGGGGGAAAATGTGGCCAATATACCCATTTTCTCACAAAACCCCTTAAAATTGCATGAAGAGCCAAGTGATCGCCGTTCATTCACCTCTTCCGAGAACCCACGGCTTTTCCGATTTCAGTCGGCAAACTCAAGCGCGACCCCGGGTGCGAAAGCGATGAAAAATGGATTGGCATAATCAACTTTGCCATAGGTCAACGGGGTATGGTCAGCAAAACATACGACTTTGCCCCCCGCACCCGCCAACACCGCGTGACCTGCTGCTGTATCCCATTCCATAGTGCGGCCCACCCGCGGATAAATATCCGCTTCACCCGTCGCAACCAGACAGAATTTCAGCGACGACCCAGCACTTTTTGAATCTTTCACTGCATATTTACTAATATAGTCATCCGTCGCCTGATCGCGGTGCGATTTCGAGGCCACCACCAAGAGGGCACCATTGTCAGGTTTGGAAACTGATATCGGTGTAACCGGTCCAGCAGTATCTTTGGCGAAGAGACCGGTCTCCTCAACCGATTGCCCGTCGGCATCAGTGTAAAACAAACGCCCCCGCGCAGGTGCATAAACCACGCCGCGAATCGGGGTGCCATTTTCGACATAGGCGATGTTCACTGTGAAATCGCCACGTCGCTTGATGAATTCCTTTGTGCCATCCAGCGGGTCCACGATAATAAAACTGTCGGCTTTGGCACTGTGCGACTCCGCCTGTTCTTCGGTCACCAGCACGGCATCGGGGAACTCGGCTCGCAATCCGGCAGAAATAATCGCATCGGCAGCCTCATCGGCAATTGTTACGGGACTGTTGTCAGACTTGGTTTTTACTTGAAAATCGTCGCGGCCATATATTTCCATAATCTTGTCGCCCGCTTCCAGCGCAAGGCGCCGAAATACAGCGCTCATTTTTTCAAAATCCAAATCCGATCTCCTTTATTTACCCTAAACGGGCGGTCATTGAAAATTCATCTTTGGCCTTTTATGATCTGCAGGTAAAGGATCAGCAAGAATTCCTTTCAAAAAAAATGCCAAGACAGTTACAAACGGATTAAGTGCGGCAATGTTTCAGCAACGAACCTCAACAAACAAGTTCCACTCGGGTGTGCAACTCCTTGGGTTGATCTATCACGCGACTGTGCGCAGCGTGCGAAAAAGCCATGGTAATGCGTTGTTAGGGCTGATCACAAATATCTTGCAAACCATTGTTCTGGTGATGGCTTTTTTCGTTATGTCCTCGCTACTTGGCCTGCGGGGAAGCACAGTTCGCGGTGATTTTCTGCTTTACATCATGTCGGGAATTTTCCTTTTTATGACCCACACAAAAGCACTGGGAGCCGTAGTCAGTTCCGAAGGCCCCGCCTCGCCGATGATGCAACATGCACCGATGAACACACTGGTCGCAATTTCCGCCTCGGCCATCGGGGCGCTGTATATTCAGGTTTTGTCACTTTCTGTGGTGCTGTTTGTTTACCATGTCGCCTTTGTTCCGGTCGAAATTTATAAACCCATTGCTGCTTTTGGCATGTTGTTAGTCTCTTGGTTCTCGGGCGTTGCAATTGGCATGGTTTTTCTGGCCCTGAAACCATGGTTCCCCAGTTTCGTCGCAATAGCCTCGATGATTTATTCCCGCGCCAATATGATTGCTTCGGGAAAAATGTTCCTTGCAAACACGTTATCTGCCGACCGTCTTAAGCTGTTTGACTGGAACCCGTTGTTCCATTCAATCGACCAGGCGCGCGGATATACCTTTTTGAATTATAATCCGCATTATAGTTCATATACTTACCCCTTGATCCTATCGGTCGTCTTGCTCATGATCGGACTGATGGGAGAATTTTACACCCGCAAACACGCCTCGCTTAGTTGGACGGCAGGGAAGTAGACAACATGTTAAAATACATTACTATTTTCGTACTTTCGTTTTTTTTCGCCAATGCTGCACTTGCCGATTGGACGGATTACCCCAGCCTGTACGATGTGGTCGGTGTGGAAGTCGATGATGTGCTAAATGTCCGTAAGAATCCATCGCCCTCGGCCCCGATCATCAACACTCTTGCCCCGAACCAGCGCGATGTCGAAATTGTCGCTGTCAGCAATGACGAACGCTGGGGTCTGGTCGGTTTTCCCGATGGCAGCGGCTGGGTTTCGATGCGGTATATGGCGCGTCAACCGAGGCAGGATCCACAGTTTTTACCCAAGCCTCTCGGGTGTGGTGGAAACGAGCCGTTCTGGAGTCTGGACATTAACAACCATACGGCGCAATTTGATATTGTGGGCGAAGAACGCCGCACATTCGCACCTGTCTGGGAAGATATCCCAGAAGGTATGCTGCCTGTATCCTATGCCGTTAAACTGCAAGGCAATGCTGAGGACATCACAGCAGTGGTCAGGCGTGCACAATGCAGCGACGGGATGAGCGAGGAAATTTACGGCTTTAGTGTCGATCTCATTATATCCGGCAGTTACGGCACATACTTTTACACGGGCTGCTGTTCGCAAAACTAAACTCGCGATGTCAGAAGGGTCAGATAGCCAACCCCGATCGCCAGTATCATCGGTGAATAATACAGACGATTCAGCCGGTAGAACGGCTCTGCCTCTGGCATAGGAACCGGCAGATAGGTCACAACTCCTCGCAGCAGGAAGATAGCTGCCAGCACCATTAATCCGGCAGTGCAAATCCAGTTCGGCAATGGCACGGCAACCATACCTGCCCCCCAAAGTGCAAAGATGCCTGCTGCAATCATCCCTCCAGCAACCCCCAACGTCAGGCCAAACGGGGGTATTTTACTGGCCCCCTCTACCCCCAGCACCGCATTCACCAATACCTGTTCGTCCCGTGCGGGCCAGGTCACCCCGAGTGCCCATGCGATATGCAGAAGGGCCGTCACAATCAAAACCGCAAATATAAATCCTGCTATCCATACCATAACACAGTCCTCTCGATTCCATACGCTACCGTATGCTATATGATCTCTTGCCCAGGTCAATACGCCTTCGTATGGTGCAGCCATGAAACAGCATCTTTCTCCGACAGACTGGATACAGGCCGCCTTTCGCGCCCTGACCACCGGCGGACCGCAAGCCATCCGCGCGGAAAGAATCGCGCGCACCCTGAAGGTCAGCAAAGGGTCGTTCTATTGGCATTTCAAGGATGTGCCAGCCTTGAAACAGGCCATGCTGGACCATTGGCAGAGGGTCGCAACGCAGGATGTGATCGATCTGGTTGAAGCCGGCACTTCCGACGCCAGGGGCCGCCTGCACCTGCTGGTGCGGGTTTCCACCACCTTGCCGGATAATACCTATGGCGGCGATCTGGCCGAAGCGGCCATCCGTGACTGGGCACGCTATGACCCTGCTGCGGCCAAGGCCGTAAAAGCCATTGATGGCAAGCGGCTGGAATTTGTCAATAGCCAGTTCCGTGCCCTCGGATTTGATGAACGGCAAAGCCTGCAACGCGCCCGCATCCTGTATGCGGCCCTGATCGGCCTGCACCAACTGGCACACTATGGCTTATCCGAACCGGGCAACGACCTGGCTGTACTTCTGGATGATCTTCTAGCCCCCTGGGAAGCTGGGGTTACGGACCCACACACCGGATAAATACCACCGCTTACAGAACGAACAGGGCACTCGTTTATCAGGTGGCAATGGCCTATTGGAAACTGCTCCATTAAACCGGTTTAGTAGTTCTATCAAGATAGTGAATTTATCCATTAAAACAAAATACTACCTCAAAAAATGTTTGCGTTTCATTGCAAAAAACCGAGCTTCATCCGCCCCTCAGGTCACCACCCGTAGCGTCACATTAACCCGCCCACCACTCGGCAGCAAACCGCAGGATCCAAAACGTATCCGGTCCACCCCGTGATACGCTGTCCGCGCAGCACCGCCGATCACCACCACATCGCCCGAATTCAACCAGAGCGTATCGGTCGCCCCCTTGCGCTGCTCCCCGCCCATGCGAAACAACCCGTCATCGCCCAGC
>Ga0256840_1004294_pt1 | contig 10785 bp, 3 predicted proteins | sample 355202metaG_FD_185969 | JGI IMG/M metagenome (GOLD analysis project Ga0256840, IMG submission 185969) | Hydrothermal vent microbial communities from Mid Atlantic Ridge, Atlantic Ocean - 355-202 | ecosystem: Environmental > Aquatic > Marine > Hydrothermal vents | place: Atlantic Ocean: Mid...
AGGCAGGCAGTTATATAGAGCAGAAAGAGTCCGAGAAAAAAGTTTGCAAAAACATTTGACACGAACTGAAGATTAACTATATAATAGCCGGCTTACCGAGAAGGAAATTCCAAAAGGAATTAACCTTCTCGAAGAGACCTAAGTTCTTTAAAAATCAGGTAATTCAGAGATAATTTATGTGGAAACTCCTTAAGTGAGTGACCGACATAAAAATCTCGAAACGACAAAATTATGTAGATAGGCAGATTTATTTTTGACCTATCAGGTAGAAGAAATTCTTCCATGCAAAATCTTGTCAATTCCGAGTGTTAGAGCAGAAGTGCTCGTTATAAAGATACTTAAGCAAGATTAAACTGAAGAGTTTGATCCTGGCTCAGAATGAACGCTGGCGGTAGGCTTAACACATGCAAGTCGAACGGAAACGATGAAAAGCTTGCTTTTCAGGCGTCGAGTGGCGGACGGGTGAGTAACGCGTGGGAATCTACCCTATAGTTGGGGACAACATATGGAAACGTATGCTAATACCGAATATGCTCTACGGAGTAAAGGTGCCCTCTCCTTGGAAGGTATCGCTATAGGATGAGCCCGCGTTAGATTAGCTAGTTGGTGAGGTAAAGGCTCACCAAGGCGACGATCTATAGCTGGTTTGAGAGGATGATCAGCCACACTGGGACTGAGACACGGCCCAGACTCCTACGGGAGGCAGCAGTGGGGAATATTGCACAATGGACGCAAGTCTGATGCAGCCATACCGCGTGTGTGAAGAAGGCCCGAGGGTTGTAAAGCACTTTCAGTAGGGAGGAAGAGTATAAGGTTAATACCCTTATGTTTTGACGTTACCTACAGAAGAAGCACCGGCTAACTCTGTGCCAGCAGCCGCGGTAATACAGAGGGTGCAAGCGTTATTCGGAATTACTGGGCGTAAAGCGCGCGTAGGCGGATGATTAAGTCAGTTGTGAAAGCCCTGGGCTCAACCTAGGAACTGCATCTGATACTGGTCATCTAGAGTTTAAGAGAGGGAAGTGGAATTCCAGGTGTAGCAGTGAAATGCGTAGATATCTGGAGGAACATCAGTGGCGAAGGCGACTTCCTGGCTTAAAACTGACGCTGAGGTGCGAAAGCGTGGGTAGCGAACGGGATTAGATACCCCGGTAGTCCACGCCGTAAACGATGTCAACTAGTTGTTGGTCTTATTAAAAAGATTAGTAACGAAGCTAACGCGATAAGTTGACCGCCTGGGGAGTACGGTCGCAAGATTAAAACTCAAAGGAATTGACGGGGGCCCGCACAAGCGGTGGAGCATGTGGTTTAATTCGATGCAACGCGAAGAACCTTACCATCCCTTGACATGTAGCGAATTTTCCAGAGATGGATTAGTGCCTTCGGGAACGCTAACACAGGTGCTGCATGGCTGTCGTCAGCTCGTGTCGTGAGATGTTGGGTTAAGTCCCGCAACGAGCGCAACCCTTATCTTTAGTTGCTACCATTAAGTTGAGAACTCTAAAGAGACTGCCGGTGATAAACCGGAGGAAGGTGGGGACGACGTCAAGTCATCATGGCCCTTATGGGATGGGCTACACACGTGCTACAATGGGAGGTACAAAGAGCAGCCAACTGGCAACAGTGCGCGAATCTCAAAAAACCTCTCGTAGTCCGGATCGGAGTCTGCAACTCGACTCCGTGAAGTCGGAATCGCTAGTAATCGCGGATCAGAATGCCGCGGTGAATACGTTCCCGGGCCTTGTACACACCGCCCGTCACACCATGGGAGTGGATTGCAAAAGAAGTAGGTAGCCTAACCTTCGGGAGGGCGCTTACCACTTTGTGGTTCATGACTGGGGTGAAGTCGTAACAAGGTAGCCCTAGCGGAAGCTGGGGCTGGATCACCTCCTTTAAGACAAAAGGTCGCGAGCTTAAGTGAGTTTTCACATAAATTGTCTCTGAATTACATGAAATGAACTAAAAATTACCAGCGTAAGCGAATTACGCAGGATTTTTTGAGCAAGGTTTGTTTAACTTGAAGAGGAAGTTGGCTCGTGCCAACGACGAAGCAAGATGAACAAAGATTGCCAAAAAAGACAAGTAATTGGGTCTGTAGCTCAGTTGGTTAGAGCGCACCCCTGATAAGGGTGAGGTCGGTGGTTCAAATCCACCCAGACCCACCAATTTTCCGATGGCGGGGTGATCCTTATGAGTCGTGTATGAAAAATACACTTCCACAGAATGATCACCCCGCCAACGAAAAATTCCATCTTGCTTGAATTATAAATAATCAAGAAGATGGTCTTTCTACTTTACGTAGTAGGTTTTGAGCAAGGTTGTTTGATTTTGAGAGTGAAGTTGGCGAGTGCTAACGATTGAACAAAGTCAGACAAGATTGCCAAAAGATACCAGTAAATGGGGCTATAGCTCAGCTGGGAGAGCGCCTGCCTTGCACGCAGGAGGTCTGCGGTTCGATCCCGCATAGCTCCACCAATACTTACAATGCCACTATTAATGCATTTTTAATCAAAGCGATTAAGAATTTATTAACAGTTGTATTGAGTTTCTCGCAAGAGAGATAACAAACACTGAAAGTTCTTTAAAAATTTGGAATAGATCTTAATCTTTTTTTATTAAGAAGATTGAAGAGCCCGATACGGGCCGACTTTAAAAGTGACGAATGAACAATAGTTAATTCAAACACTTTTCAAATCCGTATCGGGTGTCACAAGCCACCTTCCAATGGCTTGTGGCCAAAGCGTTTAGTCGAGTGAATGAAGATGTTTAAACCGCATATTCAAACATGTTGACGCTAAACAGTAAAAGGTAAGAGGTGTAACAACCTCAAATATATAATTGAGAATACTCAAGCGTATATCATGACAGCGAAAAACTTTTAGTTACGTACTCTCAAAAAGAAACAGAATCAAAAGGCCTGTTTCAAACGTTTTTAGCTCAAAACTTAAGGTATTTAATGACCTTAAAAAAAGAGTTAAAAGTTTGGGTGAGCGTTTTCTTTAAGGTTGGTGCTTAAGGTTCTGAGCGAAGCGGAGTGGACATAATGTCCATGAGCATCGTATCAGGTTCTAAAGTATCAAGATTAAAGAAACAAGCCACCCAAAAAGGTTATTTTTGAGTTGTATAGTTAAGTGACTAAGCGTACACGGTGGATGCCTAGGCAGAAGAAGGCGATGAAGGACGTAGTAACTTGCGATAAGCCACGGGGAGCCAGTAAACATGCTTCGATCCGTGGATTTCCGAATGGGAAAACCCATCCATTTATGGATATCCCCCACTGTTAAGGTGTGGGGAAGCTAACCCGGGGAACTGAAACATCTAAGTACCCGGAGGAAAAGAAATCAACCGAGATTCCCTAAGTAGCGGCGAGCGAACGGGGACCAGCCCTTAAGCGGGTATAAGAATAGTAGAATGGTCTGGAAAGTCCAACGATACAGGGTGATAGTCCCGTATGCGAAATTCTTTTACCCGTGAAAACGAGTAGGACGGGACACGAGAAATCCTGTTTGAATATGGGGGGACCACCCTCCAAGGCTAAATACTCTCTTCTGACCGATAGTGAACCAGTACCGTGAGGGAAAGGCGAAAAGAACCCCTGAAGGGGAGTGAAATAGAACCTGAAACCGTGTACGTACAAGCAGTAGGAGCCCATCACTAAGCTACTTTTAGACGTAGAAAGTGAAAACTTCTGAATGATGATAAAGAGGTAGCGAACGAAAGTGAGCAAGCCCCCAAATCAAGCAGAGGTAGTTTAGTGATGGGTGACTGCGTACCTTTTGTATAATGGGTCAGCGACTTACATTATGTAGCGAGGTTAACCGAATAGGGGAGCCGTAGGGAAACCGAGTCTTAAATGGGCGTCTAGTTGCATGGTGTAGACCCGAAACCGGGCGATCTATCCATGGCCAGGTTGAAGGTTGGGTAACACCAACTGGAGGACCGAACCCACGTATGTTGAAAAATGCGGGGATGAGCTGTGGATCGGAGTGAAAGGCTAATCAAGCCCGGAGATAGCTGGTTCTCCTCGAAAACTATTTAGGTAGTGCCTCATGTATCACTGTTGGGGGTAGAGCACTGTTATGGTCTAGCGGTCCGTCAAGGATTAGCAGCCCATTGCAAACTCCGAATACCAACAAGTGCAATCATGGGAGACAGACTGCGGGTGCTAACGTCCGTAGTCAAGAGGGAAACAACCCAGACCGCCATCTAAGGTCCCTAAATATTACTCAGTGGGAAAGGATGTGGGAAGGCTTAGACAGTCAGGAGGTTGGCTTAGAAGCAGCCACCCTTTAAAGAAAGCGTAATAGCTCACTGATCGAGTCGGCCTGCGCCGAAGATTTAACGGGGCTAAGTAATATACCGAAGATGCGGATGCAGATTTATCTGCATGGTAGAGGAGCGTTCTGTAAGCCTGCGAAGGGGTTCTGTAAGGAATCCTGGAGGTATCAGAAGTGCGAATGCTGACATGAGTAGCGATAAAGGGAGTGAAAAGCTCCCTCGCCGAAAGACCAAGGTTTCCTACGCAACGTTAATCGACGTAGGGTTAGTCGACCCCTAAGACGAGGCCGAGAGGCGTAGTCGATGGGAAGCAGGTTAATATTCCTGCACTATTTATAACTGCGATGGAGGGACGGAGTAGGCTAAATCAGCCTGGCGATGGTTGTCCAGGTTTAAGGTTGTAGGCAGAGAGATTAGGCAAATCCGGTCTCTTGTTAATGCTGAGAACTGATGACGAGTCCTCTTTTGGACGAAGTGATTGATGCCATGCTTCCAAGAAAAGCTTCTAAGCTTCAGGTTATAAATAATCGTACCCCAAACCAACACAGGTGGTCGGGATGAGAATTCTAAGGCGCTTGAGAGAACTCGGGTGAAGGAACTAGGCAAAATGGTACCGTAACTTCGGGAGAAGGTACGCCCTGCTCGGTGATGAGACTTGCTCTCTAAGCTAGGCAGGGTTGCAATAAAATGGTGGCTGCAACTGTTTACTAAAAACATAGCACTGTGCAAAATCGAAAGATGACGTATACGGTGTGACGCCTGCCCGGTGCCGGAAGGTTAATTGATGGGGTTATCTTCGGAGAAGCTCTTGATCGAAGCCCCGGTAAACGGCGGCCGTAACTATAACGGTCCTAAGGTAGCGAAATTCCTTGTCGGGTAAGTTCCGACCTGCACGAATGGCGTAATGATGGCCACACTGTCTCCACCCGAGACTCAGCGAAATTGAAATCGCAGTTAAGATGCTGCGTACCCGCGGCTAGACGGAAAGACCCCGTGAACCTTTACTATAGCTTTGCACTGGACTTTGATACTATCTGTGTAGGATAGGTGGGAGGCTTTGAAACCGAGACGCTAGTTTCGGTGGAGCCGCACTTGAAATACCACCCTGATATTATTGAGGTTCTAACCTAGGCCAGTGAATCCTGGTCAGGGACAGTGTATGGTGGGTAGTTTGACTGGGGCGGTCTCCTCCTAAAGAGTAACGGAGGAGCGCGAAGGTACCCTCAGCACGGTCGGACATCGTGCAATGAGCGCAAGAGTAAAAGGGTGCTTGACTGCGAGACTGACACGTCGAGCAGGTGCGAAAGCAGGTTCTAGTGATCCGGTGGTTCTGTGTGGAAGGGCCATCGCTCAACGGATAAAAGGTACTCCGGGGATAACAGGCTGATACCGCCCAAGAGTTCATATCGACGGCGGTGTTTGGCACCTCGATGTCGGCTCATCACATCCTGGGGCTGAAGTCGGTCCCAAGGGTATGGCTGTTCGCCATTTAAAGTGGTACGCGAGCTGGGTTTAGAACGTCGTGAGACAGTTCGGTCCCTATCTGCCGTGGGCGTTGGAAATTTGAGGGGGGCTGCTCCTAGTACGAGAGGACCGGAGTGGACGAACCGCTGGTGTTCGGGTTGTTATGCCAATAGCATTGCCCGGTAGCTACGTTCGGAAAGGATAACCGCTGAAAGCATCTAAGCGGGAAACCTGCCCCAAGATTAGATTTCCCTAGACTTTAAGTCTTCTGAAGGGCCGTTAGAGACTATGACGTTGATAGGCAAGGTGTGGAAGCGCAGCAATGTGTGAAGCTAACTTGTACTAATTACCCGTGAGGCTTAACTATACAACTCAAAAGCAACCTTTATTTTACACGCACAGAAGGGTCTAGAATCCGCTAGCTCATCGTTAGAAAATGATTACATACTTACGTATGCTCACATTTTCTGCCTTGATCTAACGAATTCTAGCCACCTTCTGAGCGGTAAAATGGAGAGAGAAGAGAGTAACTAAAAGTAGTTATGATGTACCTTGAGTGTTTAAGATTATGTATACCGAATCTGGTTAGAAAAAAGAGCAAGATCTATTGCAAATTATAGATGTCTGTATAAAATACGGGCATTGAAAAGAACATTGAGAGTTGATGACTTAATTGAGAGGATTCAGCTTTTAGTACCAAATTGCTTGGTGACAATAGCGAGATGGAACCACCTGATCCCATTCCGAACTCAGAAGTGAAACGTCTTAGCGCCGATGGTAGTGTGGGAGGTCCCATGTGAGAGTAGGTCATTGCCAAGCTTATATTCTGAAAAGCCCGTTGTAGCATTGCTATCGCGGGCTTTTTTTTGGCCTAAATTTTGTGGTTGAATGATAAGATTAGCTATGCTGTGCTTATTTAAAGGCTTTAACTTTTTAAGAAGGGTTTATGAAAACATCACTTGGTAGTGCATCAAATAGTTTGTTGGGTCAGGCGACTCCTTATTGTCATCAGTATAATGCAGATTTGTTATTTCCGATTCCTAGGCAAGAGAAGCGAGATGAGCTCGGTATTGAGCTTTCTTGTTTGCCTTTTTCAGGCTTAGACATTTGGACGGCATTTGAGGTTTCTTGGCTAAACTTAAAGGGGAAGCCAACCTCTGTTATTGCGGAATTTGCTTTTCAGGTAGACTCTCCTTTTCTAATAGAGTCAAAATCGTTTAAGTTGTATTTGAACTCATTTAATGGAACGAAGTTTGAGTCTCAGGAAGAGGTTGAGTCCTTAATGAGAGCGGATTTAACAAGTGCTTGTGGTGGTGCGGTTGATGTGATGATACGCTCTCTGAGTGCGCCTGAAGAGTTATTGTCGGTCTTACCAGGTAAGAACTTAGATGCGCTTGATATTGCCGTGACGGATTATCAAGTGAATCCGTTGCTATTAGAGGCAGACGCTAAAGCAGAAGTGGTCTCTGAGACATTAAATAGCCATCTTTTAAAGTCAAATTGTTTGGTGACTGGTCAGCCTGATTGGGGTTCTGTTGTTATTCGCTACGAAGGCGCTCCAATTGATCATGAAGGATTACTTAAATACTTGATTTCATTCCGTGAGCATAATGAGTTTCATGAGCAGTGTGTTGAACGAATTTTTATGGATATTATGAAGCAGTGCCAACCAAAGCATCTAACGGTCTATGCACGATATGTACGTCGTGGTGGTTTGGATATTAACCCTTATCGTTCTAACTATGAGGATGAGTTTGATATTTCACGTTTTATCAGACAATAAATTTTAAACTCCTTTTGGGATATAGCTGTATAAATACTTATTTATACTGTAAAGTACGAGGTTTTAATGTAGTTGTTTTTTATTTAGAGGGTATGAACTCATGAAACTAAAAGAAGGGGTCATGAAGAGGCTTCCATTTCGTTTTAACTCCTCTTGGATTGGCTCTCTCTATCAGTGGATGCTGACAAGTTTTGTGATTGTTAGTTTACCGCTTATTTTTGCTATTTTATACGCTCTAACCTCTTTAGATAGCTATTCAAAACAGGCACAGCGTACGGTATTTCAAACCGTTACGGTGACCGAAAATGCACGTTTAATTCTTGAACGTTTAATCTCGATGGAACGAAGTATTCGTCAGTTCCAAATTTTAAATGAACCCTCTTTTTTTGATGCGTATATTCAGCATAGACATAAATTACTTAAGTTACTTCAAGATTCTGATTTTGATAGTTTGAACCCCACGTTATCTTACAAATTAAATGAACTTAAGCAGGGTGAAGAGGAGCTGTTTCAGATCATTTATACAGAGAGAGTGAATAATAATAAACCGTTATTAACATCGGATTTGATTGAATTTGAAAGTCTAGTTGAGAAAGCCAGAGAAGTGATTCGAGCCGGTTCAAAGCAGCAGACAGCAGAAGTTTTAGCACTTTCTGAATTTGAAAATGAAGTGATGAATCGTCTGTTTTTTATTGTGTTGCTGAGTGCATTTTTAGCATTACTTTTGAGCATGTTTTTTGTCTATTTTATTACGAGACCGATTAAAAAAATTGGTTCAGCGATTAAGCATTTAGCAAAAGAAGATTTTGATTATCCTGTTGAGGTTTCAGGCCCTAGAGATTTACGTGAACTGAGCCAAAATTTGGAAGGGTTAAGAAAAGAATTAAAATACCTTGAGAATGAGAAACAGCATTTTATCAGAAGCGTTTCCCATGAATTAAAAACACCGTTAGCTACTTTAAAAGAAGGCACCGACTTACTTTCTGAAGAGGTGATTGGCTCATTAAATGATGAGCAAAGAGAAGTTCTGAATTTAATGAAAATGGCTAATTTTAATATTATTAATTTGGTGTCTAACTTATTGGAGTATCAGCGTGCAGTTTCGATTCAATCACGCCTTGAATACAGCCAGTTCGATTTATCTAGCTTGATGTCCTCGTTAATTGATGAATACCAATTGCTATTTCAGAGTAAAAATCAAACAGTTATTACCGAAAACCCTTCGATTGAAATAACAGCGGATTACAATAAATTAAAAATTATTTTAAGCAATTTTATTTCAAATGCGATTAAGTTTTCGGGTAAAGGAACTCAAATAAGCCTCTCTTCTAAAGTAGAGGGAGCGCAAGTTAATATTTTGATTGAGGATCAAGGTCCTGGCATTCCGGAATCGATACGGTCCGAAATTTTTGACGATTTTTTTCAAGGAAAAACCAGTGAAGACTCTGTTATGAAAGGGACGGGATTAGGGTTGGCAATTGTGGGCTATTATGTTGTTAAGCATGGTGGGCGAACAAACTTACTTGCCCCAAATGAGACCTATTGCGGCGCTCGATTTTCTTTAGAACTACCGTTGGAGGCTAAAAATGACTCTTAGAGTTTTTTTGATGATTGGAATATTTATGCTACTGCAAGGCTGTTCAGAGTTGAGTTTTTTAAAAAAAGAGCCTGAACCTAAAAGCACCGTTGTCGGTGATCCATTACCACTATTATTACAGTTTGAAACCCCTTTTAATCAAGGAATATCTGCCTCATTATTCTCTTCAACCTCAAAGGATGAAACAGTTTTATATTTGTTAAATCAAGGCTATTATTATGCGAACTTAAAAGAGCCATATAGGTTGAAGGCTTGTAAAGAGTTGGCTGTGATTTATGAAAAAGAGAAAACTTGGCAGGCGGGATGGCTTTTAGCTTACAGTTTTTCAGACAGAGGAAGTTGTATTACTCATAAAGATAGACTTCGAATCCTGAATGAACTTGAATCATTGATTGGCTTATACCCTGAAATTAAGTGGTTAAATTCGGCAAAAATTCAGACCTTAGAGCATATTAATTATTTAAAATCGCGCAAGACAATCTTAAAAGAAAAAATTCTACTTCTTGAAGCGCAACTAGAAGAGAGTCAATCTGAAAATATTGAGCTCAAAATGCTGATTAAAGAGTTAAAAGCGGTCGAAGAAATTATGAATGAAAGACTTTCAGATGACGGTACTTGATTCGAGTAACGTGCGCTTTAAAGGACAAAAGCTACTGTTAGTGGACGATGACTCCAGCCTGCTAAAGCTTCTATCAATTCGTTTACGCCATATTGGCCTTGATGTTTTAACTGTTGAAAGTGCCGCTGAGGCACTGGCGGCCATTCCTGTCTTTAACCCTCAGCTTGTTATTACAGACCTTCGAATGGATGAGATGAATGGGATGGCGCTGTATGAGCAAATTCAACAAACATCTCCTACGCTGCCGGTCATTATTATGACGGCACATGGCACCATTAAAGAAGCGGTAGAGGCAACAAGTTTGGGTGTTTTTGGCTTTATTACGAAGCCGATTAATCACTCTGAGCTAAATGTAGAAATTGAAAAGGCTTTTAAGCTGCATGCAGGGACAGCTTCTAGTTTTTTAGAAAAAAAATGGCGGAAAAATATTATTGGGCAAAGCACTGTCATGGAGTCACTGCTTAAAGACCTATACCATGTTGCTCAGAGTGACATCAGTGTTTATATACAAGGGGAGAGTGGAACAGGAAAAGAGTTGATTGCTCAGGCGATTCATAAAGCCAGTCCAAGAAAAAATAAGCCATTTGTCGCAGTGAATTGCAGTGCTATTCCTGAAGAGTTATTAGAATCAGAGCTTTTTGGTCACAAAAGAGGTGCTTTTTCGGGCGCCATTGAAAATCGTAAAGGATTATTTGAACTGGCCGATGGCGGTGTACTTTTTTTAGATGAAATTGGCGACATGTCTCCCTCCTTTCAAGTCAAACTCTTAAGAGCGTTGCAAGAGGGAGAGGTTCGGCCAGTAGGAGAGAGTCAGACAAGACCGATTGATGTTCGTGTTGTCTCTGCCAGCCATCGAGACTTAAAGCAGATGGTTGATGAAAAAACATTTCGATTGGACCTCTATTATCGTTTAAACATTGTGACATTAAGATTGCCGAATTTAACACAGCGCCCAGAAGACATCCCTTTATTAGTGAACTATTTTATTGCAGCGGGGGGAACAAAAGTAAAAAAAGTATCTAATGAAGCGATGGAAATACTATT
>Ga0256840_1004295_pt1 | contig 10783 bp, 8 predicted proteins | sample 355202metaG_FD_185969 | JGI IMG/M metagenome (GOLD analysis project Ga0256840, IMG submission 185969) | Hydrothermal vent microbial communities from Mid Atlantic Ridge, Atlantic Ocean - 355-202 | ecosystem: Environmental > Aquatic > Marine > Hydrothermal vents | place: Atlantic Ocean: Mid...
TAGAGCGTACTTCGTGCTTCAAAAGGTTCTAACCTCTCTTTAGAAAATGCCAAAGCTTCATCATCTCTATCTATCCCTATATGTTTTACATTTTCATATTTCGCCAACATCTCTGAACTATGCCCTGCATACCCCAAGGTACAATCCACGAAATACCCCTCAGACACATCACAAAAACTCTCTAATACTTCTTCTAACAATACAGGTATATGTGGCGTTTTCACAAACTTCCTTATTAATTTCTAATTTCTAATTTCTAATTTCTAATTTAATCGTTATAATAGCAAAATAATCCTAACAAAGGTTTCGTATTTATGGATAAACATCTCATCGATGACATCAAACATGTCTCTCTTTCACTCTTTAACAAAAACTTCTTTGGTGTATACCATGGTTCTATCTCCGCCAGAATCTCTGCCCATAGCTTTCTTATCAACAACAAAGAAACTATTTTAGATGAAATTACAGAAGAGTCATTGGTAAAGCTAGATTGTCATAAACGTGATTATCGTTGGTCTATGGCAAATTCAGATGTACATATCCATGAGCATATCTATGAAACCATACCCAATGCAAAGTATGTCTGCTATACTATGCCACCTTATGCTACAGCCTATTCACTCAAACATGGCAAAGTCTCTCCACAAGATTTTTTTGGTAAAAAAATTATCGGCGAGGTTATTGTTTATGACCCAAAAAACATAGAAGACTGGCTAGAACGCGCACCCTACGAGATACCTCAGTTTTTTCAAAAACACGACACACATTTGCTGCTCATAAAAGGTTTTGGGCTCATCTCTTACGACAGGGACATTACTGAAATGGCAAAGAAAATTTCTATCTTGGAAAACTCTTGTAGGTTGTTGGCTCTTTCTGCGAATTTGTAATACTAAGCTTTAGGGTAGAAGAACTAAAAAAGTTCACAAATCTTATATATTGTTACATCATTTAGAGTAAATATGTTATTTTTTAATGTTATACTATGTGATAAGTTTAGTAGAACTACTAAGTTTTAAAATATTTTTTGAATAATTTAGGAAGTAAATCATGACTATAAGAAAAATCTTTTTACTATTATTTACACTGTTTTTTCTTTTATCTTGTGAAAATACAAGTGACAAACAAACCATTAAACAAATAGCAATTACTTTAATAGCAAATTATGCAGAAGGAAAAGGTCCTGTACCAAGCATACGAAACTATGAAGATGCTGGCATAATTGGTGTTAACGAAAAAAATATCGATGAACTCAATGCCTTTATAGAAACACTTTCAAGTGAAAATATAGATACAGAAGAAGAACTTAATGCTGTAATTGATAGCTTAGGGGTAAGTTTAGCATCCGACATATTTGCTCCGGTTATTACCATACATGGACCTAATCCACTTACTCTCAATAAAGGAGAGAAATACAAAAAAGTTTGTGCTACGGCTATTGATAATCATGATGGTCAAGTACAAGTTTATGTAAAAGGTGATGTAAATACAAATATTATTGGAACCTATATTGTTACCTATTCTGCTGTTGATGAAGCAGGAAATTTAAGTTCGCTTGATAGAATCATTCATATCATTAATCCTACATCGTCTACAAATACAGACTCAAGTCCATCTCCAAGCCCGAGTCCATCTCCAAGCCCGAGTCCATCTCCAAGCCCGAGTCCAAGCCCATCTCCAACACCTATACTATATACTATAGGTGGTACAGTAACAGGTTCAACAGGTACAATCATATTACAAAACAATGGTGGTGATAATCTATCTATAGCAAATGGTACATTTATCTTTAACACTACACTTACTGACATGTCAAACTATTCTGTCACAATACATACTTCTCCAATAGGACAAATTTGTACGGTGACAAATGCAACAGGTGTTATATCGGGAACAAACATAACAGATATTCAAGTTACATGTACTCCAACCCCTGTAACAGGGTACCTCATTCATTTTACTGTACTTCAAGATGACCCCTTTCTTAGTGGTATAAATATCACTATTACAATAAACAACAGTGCCAATAGTGATTCTATTACTCATACTTGGACATATCCAAATGTAGCCTTCACAGATGTCCCACCTTTCACACAACAAACCTTTTCACTACCTATGGTACTTCAAACTGGAGACAACTATAATATTACACTAACATCAGTTAGTGGACCACCTTCAGGACAACTTTCTACACCATTTCAGTGTTCTATTCCAACCTCTACTATAACAACTGGGACTATTGGCAGTTCAGACATAACGCTAATACTCGACTGTAGTAATCTCTTATAAAGGAAGTATTGTGAAAATTATTTATCTATTTATATTTACCATAAGCATAATAAACGCCAGCTATCTCCAAATGCAAAAATATGCCAACAAAAACCTACATAGTAAAGTACTTAAAGAGGCTAAATATTCAGTAGAAGACTATCAAAACCCTAAGCTACACCTTCTTTGGGCAAAAAGTGCAGAAAAACTAGGTCGAGACACTGTGGCTATGAGTGCCTATGAGCGGGTTTTGATTTTGGAACCTGATAACATAGAGGCTAAAACTGCCTTAGAGCGTATCTACTCTAATAGCGGGAGAAAGGGGCTGTCTTCTGATACCAGTGAAGAGAAACGGACAAATAAACTACGAGCCAAAACCAGTTTAAATCTTGGTCATGATAGCAATGTAAATGTCAATGCAAGTGGTGATGATTTAGATGGATACTATGGTGTAGACCTTGGGCTTAACAAAATATCAAGCAATTTTGCAAGGGTAACTGCCAATGTTTCATACCTATATACCCTTGAAGAACATGACAATTGGTTCATACAAAGTACTTTAGACCTATACTATCAAAACAACTTTTCTGCACATCTTTATGATCTTACTATACCCACAGCAGAGATTGCCTTAGGGTATATAAAAGATGAATATCTGTTTTATTTTCCTATCAGTTACAACAACATCAACTATTTAGATCAAGATTTACTTAATATTTTTGCATTTACACCTCGTGTACGTGTTTCTTTACAAAAGAATATGCTTTGGGACACTTCTGTTATTTATACAAAAAGAAATTATACCAATGCTGCTGATATAAGAAAAGATGCAACCACATATGGATTGCAAACAGGGTTATATTGGAATACACTTAGTACCCAGTTTCGCATCAATGCGAAATATGAAAGTCGCTCCGCAGATAATGATAATAATGATAGATATGTTGATGCAAACTTTTTCACCCTTGATGGTAAAGCAAAATATTACTTTAGCTCTTCACTCATTGTTGAGGCAAATTATCTTTTTAGGTACTCTGATTATAGTGATAACATAGGAACCGTTGCGACACCAAGTAGTATTAGTCGTGATGACTATATCAATGAACTCAATGTGAAATTCTCCTATCTTCTCAATAAAGATACTGAACTCTATATCCAAGACACATACACACAAAGCCTTTCAACATACATACCATCGGAATATAACAAAAATGTATTCTTACTTGGTGCACAAGTCAGGTACTAAGGAGACACAATGCTGAAAATTTTACTCTTTCTTTTTTTTACAATGTATACATATGCAAATATAGGAAATATAATGGCTCTTAAAGGCTCTGCAGAAATACATAAAAAATCAAATGATATCCTCACCGCAAAATCGGGGATGACTATAGATGAAGGTGATACGATTATTACTCAAAGTAAAACAAGAGTACAAGTCATTCTAAAAGATGATACTATCATTACAATAGGAGCACACTCATCTTTTAAATTTGATAATTACTTTTTTGATGGGACAAAGAAATCCACACTTAGCATGACAATGAATAGAGGTTTTTTTCGCTCAGTTACAGGTCAAATAGGAAAAGTTGCACCCGAAAGATTTAAAGTAAAAACATCTTCAGCTACCATAGGTATCAGAGGAACAGACTTTTCAGTAAGACTACAAAATGCCATTGAACGTTTTAAATGTTATAGTGGAGGCATTAGAATTACATTTGGAAATACCTATAAAGATATTAATGCTGGCGAAATCTTTGAACTTAATATAAACACACTTAAAAGGTGGGTTGAACAAAGAGGTCTTGAAGCAACCGATTTATCAGATTTAAAAGAATTAGATGTAGCAGATAGAGAAATCATCTACCCTCGCCCTGAGCCTATTATACCAAATGGTGTTCCATGCCAAATCAAATAACTGACACTTAAACGCATACCATGAAGAAAAGACTCTTAAAATTCTTTGCAGCTTTTTTTCTTTCTTCTGTGCTAACATTTTCCTACCTTTTTCTGCCTTCAACGTTTTTTTCATTAGATAACAGACTTCGAGATTTTATGTTTATACTTCGTGGAGAACTACCTAAAAACAATGATATAGTTATTGTAGACATCGATGATAAATCTTTAGACAAATATGGACAATGGCCATGGAGTCGAGATTTAGTATCAAAACTTTTAGAAAATATTAGTGGTTATTCTCCTGGTATTATTGGGCTTGATATTGTTTTTTCTGAAGCAGATAGGACATCACCACATTTATTGAAAAACAAATTTCCTTCACTTAATGTAGAGTTAGAAAATTATGATACCTTACTGGCAAATACATTTCAAAAATTGCCCATAGTTGGAGGATATATATTCACTTTTAACACTGAGAAAAAACACAACGATGCTCCTATGATTCCTGCCGTTGTTATACAACAAGGATTAAACAAAACCCAGAGTATCCTTAGCCCTGATAATGTCATACTCAATATACCATCACTACAAGATGCACTCTACTCAAGTGGATTTTTTAATATGATTCCTGATACAAATGGTATGATACGCAGAGTTCCCCTCATCATGAAATATGACCACACATTTTTCACCTCACTCTCTTTTGAAATGGTACGCATATATAGTAATGCAAACAGGGTTGATATATTTGGTGATAGCATAGGACTTGAAAAAATTCACTTTGGTAATTATACTGTCCCAGTTGATCATGCAGGTCAACTTTTTGTTAACTTTAGAGGTGGTAAACATCATTACAAATACATCTCTGCATCAGATATATTGGAACATAAGATTAACCCATTTGAGATCAAAAATAAATTTGTCTTAGTAGGGACATCAGCTCTTGGACTTTATGATTTAAGATCCATTGTATTTGACAGTAACATACCTGGAGTAGAGATTCATGCCAATGTCATTGATAATCTCCTCACAGGAGACTATCTCTATCAGCCCATAAACCACATACTCTATAATATTTTCATCTTATGGGTTCTTATTTTTGCACTTATGTATATTTTTAATCAAATTCGTTCATGGCTACTAGTTCCATTTGCCTTCGTACTGTTTTATGGTATAGGCTATCTATTTTTTACACTCTTATTTAACTATGGATTAGTATTAAACTTATTGTTTCCTTTACTCGCCTTCTTACTCACTCTTGTTATCTCTATTGCTATTGATTACATTATCTCCTTTAGACAAAAAGAGGAAGCAAAGAAAATATTGGGGAAAAAGGTCTCACCTTCTGTGATGAATCATCTCATCAAGTATGCCCATGAAGGACTAGTAAAACCAAAAGAAGTCGAAGCAACAATATTTTTTTCTGATATACAAGGATTTACTTCCATTTCAGAAAAAATAGGTTCTCCCGATAGACTTATTGAGATGCTCAATACCTATATGACACCTATGGTCGAAAGTATTATTTTTCATCATGGAACTATAGATAAGTTTATTGGTGATGCTATTATGGCTTATTGGAATGCTCCTATATCTGTCAAAAATCATGCAGATAAAGCACTAAAAAGTGCCATAGAACAAATAGAAGACCTCAAACGTATCAATGATATTATTTACCCTATATATGATGTATCTATTGACATTGGGATAGGCTTACATACAGGTCTAGTTACTGCTGGGGACATGGGAGCTGAGGGACGTTCGGACTATACTATCATTGGGGATAATGTAAATCTTGCTTCACGTTTAGAAGGACTTACCCGTTACTATGATGTCCAAATTCTTATTTCAAAAGAAACCTATAGTATGCTACAAGGCACTTATAACATTCGTCCACTTGACATTGTGGAAGTAAAAGGAAAAAGTAAACCTGTTGAAGTCTTTGAGGTACTGTGCAATACAAAACATATTACATCTGAAGAATCTACACTTTATGACAAGGCATTACATACCTTTAGAGAAGGTTTAATTGAAGAATCTCTCACATACTTTACTATACTTCAAGAGAACTATCCATGCAAACATTATAGACAATATCTTGCACGTTGCAAACATTTTATAGATCAACCAGATATAGCGTTCACACCTATTTTAAAAATGTCTACAAAATAATCATTTCATTAAAATCTAATACTATCTCCATCACCTAAGATAGTCACATTCCACTCATTTTTTAATGCTTCAATCTCTTTTGTAATAATCTTTTTATAACTTGGTTTGAGATGATTAATATACAATTTGATATCTTTGTTTTCAATACATTTTAGAGCATTGAAAAGTAGCTTAGGTGTGAGATGTTTACTCTTTTTAGCTAAAGCATCCATAGAAGAGGGGAAAGAACATTCTATCACTAAGGTCGTCAATTTTTCCTCTTCTTTAACCATGGTAAGTACCGAACCTAAGTCATGGGTATCTGCCGATATAAGTACTGCACTACTCTCATTTTCTACCATATACCCACAACTCGCAACAGTATGATCTGTAGGAAATGCTTTGATAGTTGTCTCATCCCCTATAGGATATACTTTGCCATATTCAATTTCCTCATACACCATACTCATATCATTACTATGATACAAAGAAATTTCAGAAAAATCTGGCCAAATCTTATGGTTAAAAAAATGTTTTTTCAATGTATCTAATGTCTCTTTCAATCCACAAATACGCAAAGTTTTTTTTCTTTGTTCATAATAGTTGTCTAAAACAAATGCAATATCGGATATATGATCCAAATGAGAATGTGTAAGCCAAATAGTTTCAATATCTGCACATTTATCTTTAAGGGGGGTTAATAAATTACCTGCATCAAGTACATGCGTATCATTTAATAAAAAGGCACTACTCCCACAACTATCACTTCTTGTCCCGTATGCTCCTAAGATTTTAATACTATACATCTGTAAATTCATTTCTTATAGCAAAAAATTTCTCTTTATTTTCCATAAATAACTCTATTAATTTAGGGTCAAAATGTTTTCCCTTTTCTTCTTCAAATAGCTTAAAAATACGTACATCATCCCATGCTTTTTTATACACCCTTTCTGAGCCTAAAGCATCAAAAACATCTGCCAATGCTGTAATACGACCATAGATATGTATATCTTCCCCTATCGTACCTCTGGGATATCCTGAACCATCATATTTTTCATGATGTTCATGTGCTACTATAGACGCAGCCTGTAACAAAGGCAGTTCAGATGACTCTAAAATATCATACCCTATTTGCACATGAGTCTTCATCACTTCCATCTCTTCATCTGTCAATCTTCCTGGTTTATTTAAAATTGCATCAGCAATACCTATTTTACCAATATCGTGCATGGGAGACACATCTCTTAATATATTGCACTCACGTAAAGGTAGTCCATACAATTTCCCTAAAAGCCATGAATATTCTGCTACACGTTTTACATGAAAACCTGTCTCTTTTGAACGGTTTTCTCCCGTTACACCCATTCTATAGATTATCTCTTTTTGCGTTTGGTTAATCTCTTCCATCAGTAAAATGGTGCTAATACTCTCCGCCGCATAAGACGCTGCCAAAGTTAAATATTTCAAGTCTTGTTCATCAAAAGTTTCATTTTCTTTTTTATTGATAACTTGAATTGCCCCCATCACTTCACCATGGTTGTTTTCCATAGGTATGACCATCATCGTTTTAGTTTCATATCCTGTTTTTTTATCTATCTCACTATTGAAATGTTTATCACCTTGCACATCATTAATCACCAAAGATTTATTTTCCTCAACTGCATGCCCTACAAGACCCACCTTCTCGTCCATTTCAATAGGCTTGACTCCATCAGCTACTCTTGTCCATAATTTCTTTTTTCTTTTATCTAAAATCCAAATACTACATCTATCAGCAAAAACAATATCTCTCGACATTTCAGAAAGTGCCATAAGCAATTTATCTGGATTATGCAAAGAGGCAATCTTACTTATCGAGTCAAGGATAAAGGTTAAAAGTTCATCAGTATTTCGTTTCATAATGTACATAATCTCCCATGGTAATATAATTAATTCTAATACAATTTAGCATAAATGTCAACACTTTACAGATTTTGTCAGTATACTTTCGTTATACTTTACATTATATCGTTTATTGGGCATAAAATGAATCAAACACAAAAAAGATTAAGCATCATCAAACTTGCTATTTCTATTACAGATATAGAGACGATACAACTGCAACTTTTGAAACTTGCACCTATGAAAACGGACAGTAAGATTCAAGAAATACTCACGTTACTGCAAGCAGGAAACTATGCGCAGGCACAAGGGCTTATCACTGACTATATTGAGTCTGCTCCCGAAGAGATTTTACAAAGAACCTCTCAAGATGACACAACACTCATTTCAGATGAAGACCAAGCCATTATTGATGAGTTTAATCTTTTTGTAACACCACAGACGCATAGCTCTTCAGAAACGATTGAAATTGACATGAATGATTATGGCTCTATAGAGCCAAAAATCACTAAAAATAAACAAACCATTGACTTTGATTCTCTACTCAATCTTGATGCAGATGATGTCCTTAAAGACAACATTAATATTGACATTTCTCAGAGTAATACAACAGAAACAACAAAAGATACTTTTTTTCAACCTGACATTGAAGAGACATTTAACGATTTTTTAGAAGAAAATCCTATAGACAAAGATACGTTTTTTGAAGAAGAAGTAACTGAAGAAGTGTTATCTTCTAGTGAAGAGAACACCGTAGTGCTAGAAGAAGAAATCACACATATCACAGAACCAGAAGATGTGGAAGAAAAAGAGTTAGACACTACTCCTATCAGTGAAGAGACAACCGATGCACTATCTTATGCTGCAATGCCTCATATTTCACAAAAACTCATTAGTATGAAAAAACAATATCCACCTATACAAAAAAGCTATGAAAAATTTGACACCGTCGAGACACTCTTGGTTAAGATAGCGCACGAAAAATACACTGAAAGTGAAATAGAGGAGACTATTACCTATATTTATCAATGCATTAAAGCTGAAAAATATACCGAAGCTGCACAGCTGTTATTGGTTTGTGCCGCGACAGAATCTAAATTTGCACAATTTATGTTAGCAAGAGAACTCTATACAGGTTCCGTATTGACAAAAAATATTAATGAATCATTTACAATTATGAATACTTTAGCAATCAATGATTACCCAGAAGCACTCTGTGACTTAGGACAATTTTATGAAAATGGTATAGGAACAACAAAAAATCTAATAAAAGCAGAAGGGCTTTACAAAGAAGCTGTAAACTTAGGTATAAAAAGAGCCAAAAAACATTACAACCGTCTCAAAAAACACAACAGAGGATTTTTCAAAGGTTAAACCCTTTTGATACCCTCATATGCCACTTCGATCATCTTGTCTATTTCTTCATAGCTAATAACATATGGTGGCATAAAGTAGATAATATGCCCAAGAGGGCGTAACAATACACCTTGTGTCAAGGCATACTCATAAATTTTTAATCCTATGCGTTCATGGCTCTCATAGCCGACAAGTTCTATGGCTGTCACCATACCTTGTTGTCTTATGCTTTTTACATTCTCTAGATTCAAAAACTTTTCAAGTGCTTTTTTAATGTAACTTGCCTTTTGTTCATTCTCGCCTAAAACATCGTTCTCTTCAAATATCTCCAGTGTTGCCAAAGCAGCAGCACACGCCAAAGGATTACCCGTATAAGAGTGCGAATGTAAAAATGCTTTATGCTCATTATAGTCACAGTAAAAAGCTTGATAGACCTCATTTGTAGTCATCACAACTGACAGTGGTAAGTAACCTCCTGTCAAGCCCTTAGAGAGTGTCATAAAGTCTGGACTTATCTGGGCATGTTCGCAGGCAAACATTTTACCAGTACGCCCAAATCCTGTCATTATCTCATCTGCTATCAGGTGTACATCATATAATTCTGTCAACTCTCTTGCGCCTTTTAAATACATAGGGTGATACATATGCATTCCCCCTGCTCCTTGAATAAGTGGTTCAAGTATAAATGCAGCAATCTCATCTGCTTTTTCTTTTAAAAGATTTTTTAAAGCATCTAGTGCGATTTGGGCTGCTTCTGGACTTTGGTCAACAGGTACTTTCACCTGTATATTTTGTATCAATAACTGCTCATAGGTTTCTTTATATAGACTCACGTCTCCTACAGACAAGGCACCAATGGTTTCACCGTGATAAGAGTTTGTCAAAGAGAGAAAAACAGGTTTACGTTTTCCTTTGTTCAGATGATAATGGTAACTCATCTTTAGTGCTGCTTCCACGGCAGAAGAACCATTGTCAACATAAAAAACTTTTTGTAAGGCACTAGGCGTAATGTTTACAAGTTTATGTGCAAGTTCTACTGCAGGCTCATGTGTGAAACCTGCTAAAAGTACATGCTCGAGTGTATCGAGCTGTCCTTTTATCTTAGTGTTTATACGTGTATTACTATGCCCAAAAAGGTTCACCCACCATGAACTCACTGCATCAATATACCTATTGCCATCAAAGTCATACAAGTAGACACCTTTACCTGAACGTATAGGAATAAGAGGGA
>Ga0256840_1004296_pt1 | contig 10781 bp, 10 predicted proteins | sample 355202metaG_FD_185969 | JGI IMG/M metagenome (GOLD analysis project Ga0256840, IMG submission 185969) | Hydrothermal vent microbial communities from Mid Atlantic Ridge, Atlantic Ocean - 355-202 | ecosystem: Environmental > Aquatic > Marine > Hydrothermal vents | place: Atlantic Ocean: Mid...
TCCCTTTAAATGTCCCTTTAAATGTCCCTTTAAATGAAAGGCAAAAAAGCATGATAAATGATATTAATAAAAATAGTGATATTACGCAGGTCGAACTAGCAGCAAAATATAAGGTAAATGAACGAACTATAAAAAGAGATTTACAGTATTTGCAAGAACAAAATATTATAAAACGAAAAGGAAGTAAAAAATCAGGTTATTGGAAAATAATAAAATGAACAAAAAACAAATCATATTAATAGTTAGTGGCAAACACTTTGTGAGTTTAGATTTGCAAAAAAAAGCACTTTTCAGAAAATTTATAGCTAAATTAGATAAGCGATTGTAATTAGATATATACAGATGAAAATAAATAATAGAAAAGTATTGAGGACTAAAATAAAAAATATATTAAATAATAAATTGTTTGCGGACTCTTTTGTATATGTATTAACAGATATAATAAATGCGTCTTTACCATATTTTTTACTTCCAATATTAACTTATTATATTACCCCAAATCAATATGGAAAACTAGCTGTTTTTAATTCTTTAGTAAGTGTATTAATAGTATTAATTGGACAAGGTATAATAAATTTATTATCTGTTAATTTTTATAAAAATGATAAAAGTAAGTTTAAAAAATTTGTATTTAATATGCTATTGATAATAAATATTGCAAGTGTTTTAATGTTTCTTTGCATTTTAATATTTAAAGACTTTATTAATATTCAATCTTCGTTAGATTATAAATGGTTTATTGTTTCGTTAGTTTTAAGTTATTTTAATCTTATATCAAGTCTTTATTTAACGATATTAATTTTAGAGCGTAAACCTAAAATTTTTGGAATATTTCAAATAAGTGTTACTTTAATTAAATTTGCATTTTCATTGTTATTTGTCGTTTATTTATTATTGTCTTGGAAGGGAAGAATTTTTGGAATATTGATAGGTAGTATTATAGCAGGTCTAGTAGCGTTGCATTTTATTATAAAAAAATATATAGTTTTTATATTAGATAAAAGAATTATTAAAGAAATTATATTTTTTTACATACCTCTTATTCCACATCAATTAAGTGGTTGGTTAAAAAGTGGAATAACTATATTATTGTTAGCGAATATGGATAGTAATACATCTGCTGGTTTATACGATGTAGCCATGAAGTTTGTTATGCCAATTTCTATTATTGCAATTTCATTAAATAAAGCATGGATTCCAAATTTGTATAGTAAACTTTCGAAAAAACCTAGTTTCGAGGAAAAAAAACAAATTGTGAAATTTATTTACATGTTTTTTTTAATATTTATATTGTTAGCAATTATTATTATTATACTTTCACCTTTAGTTGCTAAAATTATTTTTGAAAAAAGTTATTTTAACGCTATTAAATTTATTGTACCTCTTGCCTTAGGAACAGTTATAACTAGTATGTTCCCTTTTTTTATTGCATTTATTTATTATACAAAGAAAGTTAAGTATATTTCACTTATTACTTTAGGCACTGCAATATTAAGTGTATTACTTACATATGCCTTTTTAAAAAGTAATGTAAAATTAGGACCTGCTTATGCTTTTTTAATTACAGCAATTATAAGCACATTTTGCACATTTATATATAGCCAAATTGTTTACCCAATGCCTTGGTTTCTCTATAAAAAACAATAATCATGATAAAAAGATTACAAAAAAAAACACTAGCATACTACCAGTTTTATCTTAAAAGATATAAATATTATGACAATAAATATTCTTATACTTATTTATCAAAATACCCCAAAGTGGAAAGTACAGCATTAGAAAATGCCCCTGAAGTTATCTTTACTTTTTGGACAGGAGATAATCCGTTAACGCCTAATAGAAAAAAAGGCTTGGAAAGTTTAAAAAAACATACAGGTGTTGAGGTTAAGTTAATAACTCCAAAAAACTTACTGGATTATATTATAAAAGAGCATCCATTACATCTCGCGTATGAATTTTTATCTCTTAACCATCGTTCAGATTATTTACGAGCTTATTTTATGTATTATTATGGTGGAGGATATGCTGATATAAAAAAATATAGTAAATCATGGGTTGTTGCTTTTAAAAAATTGAGTGGATATCCTAACAAATGGGCATTAGGTTATCGAGAGTTAGGAGCTTGGGGAGTGCCAAAAATTAAAGGAAAATTGGGAGAAGATTTAAAATTGAATTATTTATATCTTATAGGTAACGGCGCTTTTATATATAAGCCTAAATCTCCTATAGCTAAAGAATGGTTAACAGAGGTCGAGAAAAGATTAGATGACTTTCTTCCTGAACTAGAAAAAAATCCTGCAACCGATTTTTTTGGTAAAAATAAAAACTATCCAATTCCTTGGGCACATTTAACAGGCGAAGTTCATCATCCGCTAGTATTAAAATATTATGATAAAGTGCTATTTAGTAATGCTATATTACCATCAATGAAAGATTACAGATAATGCAAAAAATATTTTCTATAGTAATACCTTTATATAATAGTGAAAAACATATATCAAAATGTTTGGATTCTATTTTTTTACAAAAATTTGACAGACCTTATGAAGTTATTGTTGTAAATGATGGTTCTATGGATAATAGTTTAAACATATTAAAAACATATGAAGAAAAATATCCGAATTATATAAAAATAATCAATCAAGAAAACCAAGGAGTAACCAAAGCCAGAGAAAAAGGGATACGCATGGCTGATGGTAAATATATTTTATTTGTAGATAGTGACGATGAGATGTTGCCTAAATCATTATATAATTTTTATGAAGTAATAAGAAATAATAATAATACAGATATTGTTATTGGAGGAATAATCATAAATAAAAAAAACAAAACAATAAATAAAATTATTTATAATAATGATGAAATAAACAAAGAAGATTATTTATCAGCTTTATTTACAAGAAAGTTCCATTGGGGGCCAGTCGCACGTTTATTTAATAAAAGTTTATTCAGCTCAGAAACCTTTACTATACCTAAAGAATTAATAACAGGAGAAGATGCTATTATGAACAAAAACTTAGCACTAAAAGCAAACAAAATATTAATAATAGATAAAGTCTTTTATAAATACAATTTACATCCTGATTCAACAATGGCATTTAAGTTTAAACGCAGAACAGAAGAAAGATTACTTTTGTTTAGTTCTGAAATGAGAAAATATGTTCCAAAAGAATTATCAAACAAATTAAAATCAGAATTATTATTCTTTGATTTTTATTCATACATTTTTTATTCAAAACATGGTGTTAGAATTAATAAGGCTAAAGAATGGGAAAATCAATTATATGAGAATATTAAGAAAATGAAGCCAAAATTTATGACTTTTAAATATAAAATTTTATTATTTTTTTTTAAAACACAGTTTGGTAAAAATTTGTATTATTACCTTTCGAGTATTTATAGAATGTTAGTAACTAAATTATAAAACATGAATAAAAAAATATACGCTTTAATTTTTTGGAGAACACCAATAGGCGAAGTTCTTAACAAAATATATGATTTGAAAATACACTTTAAATATGCTTTTAAATTAAACAATAATCAGAAGAAAGAACAACTAAAAGCATATTTACAAAAACAATTTCATGTAATTGAAAAAGGAATGGCTTTACCAGAACCACGTCCAGGATTTGGCAAGCAAAAAATTAATGATATTATTCGTAATGCCAAACTGTATATTTCAAACTTTGGTCAAGATGAAATGATATTTTCTTTGTTAGCTACTCTTAGTGAATATTTGTTATTTAATGAGCAGAAAAAAGAAAACTTAGATACTAGTTTTTATAAAAATATAGAAAATTTTATTAATAAAAATAAATATAATAAGAAAATAGGTGGAACTAAAATTGTAAATAAACAGGATATACAAGAGACTATAAAAATAGACTATAAATCATTTGTTCATTCTCGTAATAGTGTGCGTGATTTTAGTGATAAAAATATTCCTGAACAACTCATAATAGAATCTGTTGAAATTGCAAAATATGCTCCATCTGTTTGTAACCGTCAAGGTTGGAAGGTTCATTTATATCAAGACAAAGAAAAAATAAAAAAGCTTTTAAATTTACAAAATGGAAACAGAGGATTTACAGATAGCATTAATAAGTTAATAATTATTACAGGTAATACTCCAGATTTTACGAAATATGAAGCTAATCAGATTTTTATTGATGGAGGTATTTTTGCTATGAGTTTAATTATGTCTCTACATTCTAAAGGTATTGGCTCTATTGCATTAAATACAGATATTCCGTATGTTATAGAACGAAATATGAAAAAAGAAGCTGATATACCAGTACAAGAAAGATTAATAATGTATTTGGGTATTGGAATGCTAAAAGACAAATATAAAGTTGCTGTATCCAAGCGAAAAAGCATAAATGAAATATTAAGCATTCATGGATAAAATCTTAGTTAGAAACGCTTGAAATTACTCTTGCTAATGTAAATAATTATTGAATTATACTAATATAATTCAGTCTGTTAAGAATACTTAAATCTAAAAATAATTGAAAAATTTTATATAAAAATGGGAAAACAAAAACAACTATACTTAATTCAAGTATTACGTGGGATTGCAAGTTTACTGGTTGTCCTTTTTCATATTACTACAATATTAGACCAATATACAGAAAAGACATATTTATATAATATCTTTTATTTTGGTTATTCTGGCGTTGATATATTTTTTGTATTAAGTGGTTTTATAATTACATATACCAGTATTAATTCCATTAACAGTCAAAAAAATATAATTAGTTTTTATAAAAAAAGATTTATAAGGATATTCCCAATTTATTGGCTCTTTTTTATATTTTTTTTATTGTTACAAATAATCTTTCCTTCGTATTATGCAACGCCTTTCAAACTTAATTTTTCAAACGTATTTTCATCGATTTTACTTTTCCCAAAGCATATTATGATCAATGGAGTTAGCTGGACTTTAACATATGAATTATTTTTTTATATTTTGTTCTCAACTATATTTTTATTTCCGAATAAAAAAGTATTTTTTAGAATAATTTTTGTATCTATATTAGTTTTATTTTTACAAAATCTTTTTAATTTAAAATTAGCAACAAATAATAGTTGGTTAAATTTACTGCTTTCACCAATGAATATAGAATTCTTTTTAGGAGTTTTAGTGGCTTTATTTTACAAAAAAATAAGTAAACAGACGTCCAAATTTATTATATTTGTTGGCATAGCACTTTTATTTATAGCAGCCTTTTTTATCACTAATGGTATTCGATTATACAATTACAACTTTAATAGAGTAATTTACTTTGGCTTTCCTGCATTTTTAATAGTTCTGGGTGCGGTGTCTTTAGAAAGGAAAACTCATGGAATAAAAATACCAATTTTATTTCTCTCTTTAGGAGATGCTTCTTATTCGTTGTATTTATTTCATTTACCCATTGTTGTAGCATCAATAAAAATAGCATCAAAATTTCCCCATATAATGAATAATTATTTGTTTCTAAACATGTTTATTCTAATCCTTATATTTATTGTTTGTTTTATGAGTATTTTGATATTTAAATATATTGAAAAGCCTATAATTAAACAATTCAACTCTATTTTTCTAAAGTAATCTTAAATTATTTTCAATACTTTTAATATAATGTTTAAAACCTTTTTTAAACATTACAGAATTCCGTACTTTTGTTACTTGATTATTATGACTCATATTTTAACTTTTTTGACGAAACTACAAAATATCTATTCAGAGAAAAGAAGGAATTCCAGTCCCTTTTTCTTCTGAAAAAATATAATTAAATTAAGCCTTCGAAAAATCGTATTTAAGATTTTAAACGGATTGCTATTAAAATATTAACTTTGCAACGATATGCAATTATAAAAATTTAAGATTCATGAAAAATAAACATGTTAAAAAAGTATATACGATTACTTGCCATAACGTATATAATCATGGAGCAAGCCTACAAGAATATGCTCTGTTATGGTATCTTGATCTGCTAGGTTATGATTCGAAAAGTATTAATTACCGTCCAGATTATCTGAGTAGACATTTTAATTTTATTTCTGTTGATAATCCTAAATTTAAAAAAAATATTTTTCTTAAACTAATATATATTATTGGAAAATTTCCTTTTAAATTATTAGCCTTTCCTAGAAAATTGAAGTTTGATGCTTTTTCTAAAAAGTATATTAAAGAAACTAAAAAAAAATATTTCAGTAACAAAGATTTATTAAATAACTTACCAGTTGCGACATCTTATATCTGTGGTAGTGATCAAATTTGGAATTCTTTTTTTCAAAATGGAAAAGACCCTGCTTTTTATCTTAATTTTGTGCCTGATGATAAAAATAAAATATCGTATGCTGCAAGTTTTGCTATTGATGAAATTGAAGACAACTTAAAAGATTTTGTCAAAGAAAGTGTACAGCGTCTTAATGCTGTTTCAGTTAGAGAAAGCTCAGGTAAGAGAATTTTAAATAACCTAAATATTCAAAATGTTGTTCAAGTACTTGATCCAGTATTTTTATTAAATGCTGTAGAATGGAATAAATTAATAGATAAAAAGTTAGAAAAAAATTATATTTTAGTTTATGATTTTGATTCAAATCCTAAAATAAAAGATATAGCAATTAAATTAAGAAACGAATATGGATGGAAAATAGTAACTCTTAATAAAAATATTAAATACGCTGATAAAAATTACTTTTTACAAGGTCCTCAAGAGTTCTTATCCTTAATAAAAAACGCTAATTTTGTTTTAGCAAATTCATTTCACGCTGTAGCTTTCTCAATTATATTTAAAAAGAATTTTTTTGTTTTTAATCGTAATGCTAAAATAAACACTCGTATGAGAGACTTATTGGAGCTGTTAAAAATTGACGATCGTTTAATTATAATTAATAATAGAAGCATAATAAAAAACATAAAAATTAATTATGAAGAAGTTGATAAACAACTTAAAATTCAAATAGAGTTGTCTAAAAAATTTTTAAAAAACTCACTAACTTGCTAGTTTTTAAATAAATGAAAAAAATAGCACAAGTATTATACTCAGGTCTTGGCGGTCACGGAACTGTTGCTTTTTCATTAGTAGATGGTTTTGCTAATAAGGGTTTAAAAAATTATCTTATTTTCTATGGTATTGAAAAAATAAATAAAGATTACATTGAACAAATGGAGTTAAATACTAAAGTAGAATCTTATTTTGGTATTCAAAAAAAAACCAAATCTGGTATAAAAGAATGGTTGCAATATTACAAATGTCTCAAAAAAATAAAACCAGATATTATTCTTTTACATTCAAATCAACTTATTCTTGTATCTTTTATTTACAGTCTTTTTAATAAAACAAAAATTATTACCGTAGAGCACGATGCTATTGCTGTACGTACAAAAACCAAATGGATTATTAGTAATTTAAATGCTATTTTTGCTAATAAAATTGTTGTATTAAGTGAATCATATAAAAATCATATAAAAAACAATTTATGGTTTAAAAAATTATTAAAAAAATATATTATAATACCTAATGGTATAAATACTTCTAAATATAAACAAAAGGAAGTTTACTTTCCTACGGATAAAATAACTATATTTATGGCGTCTAGAATGAATAAACTAAGAGACCATAAAACTTTAATAGAAGCTGTAAAGTTAGCTTATACAAAAAACAAAAACATCCAATTACGAATAGCAGGTGATGGCGATACTTTATTGAGTTTACAAAAGAAATACAGTCAATTACCTTTTGTTCAGTTTTTAGGGAATATAAATGAAACAAAAATAATTAAAGAATTACATTTAGCAGATATATATATTCACGCTACCTTTGCAGAGACTTTTAGCACTGCCATTTTACAAGCTATGAGTTGCGCTTTACCTATTGTAGTTTCTGATATTGAGGGTACTAACCATATGATAAGCTATGAAAAAAATGGATTGTATTTTGAAAATGAAAATGTATTAGCTTTACAAAATAAAATCAGCATACTTTTGAATGATAAAAAATTAGCATTAGAATTGGGAAAACAAGCTAGAGAAGATGTTATAAAAAAATATAACACAAAATTAATTACACAAAAATACCTTAAACTTTTTTAATAAATGAAAGTCTTACATGTAATAAATAATTTGGGGAGTGGTGGTGCAGAAAAAATGCTTATAGACTTTGTAAATATAAGGAAAGAGGCTCAAATAGATGTTTTATTACTTATGAACGATACCGTTTCATATACTTTACCTCACAATTTTAATTATCAAGTTTTATCTAATTCTAAGAGACGTTTTTCTATATTAAAAATGTATAAGCTCTATAAATACATAAAAAAAAACAATTATGATATAATTCATACTCACCTTTTTCCTACACAGTATTATGCAGCTTTGGTAAAACTATTCTTAGGCAGAAAGATTAAAATCATTACAACAGAGCATAATACTACAAATAACAGAAGAAAATATTGGTTGTTTCGTCAAATTGATATATTTATTTATTCAATATATGATGAAATTATATTTATCAGTGAAGGTGTTGAAGAACAATTTATAAATGACTTTTCCAAATTTAAAAATAAAGGAATAGTAATACATAATGGAATTGATTTGACCGAACATTACAAAATACAAAAAGAAATTAATACTGAAAAAATAAAATTATTAATGGTTGCCAGATTTGACAAGCAAAAAGACCATGAGACCTTAATTAAATCCCTAAATTTACTTGACAAAAAATATACGTTAAGTTTAGCAGGTGAAGGTGAGAATTTGGAAAAAATTAAAAATTTAGTTAAAAAAAATCATTTAGAAAACAGAGTTAAATTTTTAGGTTTTGTAAAGGATATAAAAAAAGTATATCAAACACATGATATATTTATTTTATCCTCTAATTGGGAGGGTTTTGGTCTAGTTGTAGTAGAAGCTATGGCTGCTAGTCTGCCAGTAGTTGCTTCTAATGTTACAGGATTGAAGGAAGTTGTAGGAGAGGCTGGTTTACTTTTTGAAAAAGGAAATGAAAAAGAATTAGCTAAAAAAATAAAACTACTAGGCGAAAATAGAATTATTAGAGAAGAATATATCTCAAAAGGAAAGAAACAAGTCAAAAAATACGATATCAAAATGTTGGCAGCAGAAACTATAAAATTATATAAACAACTGTAAAATATGATGGAGTTTCTATATATTGTACTTGTTTTTACTATTGGTTTTTTTATGGCAGGAAGATTAGCAAAACAAATGAAGTCTAATATATCTTATTTGGTATTTATTACTCATATGTTTTTTTCTTTCCTATACTTTGTTTATGCTAAAACTCATAGTGCTGATGCTAACATGTATTATTATAAAGGACTAAAAGAGCAAGATATTTTATTTGTTATTTTTGGAACAGGAACAGATTTTATAATCTTTTTAAGTGCTCTTTTTCAAAAATTAGGATTTGATAAACTATCCTTATTCTTTCTTTTTGCCCTATTTGGTTTTGTAGGTTTTACTTATTTAGTAAAACTACTCCCAAATATTCAAAAAAAAATACTAGGTTTTCCATTTTTATATGTTGCATTGCTATTGCCAGGATTTCATTTTTGGACTTCAGCATTAGGAAAAGATAGCTTGTTTTTTATGGTATTGATGATGTTTTTTTATAGTATTCAAAAATTACCATCTAGATTTCTTATGCTTAGCTTTTCGTTTTTAACTATTGCTTTAATACGACCTCATATGGGTTTTATTTTATTATTATCATCTCTAATAGCGCTTTTTCTTCGAAATCCTTCAAAATTTAAATTTTCACATCTACTTATTGGTTTTATAGCTATAATCGTTTTAATTATATTTTTGCCATTTGTTTTAGAATTTCTTAATATAGAACAAATGCAAATGGAACAAATAAATAATCGTTTGGAAGACTTTACAAGTTATGGTGCTGAAATGACAGATGATGTAAGTTCTTATGTTGACATGAGTAGTGCGTCTATTCCTACAAAATTATTTGCATATTTGTTTAGACCGTTATTTTTTGATGCACATTCAGTTATGCAGTTAGCAGCATCATTTGAAAACTTTTTATTACTAATTATTATCTTTGGATGGTTAAAATCTATTAAATTTAAAATAGTAAAATGGTATAAAGCATTTAATATTTCCCAAAAAATAATGGCAATATATGTAATGATAGGTTGGCTAATACTAGCTATGGGAATGTACAATTTAGGATTAGCTTCAAGACAAAAATATATGTTAATTCCAGTTCTTTTTATATTAATATTTGACACATACTACTTTCAATATCGAAGATCTGTTTTTATAAAAATGAGGCAAAAAAAAAATTAAGTTAGAAAACATCAAACAAAAACGTGCAAAAACAAAAACTAAATAGACCAGAACTCATATGCGTAGCAGCAATTCCTATGTCTTTACATTATTTGCTCAAAGGGCAAGCTGTAGAAAACGGTAAAAATGGCTTTGTTGTTCCGCCAAAAAATAACAACGAATTGGCCAATGCAATGCTTAACATAATGCAGGTTAATGATAATAAAATCAATGAAATGAGAGCATATAGTTTGGCGAAAATTAAAAATAATTACGAAATAGGAATTATTATACAGAAATGGCTGACTTTATATCAAGGCTAAAATATATAATTATCACATTTTTTTGGAGATAATTTTTACAAAAATCACATTTTTTTGGAGATAATTATACTGTGTATTGCATTTTTTTGGAAATAAAAGTATATCTTTACCTCAGAAATTTTTAATATATGAGACGAACTTTATATAAAAATCTTTTAGAATGGAAAATA
>Ga0256840_1004297_pt1 | contig 10781 bp, 9 predicted proteins | sample 355202metaG_FD_185969 | JGI IMG/M metagenome (GOLD analysis project Ga0256840, IMG submission 185969) | Hydrothermal vent microbial communities from Mid Atlantic Ridge, Atlantic Ocean - 355-202 | ecosystem: Environmental > Aquatic > Marine > Hydrothermal vents | place: Atlantic Ocean: Mid...
GGTTGTGATGAGGTTATCTTCACAGGCGGTGTCGTTTTGGGTGCATAAGTCGGTACAATCGTTGGGTTTACAGAGGCCGTCTTCGGCGTCGCAGATGGATCCAGCTTGGCAGGCGATTGGATCGCCAAATTCAAAGCATCCGTTGCCGTCGTGATCGGCACAGGTTTCGACTTTGCCGGAGGCATCGCATTTGGTTTTGGGCGGATCGCATTTATTGTTGCAATTTTTTTCTTTAGGGACGCAATCACTATCTTCGCAAATTTCGTTGTCGAGGCATTTGTTGGTGACGAATTGTGTTCCATCAACACAGGTTTGAAGGGTTTGGGCGTCTTTACAATTGCGCTCGCCTCTGACGCAGACTTGGGGGTCAGTCCCGTTGTTGGAGTCCCCGTTATTTTGGATGGGATCGTCGGTACAGGCACTTATCCAAAAGCAGGTGATAAAGAGAAGAAGTGATTTAATCATCGAGGAATCCGAAGTTTAGTTGGGCGTAGTATCTCGTTGAAAAGAGAGACTCGCCATTGTGGCTGCTTACTACCCTAAAGAAGGGAAAAAAAAAATAAAACAAATTCGTAAAATCATTCTAATCTTTGGAGTTTATTGTTTTATTTAGAACCTAATGGTAAAGTGTGAGTAGAATTATCATAACCAATATGAAGAGCGGCGAATGCCAGTCTGTCCAAGTTGTAACGATGAAAACCCGCAATTAGGCGCACCGTGTATGCGTTGTTCAGGGTATCACTATGTCCCGGAATCCTCGTTAGAGGATGCCAAAGATGATCCACGAATCGGTTCTATTTCGGCTGAGAAGTATGTCATTCTGGGATTGATCAACGAAGGCGGAATGGGGGCTGTTTATCGCGCCCTACAAATGCCTGTGGAGCGGGAAGTCGCGGTAAAAGTCTTGCGAACCGAACTTACCGATAGTGATCAAGCAGGTGATCGTTTTATCCGTGAAGCACGTGCCGTTTCTCGCCTAAATCACCCCAACATTATTACCCTTTACGATTTTGGTTTTGATTCTAACCGTCATCCTTACATGGTGATGGAATATGCGCCGGGGGACAGTCTCGCAAAATGGATCCGCAACCCGACGATCACCCTTGAACGTATTGTAAGTGTAACCCATCAAATTCTTTCCGCTCTTTCGGAGGCGCACAATCAAGGCATTGTGCATCGTGACTTAAAGCCGGATAATATGATCGTTTCTTCAGCAAAGAAGAAAGACAATATAAAACTTCTCGATTTTGGTATCGCTCGACTGATCAACGAAGGCGCAACCCGTTCATTAACCCGGGAGGGTGAGGTGTTTGGAACACCACATTACATGGCTCCAGAACAAGCGCAGGGTAAGAAGAACGTCGGGCCGCCAGCTGATATCTATGCAATGGGAATCATGCTCTACGAAATGATCGTAGGGCAATGCCCCTTTGACGCACCAACGCCATTGGCCGTGTTATTCATGCATATTAACGAGCCCCTTCCTGAGGTCATTCCTAGGGAAAACGTGGTTGTACCGGAACTGCTGGCGCAAATACTAGCCAAAGCCACCTCAAAAGATGCCGATGATCGCTTTCAGGACGCCAATGAAATGATGTTAGCCGTTGAAGACCTCATTGCGGTGATGTCAGGAAACCTAACCAATATTCGCGACTTAACGGGCGAAATTCAGATGTCCTCTTTTTCGGCCGATGCCAGCTCAAATTTTGCGACGGCAAAAACCCAAGCGCTCACCGATGCTTCTCATTCATCAGATTTGACAGTATCCCCAGCTGATCGGTCATACGAGGACGAGTCCAAATCCAATAAAGCGCTTTGGGTTATTTTAGGGCTGCTTTTTGTGTCGATGATCGTCGTTGGCGCAGTTGTCCTTTCCTCGGATGACACCGGTGAACAAACGAAAGAAATCGTTGAAAAAATAGAGCCCGAAAAGGAGATCATAGCGGTCGTGCCAGACAAGGCGTTGGAGGAAAAAGAAACCTTGGCCAAAATCGAACTCGAAAAGAAAAAAGCGGCCGAAAAAGAAGAAGCCACGAAGAAGGCCAAAGCGCTTGAAAATGCAAATTTAGAAAATTCGAATATCAAAAATGGGTCCTCCGAAAGCGACAATAAAAAAACGCAAAAGCCCAAAAAGAAAACGAAGAAACCTAACAATAAAATTGCAAAGAAAGTCGAGAAAAAGACAGAAATAAAAACCTTTACCCCTCCTGAGAAAAAAGAGATAAAGAAAAAGAAAGAAAGCGTCTCGAAGTTCAAAAAAATAGAAGATAAAAAGCCAATGAAGTTTAAGAGCCAATAATCCCCCCTCCTTCCTCCCAAAAACTTCCCTCCAAAACCCTTCTTTATTCAACAATAGAGAGAATACTTGACTCAATCCGCTTTTCGATGAACAATCGAGTAAGTTTTAGCATCGAAATATAATGAAAAATTTTTCCAGTACTATCCTCTCTCTCTTGCTTATTTTCCTCATCGCATTTCCGACGACCGCGTTCGCTGACGCTGCCACGGCTCAGGTTTTCTACGAAAGCGCCGCAAACGAATACGGAAAAGGAAATTACGGTAAAGCGGCGGAGTTGCTCTACAAAGCCTATGTTAACGATGCCAACTTGATTTATGCTTACAACCGAATCCTAGCTCTCCAAGCCGATAAACAATACACAGCGGCATTAAAAGAGCTTGAGGTCTTCGAAAAACAAATGATGAACGATTCCGAAAAGCGTTTTGAAGACGTTCCAGAAATTAAAAGCAAACTCCAAGCCCAAGTCGAAACCGCCGTCAATGTAAAAAAAGATCCTGTCGTGAAAAATAAAACGAAAGACGACGATAATAAAACGAAAAAAAAGGACGATAAAGACGATAAAACGGTTACTCCTCCGTCTGAAACTGGAATGAACTCTTCCCAAGTTGCAGGACTAACCATCGCCGGCGGTGGCGCAATTATTCTAGGTGTCGGAATTCTGTTTGTTACAGGCGAATTACTCGATCCCGATCTTAAAAATCGCGTACGGGTAGTGCGTGATTACATTGACAATAATAATATCAATGAAGATGACGATACTAAAAAAGCCCAAGCGATAAAAAAGAGCAAAGCGTACGACTCTGAAAATTGCTCCCCTTTCGGGAGCATAGGTCAAAGTTGTGCTGCTATTTATTCCGACGAAGAATCTAAGGTGTCATTGCACGAAACAATTGCCCTCACTGGAATCATCGCAGGATCTGCACTGATCATTGGTGGTGGAATACTCTATCTCGTATCCGGCGACGATACACCCACTGAAAGTGCACAATCTGGAGAATTTAATTTTGCTCCTTATGTCTCCACTGAGGGTGCTGGCGCAACCTTTCAACTCACCTTTTAATGCCCTCGCCCGATTCTAAAGAAGATCCCCTTCACCTTCTCTTTCAGTCGATTCAGGACGCAAAAACCATTCCCGATCCTGCGCTTTACCAACCCGATAAAAACGATCCTATCTTTAAGCTTATCCACGGCGGGAAAAAAAGCATCGGCCAACAAAACGCACCAAAAGCAGCTTCAGTCCAAAGTGCTTTACTTTCCGATCTTACCCGTCGCTCCATCCTCTCACGAGATCTTCGGGCAACATCTAGGTTAGAAGCAACAGATCTGGCCATCGCCGCACTGGAAAATCCCTCACGTGAGAAAATAGAGGCCATCCTTCATATCCTTATTTCTGGATAATTAGGTCCCAGTCCTCCTTGCACAACGTCCCTAGACTCGGTATCTCGCCTTACCAACTTTGGAGAAACCATGTCTACCTTCTACGTTACCACACCGATCTATTACGTTAACGGTGCCCCTCATCTGGGCCACGTATACACAACGCTCATCGCCGATACCCTCGCTCGCCATTATCGTGATCGTGGCGATGAGGTCTTCTTTATGACAGGAACCGACGAACACGGGCTCAAAGTACAACGCGCCGCGGAAGCTTTAAATATTTCGCCCCAAGCTTTGGCGGATGAGAATTCCGCGAAATTTAAAGCGGTCTTCGATAAATACGAACTCACCTACGACCGCTTCATTCGGACGACCGAAAAGGAGCACGAAGCAACCGTGACCGAGGTCGTCCGGCGGATGAAGGCCAAAGGCGATATTTATTTGGACACCTACGCGGGTTGGTATTCGGCCTCGGACGAGGCCTTTTACGACGAGGAAGAAATCGAAGATGGACACGCAAAAGAAAGCGGTTCGACAGTAGAATGGGTTGAAGAATCGAGCTATTTTTTCCGATTGAGTAAGTACGCCTCCCAACTCCTTGACTGGTACAAAGAAAACGAATCCCACGTGAAACCCGAGTCCAGACGTAACGAAGTTGCCTCTTTTGTATCCGGTGGATTGCGTGATCTCTCCATTTCTAGAACGACCTTCGATTGGGGTATCCCTTTTCCCGACGATCCTGAGCACGTCCTCTACGTATGGGTGGATGCGCTTACAAACTACCTCACAGGTGTAGGAGGTTTTGAGGACAAAGAACGCTTCGATAAATTTTGGCCTGCCGACTGTCAGTTGATCGGAAAAGATATTCTCCGCTTTCACGCCATTTATTGGCCAGCCTTTCTTTTTAGTATTGATATCGCACCACCTAAACAAGTTTTCACGCACGGTTGGTGGATTGTGGAAGGGAAAAAAATGTCAAAAAGTCTCGGTAATTTTATCGATGCTGGAGACCTCGCTGACGAATTTCCTTTGGACCTTCTTCGCTATTTTCTCATCCGCGAGATTCCACTGGGGAGCGATGGGAATTTCGCACGCTTACGCGTAGTGGAGCGTAATAATAGCGAGCTCGCCGATAATTTAGGTAATCTTGTGAATCGTAGTTTTGCAATGACTGTCAAATTTCTCGACGGTCAGATCCCGGTCATCGAAAACCCAGCCCACGAAGAAATTGATCTTGCGCTGATTGAAAATGCTAAACTTGCTTACGAAAACATACTTCGTGCAATGGATTTACGTCAAACCCATAAAGCGCTTGAACGCGTGATGTCTTTTTCTTCGGAGATCAATCTTTACATTCAGCAAACCCAACCTTGGAAGCTCAATAAGGAAGACAATAAAGACCGCGTTAGTCGTGTTCTTTACAATATTTTGGAAGCCATTAGATGGCTTGCCATCCTCGCCAACCCCTTCCTCCCCAAAACAGTTCCGGTGATTTTAGAAGGTTTAGGGAGTCCTACAACGGAAGGTTTGAAAAATCTTCAGTGGGGTGATCTGAAGCCAGGAAAGGTAAACTCTCCTCCTGTTTTGTTCGAAAAGTTTGATCCGAAAGATTTTGAAGTAGCAGTCGGCGAAGCACCTCAACCTGAGGCAGCTACCACCGACAATAACTACATCGAATTCGATCAATTTCTATCGGTCGATATTCGCGTAGGTAAAATTCTCAGCGCCGAAAAAATAGAAGGAGCCGATAAACTTCTTCAATTAAGCGTCGATCTAGGAGAAGATAAAAATCGACAAATCGTGGCAGGTATTGCGACCTCTTATGAAGCCAAAGCAATTATAGGAAAACACGTCGCGGTGGTGAGCAACTTAAAGCCTCGTAAAATTTTCAAAATATTAAGCGAAGGGATGCTCCTTGCCGCTGATAGGAAAGATGGAGGATTAGAACTGAGCTTCTACCCCGAAGATGTTCTCGTAGGAACGCGTCTTTCTTAATGGCGACACAAGACTATTATTATCTATCTCAATTTCGAAATCCCGAGTCGCGCTTACGTGCGTTGAGCGAAATTCCACTCGACCAGCCAGCCTTGATCGATATCCTTCTTCAAGCGCTGGAGGACCCCTACCCTGGTGTCCGATTTCGTGCCGGTGATCGACTCGCGAACCTTGAAGGTGTCGAAGAAAAGGTACGCGCGCTTTTTGGCAATGCAACATCGAAAACCAAACAGGCAGCGTTGCTGGCATTTCGGAAAGAACATGTAGAACAAGAAAGCGAAGACTTGGTGCTCGAATATGCGTTATCACCCCGTGAACCGAGTCTGCGATATCACGCGTTATTGGCCCTGCATTTGTTTGCCAAAGAATCCCTTTTGAAATCGATTAGTGAAGCCATATTTGACGATGGAGATGACGACGCGTTGATTATCGCCGCGCAATGGTCGGCGATTTATCTTTGGAAAGATCATATGGGGGCTATTAAAAAAGCCTTCACCGATTCGACGAACAAAGATCTTGGCTTTCAACTTGCTATCTCACTTAGTAAACTCGTATCCGATCTGTCACAGATGCCCGAAGGAAGCCAAGCGCAGATCATCGACGCAGTGTTGGATGATAAAATAAGCATGACCGCCTGCCAAGCTATCGCTCGACTTAAAATCAGCGACGCAATAAAAACCCTGCGTAGAGTACCCAATAAAATCTTCATGCATGAATTACTTAAGGTCGAGGCCGCCGCAACTCGGGCAATGCTCGGTGAAAAAGAGGGAAAAAAAGCGCTAGGGAAATATATTGAAGATAAGCGAGAACATGTATCAAGCTACGCTTGTGAATGCACAGGTCGTTATAAGATCGACCTCGCTAAGAGTCTTCGAAAGGCACTGAAGAAAAAAGATGACCGAAGGATCGCCGCCCAGAACGCACTAGATGCACTGGAAAAGATCTAACCTTCCGAGATCAAAGCGTCAAAGAATGGGACGATATGGCGATCCGATTTCCATCAGGGTCTCTCGCGTAGGTTGTAAAGGTGGTTCTACTTTCGATTCCTCCGCCCTCTTTTTCAATGCGCCCTTCAGCGTCCTCTCTTTCGTCTGCCGACATTTGAAAGGCGATAAGAAAGAGTCCACAGTGCATGCCTTTGGCGTCAAAGGTCGGTTCCGGCGCCGACCCGTCTAAGCGCTCCACCATCAACACACCCGAGTCCAATTCGAGCCAGATAGATCGCATTCCCACCTCGTCACTTTGGCGAGATCTCTCGTTCAACAAAAAAACATTGCGGTAAAATCTCGCCAAGGACAGGACCTCTTTTGTTCCGATAGCCAGATGATGAAGATGCATGGTGATCACATAAAAGTTAGGGTAGAATGCTGCGAATTATCCTTATAAAGATATTTCGCTTTTTTCAAAAGACAAGGAGCGCACTATGTCTGATTCTTATAAATTTAGCATCCAGAAATTCGAAGCAGTGGAGATGCACTATATGTTTCGAATCGAATTCAACGGTGAAGAACAATCGTGGGCAGTGCCCAAAGGTCCCTCGCCAGATCCACGCGTAAAACGTTTGGCTATACCCATTCAATCCGACATTCCGCTCGATTTTGAGGGTGTTTTCGGTGAGGGCGACAAGCCCAAAGTCATCGTCTGGGATTCTGGTTCTTTTGTTCCCTATGCGCTTGATGACCAACCTCTTTCCATTAAAGAGGGATTGGAGGTAGGAAATTTGTCCATTTGGCTGAAGGGCAAAAAGCTGCAAGGTGGTTTTTCCTTTCTTCGTATTGACGAGGGCGAAAATGAAAGATGGTTTATGATGAAAATTTTCGATGCCAAAGCGACATCGATGAGAAATCCTGTTATCACCGAACCGCTGTCTGTCGTCTCGGGAAAATCAGTTGAAGAAATCGACTAAACTAGAAAGAATTTATACCTCAGGGGAACACCTGCCTCGCGGTCCTCGTTTTGGAGATATTTTCAATGTGGATATCGTTGATATCGACGAAAAAGGACGGGGTTTGGCTTACCTTAAAGTGACGGTCGGTCCTCAGGAAGAAAAACGAAAGTACACCTTTGCGGTAAGGAGCGGCGTACCTGGCGATCGTGCCGATATTCGCGTCACCAATTCCCACCGCAAAAAGAGAGAGGCACGTATCCACCGCCTCATCGAAGAAAGCCCTTTGCGCATTCGGCCGGAATGCCCTCACGCCGATCCTTTCGCCGAACGCATGTGTGGTGGATGTTCGCTACAATCTGTGGGATATGAGAACCAACTCCTCCTAAAAGAAAAATTCTTAAAAAAATTATTTGAAAATCGCGGACTTGATTCTGCGCCGATCCAATCCATGCTCGGTATGAGCTCTCCGCGTTATTTTCGAAACAAAATGGAGATCAATTTCGGGGAGTCTAAAAAGTTCGATATCGGACTGGGTATGCATCCGCCGGGTTACCATTACGAGGTTATGGATCACGAGACCTGTCTCATCGGTCCCAAACCGCTCATCGAATTTATCGAAAAAATACGTGAATGGGCGATTGCATCCGAGCTCGTTGTCGCCCGTCGTGAAGAGGGAACCCTTCAAGCGATTGGTCTCAGGATTGGATTTCAATCGGTGGCCATCGAACTCATTGTATCCCATGAAATCGCCCCTGAATTAGTAAACTCGCTTAATGTTCTTGTAGAGTCATTGTTCAATAATCCATCCTTGGCGGTCACTGTTCTAAAAGCCCAGCGCGGAACACCGACGACACGAAAATCCACGCATATCAGAGGTCCCCTCAAGTGGAAGGAAACGCTCGTCGTGAGAGGAAAATCCTACGATTTTGAAGTGAGCCCAGGGGCCTTCTTCCAAACCAATTCTCTTCAAACAGGTCTGCTTTATGAAAGCATTTTAAACGAAGTTGATGCGTTGATCGAAAACGAAAAAACCTCGATTTGGGATCTCTATTGTGGAAGTGGCACGATTTCATGTGTCCTCGGTGAGTATTTCGAAAATGTTGTTGGTATCGATATTATCGAGGCATCGATCGCCGACGCGACGATCAATGCTGATACGAACGGCATTGAAGGCTGCACTTTTATCTGTGCCGATGCCCACGAAATATTCAACGAAAAAGGCGTTCCCGATATCATCGTTGTAGATCCACCTCGCGGTGGCCTGACCCCAAAAGTAATTTCGCTCATCTGCGCGTCAAGAATTTCGGGAATCGTTTACGTATCGTGTAATCCCAAAACCCTCGTCCGAGATCTTATCATGTTTGAAGAAGGCGGATTTTCGATGGAGAAGGTCCAACCCGTGGACATGTTTCCTCACACTTTTCATATGGAAAATGTTGTAAGATTACGACGCGGTTAAGATGGGCGTCGTTGATTTCATTATTTTATAATGCAAGCGTCAACGGGAGCCTGGCAGCTTCCATTTACACAATCTGCTGAAATACACTCATCCGAGTTTCCACAAGATCCTGTTTCAACGGCCTTCTCGCATTTTTTAGCACTACCGCAAAAGAGAGGGGCTTCACAAAAATTATTAGAACAATCTTGCCCTAATGTTTTGTAAGCACGGCATACGCTATCACAATAATAGCCGAGGCTACATACGGTGTCCTCAAGGCAAGCATCGCCCGGGGCCCCGATTTTTGGTCCCACACAGGTCCCTTCGATGCAGGCAAATGGTACGGCGCATTGCGAGAAGTTGGCGCAATCGCCTCCATCAACATGGAGGGTTTGGCATAGTCCGGTTTCGGTATCGCAAAATTCTGTGGAACCACAAAGTTCGCCGTCCGAACACTCAAGAAGAGGAAGCTCTCGGCACTTCCCTGGACAATCATCACAAATCATTCCAGCAGAGCAGTCGATTGCGTTTCGACATTCAGCGTCGACCAATCCGGTGCCGGAAATTGCACCTTCGCATCCGCTAATATTTTTTGGATTAGGAATAAGTGTCCCAAGGTCATCGCAGCTTATGGCACCGATGGCGCTAATACACTGTCCTTTTTTCGATTCGTCGTAGGTCAGTCTTCCAGCGTCCAAGGAATCTTTCCAGATTAAGGGATGGTCGCGATTGACTAAGGATTCCAAACAGGAGGCCGTGGTCGCTATGCGTCCACCTTCGGCGATTTGGGCAATGCTTACTGTATCTTTACATTCGATGAAGCGCTCACAAACCTCAAGAAAGAAATCGTATCCAAACTGAACAACGGGCTCGTTGCTTGTAAGGGTTGGGACTTCACCGGTAGAATTATTCGTACGAAGGACGTTATTGGGCCCCACATCATTATTTTTACCGTTGTTTGCGCCATTATTCGGACCGCCGTTATTGGCTCCATTGTTTTCTCCGTTATTTTGTCCGACGAGCGAGGTTCCACCGTCGCCTCCGCAAGAAAACGAAACAGAGGCGAGGAGTAGAAGCGAAAAAATTCTCAACATTTTAGGATCCGATCGAGGGTAAAACTTAGTAGGTAATCGTGCCATGGACGTCAATGCCGCCATTGTCGTTAGGGTACAACAAAACAGTCATAAATTCACCATTCTTAGAAAATTGAAGTTGTTGAGCATCATCGCCTTCAAACCCGACGTGCTTTTTTAATTTTCGAAACATTGAGGTTGTTTCGGTCATCGTCCACCCTCTTCTAGCCATTGAATCGATGTAAAATTTTGATGTACCATCCATACTTCTTCTGGTTTGAAAAGAGTTGATTCTATAGGGGCTATCGGATCTCAAATCTGCGAAACGCGTAAGTCGTGTACATCCGGGACAAGAGGGGAATTCAACATCAGGCTCTGCTCCAGGACCATCATATCCTGGCTTCATTTTCTTGAAATCGAAATCCTCGCCACTAAACATCGCAATCGCCTCTGAACCTTGACCGTTGCTGTTCTTCTTGATTTCGATGAAACGATGTCCGCGAAAAAGCGCGGCGGGCCCTTTCACTGCGGTCTCGATAATTTTATTAAAATCTTCGTCCTTCTCGATATCGCCTCGCGTCAGCATTCCTCCCATCGAAACGTAATCGTCTTCGATTGAAAGGGGGACAATTTCTCCAGACATCGATGCCTTGAGAAACTCACCGGAGTTATCATTGGTATGCATCCAACGTTTCGAGTTGATGCCCTCTG
>Ga0256840_1004298_pt1 | contig 10779 bp, 9 predicted proteins | sample 355202metaG_FD_185969 | JGI IMG/M metagenome (GOLD analysis project Ga0256840, IMG submission 185969) | Hydrothermal vent microbial communities from Mid Atlantic Ridge, Atlantic Ocean - 355-202 | ecosystem: Environmental > Aquatic > Marine > Hydrothermal vents | place: Atlantic Ocean: Mid...
ATCAGTAGGGGGATGCGTTTCATTTTCTTGTCCTTTTCACATTCGGATTGTTGAATTCGTAAAGGTTATACGCACCCCCGCCGGTATTCCGTCGCAGGAAAATCAGTTTTTCTGCTTTTTTTCCATCTGGTCCCACGCTTCCAGTGCTTTGGCGGCATACATCAGGGCCGGACCGCCCCCCATCTGGATGTTCATTGCCAGCACATCGGCCAGTTCCTCGCGGGTGCCGCCGGCGCGGATCAGGGCCTCGACGTGAAAGCCGATGCAGGGATCGCAGCGTTCGGAAATCGAAATTGCCAGTGCAAGGAATTCCTTGGTTTTCACATCCAGAGTGCCGTTGTCCTTGACGGCTTTGCTAAGGGTGGCAAAACCGGCAGCGGTTTCGGGGATCAGTTTGTTCATTTCGCGAATTTTCGCCCGCATGTCGCGGCTGTGTTCTTTCCAGTCCATTTTCCGGTTTCCTTGTTATTGGAGCCGCAGGTAGTGAAGCGGATCGGTGCAGGGGTCTTTGATGTTGATCAAACCGGCCTGCGGTGAATTGGCGCGGGGCAGGTTCTGCAAACCCGCGCCTATGCTGAAAACCGTGACGGGGACAGGGCGCGGGCGATATCGGCGCCGATTTCCGGTGCCTGCCCTGTGACCAGATCGGCAATCAGGCGGCTGGCGGCGGGGGCGGTTTGAAAGCCATAGCCGCCCTGACCACCCAGCCAGTAGAATGTCGGGTCCGTTACATCCGCCCCGATCACCAATGCGCGGTCGGGGGAAAAGGTGCGCAGGCCCGCCCAGGAGGTTTCCAGCCGTGTGACCGGTTCGGTGACCATTTCCTCGTAACGGGCCAGCCCTTCGGCCAGAACCATATCATCGGCCCATGCGTCATGCGGCTCCACCGGGTCTTCGTCCGAGGGGGAAACGATCCATTTTCCCGCGTCCGGTTTGGCGTACCAGCGTTCATTCACCCCGTCCAGAAAGGGCCATGTGGAAACATCATGCCCGCCGGGGGCGGGGATGCGGGCCATCGAGCGGCGGTAGGGCTGGAACCCCAGCGGTTTGATGCCGGCAAGGCGGGCGATTTCGTCAACCCATGCACCGGCCGCGTTGATCAGGATATTGGCGTGGTAGGTTTCTTCACCGGCCTGCACCTGCCAGACATTCGCTGTTTTGCTGATAGCTGTGGCCTGTGCTTTTTGCACGATGTTGACGTCATCACGCCGCGCCTGCGCGGTATAGCTTTGCAACAGGCGGTCGGCGTCCAGATCATGCGCATCGGCGCGGTAGGCGGCATAGGCGCTGGTTTTCGGGTTCAGGACCGGCACATGGGCGCGGGCCTGATCCATGCCGATTTCCTGCATGTTGAAATGGGTGGCCTCGGCCACGAAATCATCGCGTTCATGCGGGCGGGCGACCATCATCATGCCGCGCGGGGTCAGGATGCCGGCGGCTTCGTGATGGGGGGCGCTGGCGTAGTTCAGGGCGCGCACCACGTCGTTGCCGTAATCCTTCAGGAACATCGCGGCCGAACGGCCCGAGGCGTGATAGCCAAGCGCGTCTTCGGCTTCCAGCAAAGTGACTGTGGCCTGCGGGGCCAGAGCTGCGGCGGCGGACAGGCCGGCGATACCGCCGCCTATGATCAGGATATCGGTTTTCATGGGAGATTAGTGCCACGGTTTGAACAAAAGGAAAAGGCCCGGCCAGAGCCGGACCTTTACATTGTTTTCCCTGCCACAAGGGCAGGGCGGTTGGCGTTTAGTTCGGAATTTCGCCTTCAAGGCCTTCAACGTAGAAGCCCATACCGGCCAAGGTGCCGTCATCGGCAACTTCACCGTCAGCCAGCCACGCACTGCCGTCCTGCTTGTTCAGCGGGCCGGTGAACGGATGGTAGGTGCCGGCGGCGATGCTGTCGGCCAGTGCCTGTGCCTCGGCCTTGACGTCATCAGGAAGCGCATCCGAGAACGGCGCCAGAACAACCATGCCTTCTTTCATGCCATCCCAGGTGTTGCCGGATGTCCATGTGCCGTCGATGACGGCTTTGGTGCGGGCCACATAGTAGGGATCCCAGTTGTCGATGATGGCCGTCAGCTGTGCTGTGGGGCCGAATTTCGACATGTCGGATGCCTGACCAAAGGCATAGATGCCTTTTTCTTCGGCAATGGTCATGGCGGCAGGGGAATCGGTGTGCTGCATGATCACATCAACACCCTGTTCGATCATCGCGGTGGCCGCGTCGGCCTCTTTGGCGGGATCGAACCATGTGTAGACCCAGACCACCTTGAACTCGACATCCGGGTTCACCTTTTTGGCGTGGATGTAGGCCGAGTTGATGCCACGGATAACTTCGGGGATCGGGAAGGATGCGATATAGCCGATCTTGTTGGTTTTGGTCATGCGTCCGGCGATGGTGCCGATCACGGCGCGCCCTTCATAGAAACGGGCCGAGTATGTGGCGACGTTATCGGCCTGTTTGTAACCAGTGGCATGTTCAAACCGCACATCGGGGAATTTGGCGGCAACGTTCTGCACCGCGTCCATATAACCAAAGGATGTGGCATAGATCAGCTTGGTGCCCGACAGCGCCATTTGCGTCAGAACGCGTTCGGCATCGGCCCCTTCGGGAACGCTTTCGACATAGGTGGTTTCGACAGCGTCGCCCAATTCCTTTTCGATCGCCTGACGGCCCTGGTCATGCTGGTAAGTCCAGCCGAAATCGCCGGTCGGGCCGACGTAGATAAAGCCGACTTTCAGTTTTTCTTCGGCAAAAGCCGCCGTCGATAGGCCAAGAGCCAGTACAGCCCCCGTCAGAATGGATTTGAATGATACCATGTTAGTCTCCCTGTTGTGTATCCTGAGCAGAATCAGTGTGTTTCTTCTTCTTTTTCTTCTTTACCCGTTTTGGGGCGGTTTGTGTCTCTAAAAGTGCAGCGGTGACAATCGCGGCAGGCACCGCGACCACGCCAAGGCCGATAAACAGCACAAATGTTGTGAATATCCGCCCGCCGGTGGTGATTGGCACCAGATCGCCATAGCCCACCGTGGTTAATGATGCGACGGCCCACCACAGGCTGATCGGGATCGAGGAAAAGTTTTCCGGTTGGGCCTCGTGTTCGAACAGATAGATGCCAACCGCGCTGACATAGAGCACCAGACCGGCGATTATGGCGAAAATCACCAGCTCGCCTTTGACATCGGAAAAGGCGCGGGTCAGACGGTCAAACGCCAGCGAGGTGCGGAACAGTTTGAACAACCGCACCAGCCGGATCAGGCGCAGGGTGCGGATGGCCTGCCATTCCGCCTGGATTATCAGCAGTGCGGGCAGGCAGGCCAGCAGGTCGATGATACCCCAGAAGCTGAAGATATAACGCAAGGGCTGTGCCGAACAGATGACGCGCAGGATATATTCGGTGACGAACACCGTCAGGATGAAGATTTCGAAATAGAACAGCGCATTGTGGATCACCGGCGGAAAGCTGTCGACGGTTTCCAGCGAAATCGCCAGCGCCGACAGCAGGATCAGCGCGTGCAGGATGAAGGCAACGGTGCGCCCCACCTGACCGTGGTGGCCGTCCAGTATCTCGATCACATCGCGGCGGGTCATGGCGATCCTTAATGGGTTGCGTGGAAAATGCGGCCCAACGCGGCAGGGGCATTCATGGCGCTGCGGGCTTTGCTGGAAGACATGATGACCAGCACAAGGATGGTGATCAGGTAAGGTGACATCGACAGGTATTGCACCGGAATGTTGACGCCCGCCGCTTGCAGATTGAACTGCAACACGGTGACACCGCCAAACAGATAGGCCCCCAGCATCACGCGCCACGGTTTCCAACTGGCAAACACTACGATGGCCAGCGCGATCCAGCCGGCACCGGCTGTCATGCCTTCGGTCCATTGGGGCACGCGGATCAGCGACAGATAGGCGCCGCCAAGCCCCGCACAGGCCCCGCCGAACATGATGGCAAGGATGCGGATGCGCACTACCTTGTAGCCCAGTGCGTGGGCGGCATCGTGGTTTTCACCCACCGCCCGCAGGATCAGGCCAAGGCGCGTGTATTTCAGCACGGCCCACACGATGGCAATCAAAAGGATAGCGAAATAGACCATCAGGTCATGGCCAAACAGGATTGGTCCCAGCACCGGAATATCGGTCAGCAAGGGGATGTCGATTTTCGGGGTCGGGGGCGGTTTGATCCCCGCATAGCTTTGGCCGATCAGCGCCGACAGGCCAAGGCCGAACAAGGTTAATGCAAGACCCGAGGCCACCTGATTGGCCAGCAGGATTTGCGTCAGAAACGCAAACAGCAGCGACAGGATGGCCCCCGCCACAGCGGCCGCGACAAAACCCAGCAGCGGGCTGCCGGTTTCCACCGCAATGGCAAAGCCGCAGATCGCGCCGATGATCATCATGCCCTCGACGCCCAAATTCAGCACACCCGCCTTTTCCACCACCAGTTCGCCGATGGCGGCCAGCATGATCGGCGTTGCCGCCACCATAAGCGAGGCAATCAGAAGCACGGGGTTGATTGTAGACAGGTCCATTACGCGGCCTCCGTTCTGCTAAGGCGGATGCGGAAATTCGTCAGCATGTCAAAGGCCAGCAGAAAGAATAGCAACATCCCCTGAAACGCCTGAATGGCCGGTTTGGGAAGGCTTAGCATCAATTGCGCCAGATCGCCGCCGATATAGGTCAGCGCCATCAACAGGCCGGCCAGCAGGATGCCGACCGGATGCAACCGGCCAAGGAAGGCCACGATAATGGCGGTAAAGCCATAGCCCTGATTGAAATCGGTGCTGATCTGTCCTGCGGGGCCTGTGACCTCGAACATACCGGCAAGGCCTGCCAATACACCGGAAAGACCAAAGCACAGCACCACCAGCCGGTTGGGGTTGACCCCGCCAAAACGGGCGGCGCGCGGGGACTGGCCGGCAAGGGTGATCTGATACCCCATGATGTGACGCGTCATCACCACATAGGCGAAAATCACCGCGATAAAGGCAGCAACAACGCCCCAGTGCATACCGGTGCCGGTGATCAGTTCGGGGTTTGCTGCAATATCATAATCCCTGAAATTGCGCGATCCCGGAAAGCCGTGACCATCGGGATTGCGCAACAGACCGAAGGACATTGCCGACATGATATGTTCGGCCACATAGACCAGCAGCAGCGACACCAGAATTTCATTGGTATTGAATTTGGTGCGTAAAATGGCGGGGATCATCGCCCACAGCCAGCCACCAAAGGCCCCGGCAACCACCATCAGCGGAAAGATATACCAGCCGCCCGCTGGGTAGAAGGCCAGCCCCACAGCCGCACCGGTGATCGCACCGATGATATACTGCCCCTCGGCGCCGATGTTCCAGATGCCGGCGCGAAAGCCGAAACTAAGCCCGATCGCAATCAGGATCAGCGGCCCTGCCTTGACCAGCAGTTGCGGGCGTGAATAGGAGGCGAACTGGTCGGAAAACAGCGGATCCCAAAAGATGATCCTGATGGCCTCGACCGGATCCTTGCCAAGGATCGCAAACAGGATGCCACCCGCCACCATCGTTGCAATCACCGCCAGAACAGGCGTTGCGATTGTCCATGCCTTTGACGGCATAGGGCGTTTTTCCAGCCTAAGCAAGCGCCACCTCCTGTTCTTCTTCCATTCCGCCCAGCATCAGGCCGATTTCCTCGACCGTCAGCCCCTTGGTGGGGCGCGGTCGGGTCAAGTGGCCTTCGTTCAGGGCGCAGAAATTGTCGGATACTTCCATCAATTCATCCAGATCCTGACTGATCACCACAACCGCCGCCCCCTTGCCCGCAAGGTCCATCAACGCCTGCCGGATAGCGGCCGCGGCCGAGGCATCCACGCCCCATGTCGGCTGATTCACCACCAGCACACGCGGGTTCTGCAACACCTCGCGGCCAATCACGAATTTTTGCAGGTTGCCGCCGGACAAGGCCCGCGCCGCCGTGCCCGCGCCCGGTGTGCGCACATCGAATTCGGCGATCACCTTTTGGGCGAAGCTGCGGGTTCTGGCCCAGTTCACAAAGCCGTTGTTTACCAGATTTGCGCGGATCGCCGCGGTCAGCAGGGCGTTTTCTGTCAGGCTCATGTCTGGGGCGGCGGCGTGGCCCAGCCGTTCCTCGGGCGCGGCCAGAATACCTAATGCGCGTCGGGGGTTGGGACCCAGATGGCCGATTGGTTGCCCGTCAAATCTTACAGTCTGCTCGGCGCTGGGCGTTTCGCCGGACAGCGCGGCCAGAAATTCGTCCTGCCCGTTGCCCGCAACCCCGCCGATGCCCAGAATTTCACCAGCCCGCACCTGTATGCCGACCGATTTCAAAGATGTGCCGAATTGCGTGGTAGCCGGAACGTACAGGTCTTTCACCTCCAGCACCACTTCGCCAAATTCACCCGCGTCCCGCAGCGGTTGGTGCAGCGCACTGCCCACCATCATTTCCGCCAGCTCCCGCGCCGATTTTTCGCGCGGGTTGCAGGTATCGACCACCACCCCGTGCCGCAAAATCGTGGCGCTGTCGCAGATGTCGCGGATTTCATCCAGCTTGTGGGAAATATACAGGATCGCCGTGCCTTCGGACGACAGTTTGCGCAGGGTCTGGAACAGCACGTCCACCTCTTGCGGGGTCAGAACGCTGGTCGGCTCGTCCATGATCAGCAGCTTGGGGTCTTGCAGCAAACAGCGGATAATCTCGACCCGCTGACGTTCGCCCGCCGACAGTTCCCCGACCAGACGATCCGGGTCCAGCGGCAATCCGTAATCATGGCTGACCTTGGTGATCCGCGCCCACAATTCGCCGTGTTTGGGCGGGTTTTCCATGCCCAGCGATATATTTTCGGCCACAGACAGCGCTTCGAACAGGGAAAAATGCTGGAATACCATCGCCACACCGGCGGCACGGGCGGCGCGCGGTTCGGGCGGGGCAAAGCTGTCGCCCATCAGGGTCATCGCGCCCGCATCGGGGCGCACCAGCCCGTAGATCATTTTTACCAGCGTGGATTTGCCCGCGCCGTTTTCCCCCAGCAACGCGTGCACCTCGCCGGCGTCAATGCCAAAGGACACGTTATCATTGGCGACCACACCCGGATAGGCCTTGGTCAGCCTGTCAATCGTCAGCAATCTGTCGGTCATTCTTCCCCCGTTGTGCGCGCGATGTCCGTTCGGGATTCTCTTTGTGCGCGTTCCAGCAATAACTTGTGTGCTATGCTGACTGCAATAGCCTGCGGTTCCTTGCCCAATGCAGGGTCACCAATCGGGCAGGTGATGCGGGTGATTTCATCGGCTGTATGGCCCAGTTTTTCCAGTCGCGAATGAAACCGCACCCATTTGGTTTTTGATCCGATCAGTCCGGCATAGGCAAAGCTGTGGTTCAGCAGGGCATGACAGATTTCCAGATCAATACCGTGGCTCATCGTCATGATGAAATGATGCGCGTTTTCGGGCGCGTGTTTTGCCACGGCGGCCATATCCGCGGCCACCAAAGGGGTGACGCCAGCGGGCAGCTCCGCGGGCATCCGCGCCGCTTCGGTGTCAATCAGGGTGATGGCGAATTCCGGTAGCGGGGCCAGCACATTGGCCAGCGCGCGGCCAACATGGCCCGCACCGAATATCCAAACCGGTGTTGCCGCCTGCCACAGGGTTTCCGCCAGCCAGCTATTGACCAGCGTCGGCGGGAACTGCGTGTTTTGGGCGGCATCGATCTTGCGTTGCAGGGCAGGGGGCATGTCGCCCTTCTCTCCGCCAATCGGGCGCAGGAAAACATGTGCCTGCGCATCCGGCAGATTATCCGCCGTGAACCGCTCGAACACCAGCGCCACCGTGCCGCCGCAACATTGCCCCAGCGCCGGTCCCAGCGGCTCGGTCAACTGCATCGAGGCGCCACCATCCGCCAGCATCCCCCGCGCCCGTTTGGTGGCCTCGAACTCCAGCGCGCCACCGCCGATGGTGCCCGATTGCCCGCCGTCCCAGACCAGCATCGCCGTGCCCGCCCCGCGCGGAGCCGAGCCTTTGGTGCCGGTGACGATCACCCGCACCACCGTGCCATGCGCCTGCACCGCCTGCGCCAGTTCCTCCCTGCGAAAGCTCATGCCGATCCTTTCATCCGGTTTACCGCCATCAGTATACGTTCCGGCGTGGCGGGGGCATCAAGCGCCGGATAGGTATCGCCACAGGCCGCCACCGCATCCGACAGCGCCAGAAACGCCGAAATCCCCAGCACAAACGGCGGCTCCCCAACCGCTTTGGAGCGATAGATCGTATCCTCGCGGTTCTTCCCGTCCCACAGCGCCACGTTGAACACATCGGGCCGGTCCGAACAGGCGGGGATTTTATAGGTCGAAGGTGCGTGGGTCTTCAGATGGCCCTTGTCGTCCCAGACCAGTTCCTCCATCGTCAGCCATCCGGCGCCCTGCACATAGGCCCCTTCCACCTGTCCGATGTCCAGATCAGGGTTCAGGGATGCGCCGGCGTCATGCAGGATATCGGTGCGCAGTATCCGGTTTTCACCGGTCAGCGTGTCGATCACCACTTCTGTTACCGCCGCACCATAGGCGAAATACAAAAACGGCCGCCCGCGTCCCTTCACGCGGTCCCAGCGGATTTTAGGCGTCTTGTAAAAACCGGTTGCCGACAGGCTGATCCGCCCCTCGTATGCCAGTTGTGCCGCGCGGGCAAAAGTGAACTGCCGCCGCCCGACATTCACCATGCCATCGGCAAATACCACATCCGAAACCTTCTTGCCCTGTTGATCGGCCAGAAACGCGGCAATCCGCCCGCGCAATTCCTCGCAGGCCGCCTTCACTGCCATACCGTTCAAATCGCTGCCGCTGGAGGCCGCCGTGGCCGAAGTATTGGGCACCTTCGCGGTGTCCGTCGCGGTGATCTTGACCGCTTCAAGCCCGACCCCGAACACCTGCGCCGCCACCTGCGCCACCTTCTGGAACAACCCTTGCCCCATCTCGGTGCCGCCGTGGTTCAGATGGATCGAGCCATCCTGATAGACATGCACCAGCGCGCCGGCCTGGTTCAGGTGGGTCAGGGTAAAGCTGATCCCGAATTTCACCGGCGTAAGCGCAATGCCCTTCTTCAGCACCGGATTTTCCGCGTTCCACTTTGCAATTGCCGCACGGCGCGCATGATAACCGGAACTTTCAGCCAGTTCGTCCACCAGCCCGTCCAGAATAAAATCCTCGACCGGTTGGCCATAGGGCGTTTCCTGCACCTGTTTCTTTTTCGCCCAAATATCCCCGCCGGAGGCATAGAAGTTCTTCTGCCGCACCACCAGCGGATCAAGCCCGAGCGTCGCCGCAACATGATCCATCACCCGCTCGATCCCGAAAATCCCCTGCGGCCCGCCAAACCCGCGATAGGCCGTGGCCGATTGCGTGTTGGTGCGCAGCCGGTGGCTGGTGATGCGGATATCGGGCAGATGATAGGCGTTGTCGGCGTGCAGCATCGCACGGTCCGCTACCGGCAGGCTTAGATCCTGCGACCAGCCACAGCGGGCGTATTGGGTGAACTCGATACCGCTGATCCGGCCGTCATCCTCAAAACCCACGCGGTAATCCACACGGAAATCATGGCGTTTGCCGGTGATGACCATATCGTCATCGCGATCATAGCGCATCTTGCAGGGGCGTGCGAATTGCCGCGCCACCACGGCACAGGATACAGCCAGCGCGTTGCCCTGACTTTCCTTGCCACCAAAACCGCCGCCCATGCGGCGGGTCTCGACCCGCACCGCATTCATCGGCAGGCCCAAAGCATGCGACACCTTGTGCTGGATTTCGGTCGGGTGCTGGGTGCTGGAATGCACCAGCATATCGCCGCCTTCCAGCGGGATCACCAATGCAGCCTGACCTTCCAGATAGAAATGCTCTTGGCCGCCCATGGTGATATTGCCCTGAAGGGTGTGTTTCGCCGCTTTCAGCGCCCCGCCCGCATCACCCTTGGTCCAGACCACAGGGCCGCCTTCAAACCGGCTGTCGGCAAACAGCGCGTCCTCGATGGTCAGGATGGCCGGTTTTTCGGTGTATTCGATTTTGCCCAACCGGGCGGCCTTGCGCGCCGCCAGATGGCTGGTCGCCACCACGATAAACACCGGCTGGCCGACATAATGCACCGTGCCGTCCGCCAGCAAGGGTTCGTCATGGGCAGCGGGGGAGACATCGCAATCGGGCGGCAGATCATCCGCCGTCAGCACCGCAACCACACCGTCGGCCGCGCGCACCGCGTCCAGTTCCATCGCGGTTATGTCGCCATGCGCCACGCTGGACAGGCCGAAGGCCAGATGCAGGCAATCGGCCGTGACGGGAATGTCGTCGATATAACGCGCCGCCCCCGTTACATGCAGCGGGGCGGAATCATGGGGCAGGGATTTTCCAACGCTCATGGCTGCACCTCCAGCACATTGACGGGCGTGCCCTGATCCTCGAAATAACAACGCAACAGCATATTCTGCGCCGTTTCCAGCCGGTATTGGGCACTGGCGCGCATGTCGCTTAGCGGGGTGTAATCCTGCGCAAAAACATCCCGTGCGGCGGTAATGGTTTCTTCGGACCAGTCCTGCCCGACCAGCGCCTGTTCCACATGGGTGGCCCTCAGCGGTGTGCCCGCCATGCCGCCAAAGGCGATGCGGGCCGCCGTGACTTTGCCCCCTTCAACCGTGATGTTGAAACAGCCGCAAACAGCGGAAATATCCTGATCAAAGCGCTTGGACAGCTTATAGCATTTCAGCCGGTCCACCTGACGCGGCACGCTGATCGCCTCGACAAATTCGCCCGC
>Ga0256840_1004299_pt1 | contig 10776 bp, 11 predicted proteins | sample 355202metaG_FD_185969 | JGI IMG/M metagenome (GOLD analysis project Ga0256840, IMG submission 185969) | Hydrothermal vent microbial communities from Mid Atlantic Ridge, Atlantic Ocean - 355-202 | ecosystem: Environmental > Aquatic > Marine > Hydrothermal vents | place: Atlantic Ocean: Mid...
ACTCAAGGTTCTGCTTTTAAAACTTTTTTATGTCTGTATTCTGAAAGAGTATTTAAATTTGTAGTTGTTTGAAGATAAACATCTCCTCAGTTTCAACCATTTCACCCCCAAGGCCCACCTTTTGGAATATATTTTTCTCTTCTCCAAGAAATAAGTCAATCTCATCCTTTACCAGAAATCACTTTTATTTTAACTTGATCAATAAACATTATTTTTTTAATTATTTCTAAATTTCTTGTATTATATAAAAAAAACTTCAAAAGTAAAAAAATAGTTTCAAATTTGAAACTATTTTTTGTATTTAAAATTTATTGGTACCCCTGACAAGAATTGAACTTATGTCTACCCCTTAGGAGGGGGTTATTCTTCCACTGAACTACAGAGGCAAATTATAAAAGATGTTTCAGAGAAACACCTCTACATTTTTTGTTAAATATTCATAAAGAAAATTCAAGCTGAAACTATAAATAAAATTATTATGAAAATAATTAAAAGTTTATTTGTAGTTTTTTCATATTTTAAAGCATTTAAAGATTTTTCTTTTTCTTTCTTTTCTATTTCTAATTTTTCAGTTAAAGCTTTTTTTGCTTCTTCAGATAAAAATTGAGACTTTTTATATTCCATCAAATCAATAGAATTGTTTTTTTGTTCTCTTGCTTGTCATAATTCAATTGATAATTCTTGAATTTTATTATCCTTTTGCTTTATCTCTTCTCTAAAACTTATAAACATTTTATCAAAAGTTGCAAGAACTTTTTCATATTCAGCTTTCTTCACTAATCATGAATTACTCTCTTGCTTTTTTGTTACAATATTTTTTTCAATAATTTCCTCTGGTTTTTTTTCTATAATAATTTTTTGCTTTACTTCTTCTCAAGATAATATCTTTATATCACTATCATTAAGCATTACAACTTTTCAATCTTTTTTTGATCTAATTTTTCATGATTTAATATATCTATCTATACTTCTTGTAGAAACTCATAGAATTTCTGAAGCTTCTTGTCTATTAATATTATACAAAATATTTTAATTAAATTTTAAATTTTAATAATTATATATTTTATAATCTTTTTTGCAAATTTTCTGAATTATAAAATAATCATAAAAATAAAAATAACAAAATTGTAATATAAGTATATTCAAAAACATGCAAGAAAAAATTCATAACTAAAACTCAGATAAACATAACTCAAATATATTTATTATTATTTTTATATAAGTTAAATAATATATTTAACAAAATTGCCATAAATAAAGAAAAATAAATAAATCATCCTTCAACTAATATTTGAACAAACCAGCTTTCTGGAATATAATATCTATCAGTTTCTAAAGTTGTTTCACCAGAAATAATATTTCTATATGCTGGTCCTGCTGAAGCAAGTCCAGAACCAAAAGGTTTTTCTATAAATCTTTTTACTCAAGTTTCCATTCTAGTAAAATGTCATTTTGTGGACCCTGGTCTTAAAAATACATTAACCATTTTATCTTGAAAAATATATGATAATCACAATATTCAAATAATTCAAATTATTGAAAAATAAAATATAGCTTTTTTATATTTTTTAAAAGCTTTTGTTATTCAAAATAAAAATAAAATAAATATTCAAACTATAATTCAAAGCATTGCAGCTCTACTATAAGTTAAAAAAACTAAAATAGATAAAAAACTAAAACCTAAATAGAATGCAAAATCTAAATTTTTTTTATTTAAATAAGTAAATAGTCATATAAATAAAATTAGAAAATATCACATAGCCAAAGGAGAATCTAATATTCATTGAAATCTCCTAATTCAAGAAGCTTCAACTCATTGGTAAATTGGTATCCCTCATCAAAATCAAAATTGAGCTACATCTATAGAGAATCAAAAAAAACTTAAAATTTCTTCTCCTAAAACAAATTTAACCATTAAACCTAAAAATATACTTATTCATGCTGAAATCATAAATAATTTTATTAAATTTTTTGTTTTTTCTTTTAAAAATATTTTTCAATGTTTAAAAATTAACAAAACAACAAATCATAAAAAATCATATCTTCATCCAAAAAATATTGATTTAACTCATAAATCATTTATTAAAGTTATAATTACTCCATAAATAATAAAAGTAAATATTAAATAATCTATTATATCCAATTTAAATTGGATATCTTTATTTTTTTTATTAAAAAAATATTCATAAATTAAAGTTAAAAATAATAAAATTATTATAAATTCTTTTATAAAAAATCCTAAAAATCCTAAATCTAAAATTTTATCAGAATAAACCTTGATAATAACATAAAAAGGTAAAATAATTATTAAAAACTTTGTTAATATTGTGAATAAATTTGTTCATTTAAATATAGAAGTAAACATAACATAATGTAAATATATAAATATATTTTATATTATAATTATATTTGATAATTAATCAAAAAATAAAAATGTACTTTTTAAAAGTACATTTTTATAAATCTGAAAAATCAGCTGGAATATCTCAATTTCAAGTTGGTTGCAAATCAGTATTTCAATATACTGAATCATTAGCTCAAAAAATATTATTTCAAATTTGTTCAATTTTTTGTAAAATTCTAGTTGGTTTAGCATATTTCTCAACATCAATACCTAATAATTTTCATAAAATTGGAAATAAAAATATTGAAGCTACAGTTATAATTAAACCTAAAAGTGCATACCTAATTGTATTTATAGCTGGTTTTATTTTATCTTCTTTTCATCATGAAAGTATTAATAACAGACCTCAATATAAAACAAATACAATTGATAATATTCAAGCTGTTAACACAAATATTGAAATTACAAGTAAAACAAAATCACCAAATTCCATATTATTAGAAAAAATTGGAGAAGTTACTCAACTATTTATACTATTAATTCAAGCATGTGTTATCTCTATAAATGACATTTTATATATAATTAATTAATCTAAAACTTTTAAATTTATTCTTTTTGATTCTTTAGAACCTAAAACTTTTAACAAAGATCTAATAGAATTTACAGTATTTCATCATTTTCAAATTACAAGTCACATATCTTCAGAATTAACTTTTAAAGTTAATAATACTCATAATTCATCTTCTTCTTTAGTAATTGTAATATCTTCAATATTTTTAACTAAATTTTTAATTAAAAATTTTAAAAATTCTTCTTCTCTACTCATTTTTTAAAATCAATTAATAAAATATTAAAGTAATTATAAGAAAAAAATAAAAACCTTCAAGTTGAAATTGAAGGTTTTTATTTTATAAAGCAATATTATTAACTTTAACTAATTTTTCAACTCTTGGAGAAAATTGAACACCATTAGCTAAGTATTTTTTTATTTCTTCTAAATCTTTTAATTTAAATTCTTTAGTAAAAGGATTATAAAATCCTAATACCTTTTTATATCCATGTTTAGCTGCTCTTGTATGATCAGTTAAAACAACTCTAAAAAATGCTGCATCTTTTTTTCATGCTCTAGATAATCTAATTTTTAACATAATTAATTTTTTTATAATATATTTAAATTGAGAGTTAGAAATCAAAAATAAATATTTTTAATTCTATAACTTTCAATTTTTAAAATGGTGCCCGGACCGGGAATTGAACCCGGACTTCCGAAGAAACAAGATTTTAAGTCTTGCGTGTCTACCAATTCCACCATCCGGGCAAAAAGTAGAGATATTTCAAAGAAATATCTTTATTTTATATTAATCAGTGTTTTCTTAAAGTCCTTAAACCTTTAGCAGAAACTCTGATTCTAAATGTTAATCCAGTAACTGGATCTTTTATATTTTTATAGAAAAGATTTGGATAAAATTTTCTTTTAGTTGCTCTTAAAGAATGACTTCTTCTATTTCAAACAGATGTCTTTTTTCAAGTAACTTGACAAACTCTTGACATTTTAATCTAAATTAATTTGTAAAATATTATATATTTTTTTCAGATATCTCAATACCTACACCACTTGGAATTGATACATTTTGTAAAAATTCTAATGTTTGAGCATTTGGTTCCAAAATTTCAATAATTCTTCTGTGTCTTCTAATTTCAAATTGTTCTCTTGCATCTTTATTAACAAAAGTAGATCTATTCACAGTTATTTTTTGTATTTTTGTAGGTAAAGGAACTGGTCATACAACATTTACTCCAGAATCTTTAGCTAATAATACTATTTTTTTAACAGCCTCATCTAATACTTTATGATCAAATGATTTAATGCTGATTCTAATTTTTTTACTTGCTTTTGCCATATTTTATTTTAAATAACAGATTAATAATTCTAATATAAGCTAATTCCTAAAACTTATCTAAATATAGATAAGTTTTAGTTTATTAGTTTACATTTTCATAAACTAAATGAACTATGCTATAACTTTAGCAACAACTCATGATCCTACAGTTCTACCACCTTCTCTGATTGCAAATCTAAGACCATCAGTCATGGCAATAGGTTGTTGTAATTTAACTTTCATTTTAACATTATCACCAGGCATAACCATTTCAACTCCAGCTGGTAATTCAATATCACCAGTTACATCAGTAGTTCTGAAGTAGAATTGAGGTTTATATCCTTTGAAGAAAGGAGTATGTCTACCACCTTCATCTTTAGTAAGTATATATACTTCTGAATCAAATTCAGTATGACCTTTAATAGAACCTGGTTTAGCAAGAACTTGTCCTCTTTCAACTTGATCTCTATCAATACCTCTAATAAGTAAACCAGCATTATCACCAGCTTCACCTCTTTCTAACATTTTGTGGAACATTTCTACTCAAGTAACAGTAGTTTTTTGAGTATCTTTTATACCAACTATTTCAACTTCATCACCAACATTAATTACTCATTGTTCTATTTTACCAGTAACAACAGTACCTCTACCTTTAATTGAAAATACATCTTCAATAGGCATTAAGAAATCTTTATCAGTATCTCTTTCTGGAACTGGTACAAATTCTTCTAATTTTTCAAATAATTCAATTATAGTTTTAGCACCATATTCTTTATCCATATCAGTAGGATTTTCAAGAGCAACTAAACCTGAACCTTTAATAACAGGAGTATCATCTCCAGGGAAATCATATTTAGATAATAGGTCTCTAATTTCCATTTCTACTAATTCAAGCATTTCTTCATCATCAACCATATCACATTTATTCATATATACAACTATATATGGAACTCATACTTGTCTTGATAATAAAATATGTTCTCTAGTTTGAGCCATAGGACCATCAGTAGCAGCAACAATTAAGATTGCAGCATCCATTTGTGCAGCACCAGTAATCATGTTTTTAACATAATCAGCATGTCCAGGACAGTCAACATGAGCATAATGTCTATTAGCAGTTTCATATTCAATATGAGAAGTGTTAATAGTTATTCATCTTGCTCTTTCTTCTGGAGCATTATCAATTGCAGCAAAATCTTTTAAATCACCCCCATTCATAACAGTTAATACAGCTGAAATACCAGCAGTAGTAGTAGTTTTACCATGATCAACATGACCAATTGTACCAACATTCATATGTGGTTTACTTCTATCAAAAGCCATAATATTTAATATTAATATATAAAAATAAATTTGTGTTACTATTATAATTTTTTTTGATTAAAATCAAGTTTAATTTTAAAAAATTATTTAGCTCTTTTTCTCATCTTTTTTTCGATGATAGTTATTGCTCTTTTTAATTTCTTACGAGCATATGTTCTTAATCTAGGCATCTTTTAAATTTTGTTAAGATTTATTGAGTATTTTTTAAGTTTAACTAAAACAATCTTCATTGCATTTTTCAACCATTTAGTTTCACCCTCAAAACCTATTCTTTTTTGCAGCTTTTGATAATGACTAACAGCTTTAGCTACTTTACCTCCACTTTTTGGTCATTTTTTATTAACTGCATAATTTAGTCTTCTTGGTCTTTTATTAGCAGGCATTTTCTTATCTATAAGAATGTAAAATATAAAATGTAAAATACAATATTTTAAAAAATATTTTGCATTTTACATTCTGCATTATTATTTAAATTTGGTGGAGAATAGGAGAGTCGAACTCCTGACCTCCTGCGTGCAAGGCAGGCGCTCTAGCCAACTGAGCTAATTCCCCAAATTGTTTAATAAATGGCGGACATGACGGGACTCGAACCCGCGACCTCTGCAGTGACAGTGCAGCGCTCTAAACCAACTGAGCTACACATCCATTTTTTTAAATGCTGAGTGAGTATATGTAAAAAATAAAAAAGTGCAAATCTTTTTTGTACTTTTTTATTTTTATTTAATTTTTTATAAAAAATGGTGTTATAAGATTTCTGAAATTAAAATTTACAAAATATGAGTTTTTTATCTCCTCTAAATCATTAATTGATATTTTTCAAATATATAATTCCTCAAGCTTTCATCAATTTTTGATAAAATCCTCTACTTTTAAAAATCAATTTACATAAACAACATCTTTTGTGAAAATTCATTCATCAGAAAACTTTATCATTCCTCTTTTAAGTCTAAGAATATAATTAAAAATTCTATCTAAATCTCAAGAATAATATTCTAACATTTTATTAAGCAATTTTTCATAAGAATTATTAAGTGCAAAATCTGTAAAATAGTATCTCTCAAAAATTCAGTAAAACTTTCTATCATTATTTCATAAAAATCTATTTTGATTATAAACTGCTATTCACTCATCAATTTCTAAATAATGAGCTGTTCAATGTCAAAAAATTTTATAACCAAGTTTTCTTCAATTTATTTTTCTTAAATAATGTCATTCTATTTCATGAGCAATTATAGATCTCATTTCTTTTTTTCATACTTTTGCTCACTCTCTAATATAAAGTATATCTCAAGACATAACAAATCTTGCAGCTTTTTGTCATTTCCTAAGAGTAATATTTATATTATATATATGATTAAATTTTTTTATTAAATCTTTTATTTCAGAATATTCTAAATATTCTTCTTCATCCTTTACTTCATTTTTATTTTCAAGTAAATTATTTACATAATCTATATTTTCTGGAATGATATTTCCATAAACTAAATTAGAAAAATATGTGAAATTTTTATAATCCTTATTTTCAAAAGCTTTTAGTAAATTAATTTTATTAAATATTTCATCTTTTTTTCTTTTATAAATTGAGGCTAGAGGTATATCAGATATTTCTATCTTCTTTAATTGTTCTTCTAATTCTCATAAATTATACTTAAACTCATTATATTTAAATTCTGGTATATATTTTCATTCACTTTCAATAAATTTTTGTTTTTCCTCTTTTATATTTATAGGAGTTATTGTTTTTAAAATAAGAAGTTTTTTATCAATAGATAATAATTCCTCATCAACTTTTGTTAATATCTTTTCATAATTCCTTTTTATAGCTGTATTTTTTCATGTATTAACATTATCATCTCAAACAGGAAGTTCTCATTTTTTATATTTAAAGGGATCAATTAAAAATCATTTTAAAGCATTTAATCAAAGTAAAATATTTACATTTCAAAGTTCTTTTATTATAAATTTTGTCTTTTTTTCTGCTCAAAGTAAGATAGTTTCAAATTTAATAGTTCATTTTTCTATAATATCTTCTTCTAATTTTAAAATATCTAATGCAAAATTTTTATCTATATAACTTTTTGTATTACTTGGTTTTATATCTGCTAAATATTTATATTCTTTTTCATTAAATTTAAAATGCAAATATTCTCTTGATCCTATTACTTTTTTTCAAGTAATAGATTTAATTTTTTCTTCAATATCTCAAGAAAATAAATCTCTTCAAAGCCTAACTCATTTATCAACAGAATTTACAAAAATTCACTCAACTTTTTCAAGCCTATCCTTTAATGGAGCCATATTTGCAACTTGAACTTCAAGTCAAGGTCTTATATTTATTTCCAAAATAAGTGGACCATCTCTTTTATCTAAAACAATATCACATCAAACATATCATATTTTAGTTACTTGCTGAACCTTTACAGCCAAAACAAGAGCAGTATCCCATTTTGGAAGCTTCAATCATCTAACATCTCAAATTCCTGGAATTGATTTAATTATTTTTCAATGACTTGTAATAAAGGTTAATTTTCCAGTTCAAATATCAATTCAAACTCAACAAGCTCAAGCATGAAGATTTGCTTTTCATTTTGATTGCTTAGTTGGCACTCTTAACATTGCCATAACTGGCACCATATTAAAAGTAATAATTCTAATATCAGGAAGTCAAAAAGTACCTAAAAGTTCTATTTCCTCATCTAGTTCTATTTTCTTTTCAATAACAACTTTATCTCTATTTCAAGACAAAGAATAAAATCAATCTAAAATTTCTCAAAAATGTTTTAATAATTCTACTTTTGTAAAAATTTGTTTATCATTTGTAATAAAATTATCAGAAGCATCTTTTTTATCAAAAACTAAAATTCATTTACCTCAAAATCCACCATTTGGTTTTACAACAAATGGTGGTTCTAATTTATCAAAAATACTATCATCCAACTGATTATGTTCAGTTAAAATTGATATTGTTTCCGGTATAGCAATTTTATTTGCTCTCAAAAAATCTTTAGTTTTCAATTTTGAATCAGCAAGTCTTCTAGCAAATTTTGTATTATATTCTTTTATATAATTCAAATTTCTAGCATTTTGCCCAAGTAATCAGTAAGTTTTAAAAAACATAATTTTTTATTTTAAATATTTTTTAGATGAGAAGTATCAGCTAAGTGCTCAGATAAGCATAAATAGTAGAAGTTCAAGTGGGAATATAATATTTGCATTTGCAAATACAAAATCTAAGGAATACTCAGTTCAAAATATTGAGGTAATTCAATATTTAATAAATAGAGAAAATACTGAAATACTTATAAAGAAAGCTATTATTGAATATAAAATTCACTGTAATGCAAATGGTCAATATATAAATATTTTACTACCTCAAACTAGTTTTGTAATATAAATTTCATCTCTATAATAATAGATAAAATTTCAGATAATTGAATAAGTAATCACTCAAATTGCAAAAATAAATATTGAAATAATTACATAAAGCCCTATTCAAAGTGTTTTTAATATTGTGATAACTGAAGTTATTCTTGAATATTGAGCCTTGTAACTTGAGAAAACTTCTCATTTATTTTCTAAGTTTTCATTACCTGAAAATAAATAAAGTTTTCCTGAAATAATATAATTTATTTTTTCATAATCCAAAAGAGGTATATTTGAAATAGTTATAGTATTTGGAAGAGGATTTTCTTTTTCTAAAATTTTAACAAGTTCAATATCTTGTTGTCTTATTACTTCTAAAACTTCATCTTTTGACTTATAAATAATCTTTGAATTTGGGGAAGTTTTTTCTAGATTAGACTTTAAATCTATAACATCTTTTGTGTTTTTATCATATTCACTATTAAGATAAAGTGAAATGCTCATCTTGTTATTTACATAATTTATAAGCTGAAAACTTGTGGTTTCTAGCACCAAAAGAAGATTAATAAAAAACATTAGTAAAGTAAGTACTAATATTGAAGAAATACTTAAAAATTTATTTCTAAGTATATTTTTTACAGAATATTTTAATAGTTTTGTGAACATAGCCCCCTCTTAATCTCCCTCTTGCAAGGGGAGAAAAATAAAATAATTTTTAGATTATAAATATAATATTTTGTTTTTTGGGAATTGCAAGTTTTGAAGAAAAAAAACTAGCTGGTGGCTAGTTTTTAGGAATTAATTTATCTAAATCTAAATCATATTCTTTAAGTTTTTCTTTATAACTTAATAAAGAATTTTTAGTTTCTACATCCAATTGTTTATAAAAATAAGTAAATACTCAAGCTGAAGCTAATATAGTCATTCATTTTTTACCAACTAAAGAATATAAAACACTAACAACTCTTCAAGCAGGTGTAAATCTTAAAACTAATGCTATTCAAGCTATCCAAGCTACAATTTCTTTATTATTTTTTACATGCTCTACTGTAATATCTTTTATAGTTTCAGCTCTTTGTTTTAGATTATTAAACCAAGTTTTATCTATAACTTTTTTTAATACCACTTTTAATAATTTTTGTTCTTCTTTTTTTAATATATCACTATTTTCTTTTTTTATTTCTTCTCAAAGATTATTTAAATATGCTCAATAATCATTTCATTTTTTAAGAATTTTTATAATCCAAGTATAAATTATAGAAGATTTTAAATTATCAATATTTTTTTCTCATTTAAAACTAATAAATAATTCTAAAACATTTCTAAAAGATATATTTTGTTTTATTAAATTTTCTTGTCATAAATTATATTTATTATTTTCTATAATATCTTTTAAAATAAAATCTCTAAAATTTAATAATTGTTTTACTTTTTCTTTATTTTTAATTGAATTAAAATTTTCTTCTTCCCAATTAAATGAAGAACTTTCTCAAATGTTATTTATAGATAAAATTTCTTTTGTTGTTGCTTTATCTATAACTTCTTTTTCAAAATTATCTATTTCTTGTTTTATAGAAGATTCTATTTCTGAAAATCAAGGGATATTATCTTTTAAAGAAAATATTTTATTTAAAACACTTTCTCAAATTCAAGGAATAGCTTTTAATCATATAATTACAGAAGAAGAAACTATTATAGATAATAAACTAAATAATTGTTCTATATTCAAATTTTTCCAATAAAAGTTTTTTGTATCAATTCATAATTCTAAAATTATTTTATTTATTTTTTTATTTTCCTTTAATTTTTCAAAATTTTCTTTTGTTAATATATTATCATATAAAACTCTCATATCTTCTCCTAAAA
>Ga0256840_1004300_pt1 | contig 10772 bp, 11 predicted proteins | sample 355202metaG_FD_185969 | JGI IMG/M metagenome (GOLD analysis project Ga0256840, IMG submission 185969) | Hydrothermal vent microbial communities from Mid Atlantic Ridge, Atlantic Ocean - 355-202 | ecosystem: Environmental > Aquatic > Marine > Hydrothermal vents | place: Atlantic Ocean: Mid...
CATCGGAGAAAAAAACATCCTGTCTACGATTTCCTCGCTGGATAATATGATGTGGGTAGTTGGGTAAAATTACCCTTGCTAATCGTGCCATGGTTGGATTGTAGCATAATTAAGTATTGTGTCCCCAAAATTCCCAAAATTCCAAAGTATTGTGTCCCCCAAAATTCCAAAATTCACATCGCCATTGCCATTTTCCGGCATAAACACCGTTGCAAAGTCATCTACATCGTAAAATATTTCTGTTAGTTTATCCAGCACTACACGCATTTAAGCAAGCGAAATAGATTACTCCTTTTTGCTTTTTTCATTTGCTATGCCATGTGGCACATGCCCTGTTGCGACATGCTCTCTTGCCGAATCACAATGGCCTTGCTGATCATCAAAGAAGATATCTGCACCAAATGATTTTAAAAATGGGCCTTTATCTAAGCCACCGAGGAATATTGCTTCATCGATGCGGATCCCCCATGCGCGTAGTGTTCTAATAACTCTTTCATGTGCTGGCGCAGAACGTGCTGTTACTAATGCAGTTCGAATAGGTGACTCTTCATCACTAAATTCTGTTTGCAGGTGATTTAGGGCGGTTAAAAATTCTTTGAATGGCCCACCGCTTAGTGGTTCTTTTGCTGCTTGCTGTTCATTTTCTGTGAAAGCTTGTAGGCCTTTTTCTTTGTAGATGCGTTCAGATTCATCTGAAAAAAGCACGGCATCACCATCGAAAGCAATACGTAATTGATCTTCGTCGCTATTATCACCCACATTTGAAGGTAAAATTGTAGCGGCGGCAATACCTGCATCTAATGCTTTTCTGACATCTTCAGGGCTTGTTGATAAAAATAAATTTGCACCAAAGGTTTCTACATAACGATAGGGGCTGCTGCCTGATGTAAAAACGGCACGGCTGATATTAAGTTTATGATGTTGAATCGAGTTAAATATTCGCAGGCCTGTGTCTGAGCTATTTCGTGATAAGAGAATGATTTCGACATGTGCGGTATTTGCTTTATTGTTATTTAAGGCTAATAATTTTTTAACCAATGAATATGCTGCCCCGGCCTCAAGCGGTACATCTTCATGATCGATTTGATACTGGCAATAGGCTTTTGTGCCTTGTTGTTCGTAGATTTGATGACTTTCATCTAAGTCAAATAAGGCGCGTGATGAGATGGCTACAATTAAGCGATTATCAGCCATTTACTGTGCCCATTTGTATTGCTTGCCCATCTTTTCGTGCAATGCGTAAAATGCGATCCCAGTTTGATCGTTGTTTTTCAGTCATATCAGGTATTTGTTTGAACATTTCCAAGTCGCTTTCTAATGTGAGCAATGTTGAAACATCATCGGGCTTGCCTTTAGGGAAAGAGGAATCCTTAGCCGTAAAAATTATGCGATAAAAAATAGGTGTGCTCGGGGCAATAACTTGAATAGCCTGACGTAACATTTGAATACGATAAAGTGGGTTGGTAAATTTAAAGCTCTTGCCATTAATCATTTGCGTCCATTTCTCTATTTTATCTGCCCCAAACAAATTGCCTGATATGGGGTATGTTTCAATGACTAAGATCCCTTTATTTAATAAAACTAGGCGTTCAATATCAATGATTCCTCCCACGCCATCAGGGAAAATTATATCTTGTAAAGATGCTTGTGAGTAGGGTTTTAATGCTATATCAATTTTATTGTTCGCTTGTTGTTTTCTTTTTCTAAACAAAAGTGTGATTATAATTAATAGCAGCAGTAAAACAGCAATTCCTGCATAGATTTGGATATTATGGGGCAAAGTAAACGCTCAAAATAATTAAAGTTATTTAAATTATACGAGGTTTCTTTGTGTTTTGGATGTTAAAAACTATTTTTAACTAGAATTGGGGGTGCTATTCACTGTATCAACAGGGTCTTCATGAATAATAACTTCTGCTGATGGAAAGAGGCTGATTAGGTCACGTTCAACGCCATCTGCAATTGCATGAGCAGCCGATAAGCTTAAGGCGCCATCTAATTCTAAATGTAATTGGATAAATACCGTATTCCCCGACCGGCGTGTTCTTAAGTCGTGCAAACCAAGGACATTATTATGCGTTCTTACACGTTTTTTGATTTTTTCGCGATCCTCATCAGGCAATTCATGATCCATCAGTAAATCAATCGATTCTCTGATAATTTCCCAAGCGCTGTATAAAATGAAAACAGCGATGCCTAATGCAAATATTGCATCAAAATAAGGCCAGCCATAAAAAGTGAGTAGCAATGCGAGAATAACACTGGAGTTAACCCATAAATCAGTTTTATAGTGTAATGCGTCGGCTTTTATAGCTGTTGAGTTTGTTTTTGAAATGACATGTTTTTGAAAAGACAGTAATAAGAGTGTTGCAATGATTGAAAAAATCATCACCCCTACTCCAACCTCTAAACCCGCAATTTTATCTTGTGGATGAAATAAGCGACCTGATGCTTGTAGCAATAAAAAACCTGCTGATCCTGCTATAAAAAATGCCTGCCCCATTCCCGCGAGAGCCTCAGCTTTGCCATGCCCAAAACGATGTTCGTGATCCGCTGGTTGTAGCGCGTGTCTGACTGCAAATAAATTTATTAGTGATGCGACAACATCAAGACTAGAATCAAGTAAGGTGGCTAAAACACTGACTGAGTCGCTGATAAACCAAGCAACAAGCTTGGCTGAAATTAATAAGATAGCAGTAGAAACAGATGCATAGGTTGCAAGCCGCATTAAACGTGCTGCATCTTGTTGTTGAGTACTGGTCATTGCATAGGTATATTAGTATTTAAAAGTAGGTTTCGAGTATATCTTACAATCAAAGGTAAATAAAATGGCAATGCTTTCGGTAACAACCACTCCTTTCAATGATCAAAAACCAGGCACCTCGGGTTTGCGGAAAAAAGTGACTGTTTTTCAACAAGTGCATTATTTAGAAAACTTTGTTCAATCAACCTTTAACGCGCTTGATAATGTGGAAGGAAAAACACTTGTTGTCGGTGGCGATGGTCGCTTTTATAATGAAAATGCTGTTCAAATTATTTTAAAAATGGCGGCGGCTAATGGTTTCTCTAAGGCTATTGTAGGGCAAAATGGCTTACTATCTACGCCGGCGGCATCATGCATTATTCGAAAATATAATGCTTTTGGCGGCATTATCTTATCTGCAAGTCATAATCCTGCAGGGCCAACGGAAGATTTTGGTATCAAATATAATGTCAGTAATGGTGGACCTGCTCCTGAAAATATCACTAATGCTATTTTTGCTAACACACAAACCATCAATCAGTATCAAATTATCGATGACGGCGATATAGATCTAAGCACAATTGGTCGTCAGAATCTAAGTAAGATGAAGGTTGAAGTTATTGATCCTGTTAGTGATTATGCCGATCTAATGGCTAGCTTATTTGATTTTGATGCTATTCGCGCCTTGCTTGCTGACGATGGTTTTTCCATGCGCTTCGATGCTATGCACGCTATCACGGGGCCTTATGGAAAAGAGATCCTTGAAAAAGAATTAGGTGCCGAAGCAGGTACCGTTATTAATGGCACTCCTCTTACTGATTTTGGTGGTGGCCACCCTGATCCCAACTTAACATACGCAAAAGAATTAGTTGATGAAATGTTTGCAGATAATGCCCCCACGTTAGGAGCTGCTTCAGATGGAGATGGCGATCGAAATATGATTTTGGGTAATAACTTCTTTGTTACTCCCTCTGATAGTTTGGCGATTATGGCAGCGAATGCACACCTTATTCCTGCTTATAAAGATGGATTAACAGGTGTTGCTCGCTCAATGCCTACTAGTCAGGCTCCTGATCGCGTAGCTGAGAAATTAGGCATCGAATGCCATGAGACACCAACGGGCTGGAAATTCTTTGGCAATTTGCTCGATGCTAATCGCACTACTTTATGTGGCGAAGAGAGCTTTGGCAGTGGCTCGAACCATATTCGAGAAAAAGATGGCTTATGGGCGGTATTATTTTGGTTGAATATCCTTGCCCAGCGCAAACAATCTGTAGCTGAAATTGTAAATCAACATTGGCAAGAATATGGTCGAAATTACTATACACGTCATGATTATGAAGCCATTCCAAGTGATATTGCTTCACAATTAATGACTGATCTTGAAGCCAAATTTCCAAGCTTAGTCGGTCAAACATTGGCTGGGCGTATAGTTCAATATGCCGATAACTTTAGTTACACGGATCCTGTTGATAGTAGTGTTTCTAGCAATCAGGGGCTTCGAATTGGTTTTGACGATGGTGCCCGTATTATCTTACGTTTATCAGGTACGGGAACGGAAGGCGCAACACTTCGACTTTATATTGAATCGTATGAACAAGATGTGAATAAACTTAATCAAGAAACACAATCTGCACTTCAGGATCTTATTTCTGTCGCGGATGATTTAGCAGAAATCACACAACGTACGGGCCGTGCCACACCTACTGTTATCACCTAATGCAGCAACTTATTTTAGGCTCAAGCTCGCCGTTTAGAGCTGAATTATTAGCTAAATTAGGTTTGTTATTTGATGCGGTATCTCCCGATATTGATGAACAAGCTTTGCCGGGGGAAGATGCAACAAAACTAGTACAGCGATTATCTGAGCAAAAAGCACAGGCTATTGCATTAAATCATCCCGATGCGCTAATTATAGGATCTGATCAGGTCGCGGTGCTTGATGGCAGTATTTTAGGTAAACCAGGAAATCATCAAAATGCAGTTCAACAACTGCAAGCCGCATCAGGGAGAACAGTGCAGTTTTTAACAGGCTTAGCGCTATTCAATAGTAAAACAGGTGAAATGCAATCCGTCGTTGAACCATTTGAAGTGAGCTTTAGAACACTCTCTTTAGAACAAATTGACTTTTATTTAAAGCAAGAACAACCTTATCAGTGTGCTGGTAGTTTTAAATCAGAAGGGTTTGGAATTAGCTTGTTCTCTAAACTTGAGGGCAATGATCCTAATACCTTAATTGGCTTACCTTTGATTCGGTTGATAGCCATGCTGCAAAAACAAGGCATTGATGTGCTTCAACCGAAACAAAGTAAACACTAAGGTTATTCTGCGGCCTTCATTTTGTCGGCACTTTCCGCTGCCATAGCTTGTGCGGCCATTTGATTCATTCCTTGCGCCATTAATTTACGAGCTGCTTTTGAACGCATTTTGTGAACCATTCCAATGACGAGCGCTTTGTTTAAATTTTGCGAATTCAAATGGTCTTCTAAATGTGTTAAATGTGATTCACAAGATTGTAATATCTCATTTGCAGAATTTTGCATTGATTTATGATCTTGAGTTGCATTTAAGCGGCTTGCCATCATGCATTTATTATAATCGAAGATAATTTTATACATTTCTGCACTATCTTCTTCTGAAAGATCTGCAGGCGTTCGTAATGATTCTTCTGCTGTTGCTGCGGCTTCTGTAGGCTGCTCAACTGCTGGAGACACATCATCATCCATAGCTTGATTGGTAGTGTCATTATCACAGGCCGTTAATGCTAATAAACCCGCTAATAGTACAAAAGTAAGCTTTTTCATTGTCTCTCCATAAAAATCATTAGTTTTAGTGTTATTTTAGACCCGATACTATACACTTTATTTCATGTTTTAGTGCGCTAGACATAAAAGACAATAGTAATATCTACCCAAATTACTTGAAGATGCAGATTTCAGAGCTTAGCACGAAGGTCAGAACAAGGCGCAATGTGAAGGCAATGACTAGTCCTTGTCGAGCATTGTAACGCAGTGCTGGCATTCGTGCTAAGCTCCCGCAGGGCAAGAGGATAAACCATTATCTTCGTCGTTATAAAACTTAGAATTAGAACGACTAATTCCTGCGTTTTATGCCTAGAATATAATGGCTTCTTCTCTTGCTGAAACCTGCATCTTCAAGTATTTTGGGTATATATTCACAATCAATAATGACAGGTATAAATATCATCGATAATCGCTTAAATGAAATTAAACTATGGCTGAAACAACTATTTTCTAGTGTTGCTTTTGACATTGAGCCAGCATCTAGTGACGCTAGCTTTAGGCGCTACTTCAGAGTGACTGTTGCAGATTCAAGTTTGATCTTAATGGATGCCCCCCCTGCTCAGGAAGATACTCAGCCATTTATTTCCATAGCTAAGTTTATGCATAAACATGGGGTGAATGTTCCCGACTTTACAGCTTATGACATTGAGAAAGGATTGTTATTGATTTCTGACTTTGGTAAGCAAGCATACTTAGATGTGCTTAATGAACAGTCTGCTGATAGATTGTATCATTCAGCCATCAAAAGTCTGATTTCAATGCAGTTATTACCTAATAATGAAATGAAGTTACCAAAATATGATAGTGCATTATTACAACAAGAGATGGCATTATTTCCAGAATGGTTTCTTGGTCAACACCTATCTATTGGGGTCCCTAAATTTTTAATTGAAAGCTTTAAAATACTGGAACAGAGTGCGCTTGAGCAACCCCAAGTATTTGTCCACCGTGACTATCACTCACGAAATTTGATGCACACCCCTGAAAACTCACCAGGCATCATCGATTTTCAAGATGCGGTAATAGGTCCCATTACCTATGATTTAGTCTCATTATTGCGTGATTGTTATATCGAATGGCCAGATGAAAAAGTAGATCAATGGGTCAATTATTATTACAATAAAGCGATTGAAAATAAGATTTTCAGCAAGGATGTATCTATTGAACAATTAACAAAATGGTTCGATTTTATGGGTTTGCAACGTCATATCAAAGTGCTTGGTATTTTTGCACGGCTTAATTATCGTGATGGTAAATCTAATTATATTAATGACTTACCTTTAACATTAAAATATGTACGTAAAATAAGTGCTAAATATCCAGAATTTTCTGAGCTAAATAGCTTTCTTCAACAACAAGAAAAAATAGCAGCGATTTAATGAAAGCAATGATTTTATCTGCAGGTCGTGGTGAACGTTTACGCCCCTTAACTGACCACACACCTAAACCACTGTTAAAGGCGGGGGAACACAGCTTAATTGAGCATTTAATCATCGCTCTAGTTCAAGCAGGTATAACTGAAATCATCATCAACTACGCACACTTAGGCCAACAATTTCCTGATACCTTGGGTGATGGTCAGCAGTTTGGTGCAAAAATTACTTACTCACCTGAACAACAAGGTGGGCTTGAAACTGCGGGGGGAATTATCAATGCCCTGCCCTTATTAGGTGCTGAGCCATTTTTAGTTGTTAATGGCGATATTTGGACGAATTATCCTTTTGAACAATTGAGTAAGCTGGAATTAAAAACAAATAAACTAGCGCATTTAGTTTTGGTTAACAATCCTAAACATCATCCTAATGGTGATTTTTCACTATCCTCTGGTTCAGTTAATCAGCAAGCTAGTAAGAAATTCACTTTTAGCGGAATTGCAGTCTATAGTCCTATTTTTTTTGCTGGTTTAGAAGTGCAACGTTTGGCACTGAAACCCTTATTGCTAGAAAGCATCGCTAAACAGCAACTGCAAGGTGAGCACTATAACGGCCTGTGGTCAGATATTGGTACAATTGAGCGCTTACAGCAACTCAATGAGCAATTAGTTAACCTCAATTCGGGATAAGAGTAGTTAGCAATACTATAATTTACAATGACTTATAAACTGATTCGCCGCAAGACACATAGAAAAAACCAAGAATATATCACCAGTGCGTTTATTTTAGTGGTTATCAAGGCAGGTTGACGTAGCAATAGCGAGCTATTGAAAGTCAATCTAACGCAGAGAACCGCTAAAATAAATGTGCTGGATGGCTATTGCTTATCCCGAGTTGAGGTTAGTTAGCGAATAAAAACTCTAACAATGCTTTTTGAGCATGTAGTCTATTCTCAGCTTCATCCCATACCACGCTATTTTTATCATCCATCAGTTCGGCAGACACTTCTTCGCCACGATGAGCTGGTAAACAGTGCATAAATAAAGCGCCCTCATTAGCCTGCGCCATAATGTCATGATTCACTTGAAATTCCGCGAAGGCTATTTCACGTTTTTTCTGCTCTTCTTCTTGACCCATGCTGGCCCAAACATCGGTCACAATTAAGTTCGATCCTTTAACAGCCTCACTTACATTATTGAATAAAGTAATCGTTGCATTTGCTGAAGTAACAATATTAGCATTAGGCTCATAGCCTTTTGGTGTGGCAATATTAAGCTTAAAGCCAAATCGATCAGCGGCATTGATGTATGAATGGCACATATTATTGCCATCCCCTACCCATGTGACGGTTTTACCTTTAATCGAACCACGTTGTTCTTGATACGTTTGCATATCTGCTAATAGCTGACAAGGATGATAGTCATCCGTTAATGCGTTAATAACAGGCACAGATGAATTTTCAGCAAACTTTTTCACCATCGCGTGATCAAAAGTACGGATCATCACGGCATCAACCATGCTTGAAATAACACGAGCAGAATCTTCTACCGGTTCACCACGGCCTAACTGAGTATCATTAGGCGATAAGAATATTGAGCCGCCACCAAACTGTACCATGGCTGATTCAAATGAAACGCGGGTACGAGTCGATGATTTATCAAAAATCATTGCCAGCACTTTGTTTTTAAGCGGCTCATATATTTCACCGGCTTTGTGCAACCGTTTTAGCTCAATTGCACGTACAATTAATTGCTGCAACTCGTCTGATGTTAGATCTTTTAAGGTTAAAAAATGTCTCATTTTGGAGCCTCTGAATAAGTCTGGGCGAAACGAAGTAACCGCCAAGGTAAATAGATTGCGTGAAAAACATTCAAGTTCAAGACGAAAAGCACACATAATAGCAAGCTATTGTGAAGCTTTTTAACGCAGAAATTGGATGTTTTACGCGTGATATACCCATAATCATTCAATGTGCGGAATTTCAGGGTGAAAATAGGAAACCAGAGCAAGGCGCAATGTGAAGGTAATGACTTGTCCTTATCGAGCATTGCAACGTAGCACTGGTTTTCTAGCTTTCATTATGAAAACTGCAGATTGAATGATTATGGGTATATATGAGTTCATGACTTGGTCGGAGAGCCCTTAAGCTACACACTTAATTTCTTGGGATTCGATAAACTCAATCACTAATTTACTTGTTTTATCAACAATTAACATGGCTTCTTCGGCATTTATAAGCAGTGGCGGTAGCAGTCTAATAACATTGTCCGCCGTTACATTAATTAATAAGCCTTTATCTAATGCCTGCTGAACTAACGCTGTACATGGCTTAATCAACTCTATACCAAACATAAAGCCGGCTGCACGAATCACTTTAACCTCCGAATAACCCGACAGTGCTTGTTCAAATCTTTGCACCATCGTTGCATTCAATGTTTTAACATTCTGTATCAATTTATCGTTCTCGATAGTGTTTAATACTGCCAAAGCAACGTTACATGCCAAAGGATTTCCACCAAAAGTTGAGCCATGATTGCCTGCTTCTAAAATGCCCACAGCATCACCTGCAACTAAACATGCACCAATAGGCATCCCATTACCTAGACCTTTAGCCAGCATCATTACATCTGGTAACAAGCCTTCACTGTGCTGAAAGGCAAACCATTCGCCAGTACGGCCAATGCCTGTCTGCACTTCATCAAGCATCATTAGCAATTTACGTTGTGTACATAGTTCACGTACTTCGGCCAAATAATCAGGAGTAGGGATTTTTATACCACCCTCTCCTTGTATTGGCTCTAGCATAACAGCCACCGCTTCAGGCCAATGACTTATAGCCATGCGTAATGCATCGATATCATTAAAAGGTATACGCACAAAACCAGCGACTAAAGGCTCAAATCCCGCGTGAACTTTTGAGTTACCTGTAGCGGATAAGGTTGCCATCGTCCTGCCATGAAAACTTCCGTCCATGACAATAATAACGGGTTTATCTACACCTTTAGTATGACCATATTTTCGCGCTATTTTTATAGCGGCTTCATTTGCTTCTGCACCTGAATTACAAAAGAAAACCTGTTCCATACCTGACAAATCAGTAAGTTTGTCAGCTAACTGTTCTTGTAAAGGAATATGATAAATATTGGAAGTATGAATAAGCGTGGCTGCTTGTTCCGTGATAGCTTGTGTGATGGCAGGGTGCGCATGGCCTAAATTGCACACAGCGATACCGCTCAGCGCATCTAAATACTGCTTACCTTCTGTATCTGTTAACCAAGCACCTTGACCTTTTATAAAGGCAACATCAAGACGTCCATACGTTGGCATGACGGAATTTGTCATGGTTCTACTCCACTCTACTTCTCTCTAAAGCCTATTCTTATTATTGGCCTAAAACGAAAAAGGCAGTTTCAAATGAAACTGCCATAAATCAAATAACGGAGCATTATACAAGATACTGATAAGTTAAGTAAAATCGTTAACCAGAAACCACAGGGCAAGAGCATTATAAAAAACAACAAGCTAGTTTATCCTCAAATAACTTGGAAAGTCATTAACTCTTAGCTCTATACTAAACAAGTTGTCATTCCGGCAGGTTTTTAGCCGGAATCTAGGTCAATTGGAGTAGATCCCGGCTAAAAAGCCCACCGGGATGACCAAGGTATTGGATACTTGTCTATATTTTCTTTTAAAAACTGAAAATTATTTAATATGCTCTTGCCCTGCCAGAAACCTTCAGCTTACTGATATAATTTTTTATTGTATAAATAGTCAAGCGTGATAACAAAGGCTAAGGCATCTTTCTCTAATTCGTCATCCGAGTCTACTTCTACTAAATGTTTATCTTTATAT
>Ga0256840_1004301_pt1 | contig 10769 bp, 7 predicted proteins | sample 355202metaG_FD_185969 | JGI IMG/M metagenome (GOLD analysis project Ga0256840, IMG submission 185969) | Hydrothermal vent microbial communities from Mid Atlantic Ridge, Atlantic Ocean - 355-202 | ecosystem: Environmental > Aquatic > Marine > Hydrothermal vents | place: Atlantic Ocean: Mid...
GCTCTTTTGGAAGCCCAAGCCCAAAGGCAAGCTCTCTTCCATGAAATCCTTGAAAGCCGATACTTGGATCTATAGCAACCTTTATAATCTTCTCAGGAGTTTCGGCTGCTACTTTTTCTATCTCCATTCCGCCTTCAGTACTTGCCATCATAACAGGCATCTCTTTGGCTCTATCTAAAACCATACCAAGGTAAAATTCACTCTCGATGTCAGCACCCTCTTCTATGTAAACTTTTTGGACAAGTTTACCTTCTGGTCCTGTTTGGTGAGTTACCAAAGTCATGCCAAGTATCTCATCTGCAAGCTCTCTTACTTCATCAAGGCCTTTGGCAAGTTTAACTCCACCTCCAAGACCTCTTCCGCCGGCATGTATTTGAGCTTTTACAACCCAGATATTGCCACCGAGCTCTTTAGCGTTTTCAACCGCTTCCTCTACACTAAAGGCCACCTTGCCTCTAGGGGTCGGAACACCATACTCTCTAAATATCTCTTTAGCTTGATATTCGTGTATATTCAATATCTCCTCCTTAATCTTTTACTTCATACTGAGCTCTACCCATATCGTAAAGGTCATTTCCATATGTATCATTTATAACAGTTACCGGAAACTCTTCAACTTCAAGCTCTCTTATCGCTTCAGGACCAAGCTCCGGATAAGCTATAACTTTTGCACTTTTTATAGTTTTTCCTATAAGTGCTCCCGCACCCCCGGTCGCTCCAAAATATATAGCTTTATACTTTTTACAAGCCTCTTTTACCTCTTCGTTTCTTTTACCCTTGCCTATCATTCCTTTTTGGCCGTGAGCTATCAGTATAGGAGAGTAGGCATCCATTCTGTAGCTTGTTGTAGGTCCTGCACTTCCTATGGGATCTCCCGGCTTTGGCGGGGTTGGTCCTACAAAGTAGATAACACTGCCCTTTAAATCAAAAGGCAACTCTTTACCTTCGTCTATCAAATCAACAAGTCTTTTATGAGCAGCGTCTCTTGCTGTGTACATTGTGCCTGTTAGATAGACAACATCACCGGCTTTTAGCTGGATAACATCTTCATCACTAAGTGGCATTGTCAAATGGTAAGTTTTACTCATTTTTACATCCTTATATCACTATATGAGAGTGTCTTGAGCTATGACACTGGACATTTACACTAACCGGTAGTGAAGCTATATGACAAGGTTGCCTCTCTATATGAACCGCTAAAACAGTCTTGGTTCCACCCATTCCCATAGCTCCGATGCCTAGTTTATTTAACTCTTCTAAGATTTCAGCTTCAAACTCATTTAGTTCAGGATCACTGTTTGGAGTTCCTGCTTCTCTAAAGAGTGCATGTTTACTAGATATTGCGGCTTTTTCAAAGGTTCCTCCGATCCCTACTCCTACTATGATAGGAGGGCAAGGATTTGGTCCTGCGTTGCTGACCACCTCTTTTACAAATTTTAAAATACCGGGTTTTCCCTGAGCAGGAGCCAAAACAGTTGCACGGCTAACATTTTCACTTCCACCGCCTTTTGCAGCATACTCTATATCCAATTTATCACCTTTGACTATATCAAAGTGGATAACAGCCGGAAGGTTATATCCTATCTTATCTTTTAAGTTTGCCCTTGTAAAACAGTCACAGGTTGAAGCTCTTAGGTAACCCTCTTTATATCCAAGCTCCGTTCCTTTGTTTATAGCATCTTTTAAACTACCGCCTTTTACCTTAAAATCCTCTCCAACTTTTACAAAAAATACAGCCAAACCTGTATCCTGACAAAGAGGTCTGTCTTCAGTTTTGGCAATTTTAGCATTTTCCAAAATCTGCCTTAGAACCTCTTTGGAAACCGGGCTCTTCTCCTCTTCGTAAGCCTTCTTAAGTGCATTTAGTGCATCTTCAGGAAGGTTGTATGCAGTATGTATGATCATATTTTTAATACTGTTTACAATATCATCAAACTCTACTTCTCTCATTTTTTAACCTTTATAAAAAGTTTTTATCCTTAAGTATATCTATAAGGACTCGCACAGAATCAATGCTCTTTCTAAACTGCTCTCTTTCACAATGATTCAAACTTATCTCTATAACCTCTTCCGCACCGTTTTTTCCAAGAGTAACGGGAACTCCGTTAACAATATCTTCGTATCCGTAATCTCCTTCAAGATAGACTGCACAAGGGTAGATCTGTTTTGAGTCATTCAAGATAGCTTTTATCATAAGAGCTGTAGCTTTTGCGGGTGCATAGTAGGCTGAACCGGTCTTTAGATAGCCAACTATCTCAGCTCCTCCATGCTTTGTTCTCTCAACAATCTCTTCGATATCCTCATCCTTTAAAAGATCCGTAAGAGGAATACCAGCAACTGTTGAGTATCTCCTAAGAGGAACCATATAGTCACCATGCCCTCCCATTGTAGTAGCTCTTATCTGTCCTGCTCCAAATCCAAGCTTCTCATATATAAAGTGCGCCATCCTGGCACTATCCAAAATCCCTGCCATGCCTATGACTTGATTTCTCGGATATTCTCCAACTTTTAGTGCCACATAAGTCATGGTATCAAGAGGATTTGAAACCATTATAACTACGGCTTTGGGAGCGTACTCTTTAACTTTTAGGATAACCTCTTTTGTTATCTCCGCATTTGTCATAAGAAGATCTTCTCTAGTCATACCAGGAAGCCTGGGACTTCCTGCGGTAATGACTACAACTTCACTCTCTCTTATATCTTCATAACTCTCAGCAGCCTTTACCACCGTGTGGCTTCTAGCAGCCGCAGCAGCTTGACTCATATCCAGTGCCTTACCCTTTGCTCTCTCCTCGTCTCGATCTACCAGGATAAGCCTATGGCAAGTCCCATGCATTGCCAATGAGTACCCCACTGTTGCACCTACATTTCCAGCACCGATAATAGCAACTTTACTCTGTCTCTCCACTCTCTTCCCTTTATTCTAAAAATTAGCAAATTGTAACACAATTTTTCTGTATTAAGCCTTATCTATTATACTATTTAAAGTTTGGCTAGGTCTCATTGCACTGTTTACTTTTGTATCATTAGGATGATAATATCCGCCTATATCTTGAGGTTTACCCTCAATGGATAGTAGTTCATCCATTATCTTCTCTTCATTCTCTTTTAACTCTTTTGCTATAGGAGCAAATTTATCGGACAGCTCTTTATCTTTATCCTGGTTAGCCAATGCTTCAGCCAAATACATTGCAAAGTAGTAGTGGCTTGCCTTGTTGTCAGGCTCGCAACATTTTCTACTTGGAGACTTATCATTTTCAAGATAAGCTTCGTTTGCCTTATCTACTGCTTCACACATAACTGCTACTTTACTGTTTCCGGTTTTATTCGCTATCATTCTAAGTGATTCAGCCAGAGCTAAAAACTCTCCAAGGCTATCCCATCTTAAATGACCCTCTTTTAAAAACTGCTCAACATGTTTTGGAGCACTTCCGCCAGCACCTGTCTCAAAAAGACCACCACCAGCAAGTAAAGGAACTATACTCATCATCTTCGCACTTGTTCCAAGCTCAAGTATAGGAAATAGATCCGTTAAATAATCTCTTAGGATATTTCCTGTAACGCTGATAGTATCCAACCCTTTTCTAACTCTTTCCAGGGTATATTTCATAGCTTCTCTAGGAGCCATTATCTCTATAGTTAAGCCATCCGTATCAAACTCTTTTAGATACTCATTAACCTTTTTTATCAAGTTTGCATCGTGAGCTCTGTTTTTATCCAACCAAAATATTGCAGGATTTCCTGTAAGTCTGGCTCTTTCAACTCCAAGTCTAACCCAATCTTTTATAGCAACATCTTTTGCTCTGTAAGCTCTCCAAATATCACCTTTTTCCACATCAAAGCTCATCAAAACTTTGCCCTCAGCAGTTTTTATCTCCATCTTTCCATCTTCACTTGCTTTAAAGGTATAAGGGTGACTTCCATACTCTTCAGCTTTCATTGCCATTAAGCCTACATTGCTGACATGTCCCATAGTTGTCACATCAAACTGTCCATTTGTTTTGCAATCTTCCAAAATCTCATCATACATGGTTGCATAAGTTCTATCAGGGATTACTGCTAAGCACTCTTGAAGTTCCCCATCTTTGTTCCACATCTTTCCACCCTCTTTGATAACAGGAGGCATAGAGGCATCTATAATGATATCATTTGAAGCATGAAGATTTGTGATAAGATTGTCGCTGTCAACCATTGCGATATTTGGTTTACCATTTAGGATAGTATCTTTTATATCTTTCTCTATCTCCTCTTTTTTATCTGATTTCTCTATCTTTAAAAGAAGATCGCCGATACCGAGATCAGGATTTACGCCAAGTTTCTCAAACTCATCTTTATATTTGTCAAAAACATCGCTAAAGAAGACCCTTACTGCATGGCCGAATATGATAGGGTCACTGACTTTCATCATTGTTGCTTTTAGATGTATTGACCAAAGCAGTCCTTTTTCATCAGCCTCTTCTACAGTTTTTGCCAAAAATTCACTAAGCTTTTTTGCACTCATAAATGAAGCGGACAAAAGCTCTTTTTCAACTTCAAACTCTTTTAAAACTTTACCATTTAGCTCTATAGTAACACTCTCTTTGCCATCTATAAAAGTTGATTGTTCATTGCCAAAAAAGTCTCCACCGTCCATATAGGAGACCTTCGCTTTACAATCTGGAGAAAAAGGTTTTAATCTGTGAGGATGTTTTTTTGCATACTCTTTTACCACTTTTGCTGCTCTTCTGTCACTGTTTCCCTGTCTTAGTACAGGATTGACAGCACTTCCAAGACACTTTGCATAAAGCTCTCTTACTTTTTTCTCTTCATCACTCTTTGGATCTTCAGGAAAGTCAGGAAGATCATAACCTTGAGACTGGAGCTCAGCTATACAGGCTTTAAGTTGCGGTATGGAAGCTGAGATATTAGGAAGCTTTATGATATTTGCTGCTGGCTTGTTTACAAGCTCACCAAGCTTTGCAAGCTCATCATCTATCCTCTGCTCCTCTTTAAGATACTCTCCCATTGTAGCTATTACTCTGCCTGCAAGAGATATATCGCTAAGCTCTACACCTACTCCACTCTCTTTTAGAAAATTTTTAACTATCGGAAAGAGTGAATAAGTTGCCAAAGCCGGTGCCTCGTCTATCTTAGTCCAAACAATTTTTGAAATCATGTGACATCCTTTTTTAAAATAGAATTTTAATATTACAAGTATATTGAACTATTGCATAAAATAGTTTTAATTTTTTATAAACTATACAAATTTATATTATATGTGTTACTATATTTCACAATATGGCTAAAATAGATAACAAATAAGTTACTTTTAGTAACATTTTATCTTCTAATATTTTGAAGATGTTTTTTATAACTTGATGTAAAAAGGTGTCTGCTTTTTTTTCCTTTAACAAAATATAGATAATTTTTATCCGAAGGAAAAATTGCCGCCTTGAGTGCATTGAGCGATATGGCACAAACCGGATCTTTTGGAACTCCTTTATACCTATATGTGTTGTACTCGCTACTATCCTCTCTTATCCTTTTAGGTGTTATTTTCTTATGCGAATATAGACCATATTTTAAACTTCCATCCATTTGTAACTTCATCCCTTTTTTCAGTCTATTGTGGATAACAGCGGAAATTAGAGGCATCTCCTTATCGTTTGCTGCCTCTTTTTGGATGATAGATGCCATAGAAACATACCAAAACCACCTCTTTTTATCAAAATTACCAAAAATCTTTTTTGACAAAACCTTATGCTTATGCATCGACTTGCCTATAAGGTAGGAGACAAGATGTCTTTCACTCATACCCATGGGAACTTTATAGCTATCAGCAAAAATAACACCATCTTTTATGTGAGTTAGTTTGTTATACCAATATAAAAGATTTTGATAGTTTAGCCCCATCTGTTTGGCAACATTTTGAAAAAATATCTCTTTAGTTTCTCCCGGGATTAGTTTTATCGTTACCAAAGGAGCTTTGGAATGCGTAATTTTATATAGAAAATCCCCTCTTGTAAGCAAAGTTTTACCTATATCAACCCACCCAGACTGCGGTTTGCCAAAAAAACGCATCAAAACCGCATCTACTTTTGAAACTTCAAAGTTTCTATCTTCAAGATATGATATAATTTGATTTATCGAACCGGATGGAATATAAACCACTTTGGAAGAGTTTATATCTTTTGCAAGATAGATAGCGAGGGAAAGCACAGTGATAAGGATAATGTCCAAAACAGTAGCAAAAATATCATATTTGGTTATCTTCATTATCTCAACTTTGCTTATTTTATACTTTTTACTCTTAAGAGGTTTACACTTTGACTCTTTAACTTTGCCGATGGCAAATATAAAAAAATTATACATTAAGTTAGATAAAAAACTCATTGTAAAAGCTGATTATATCAGTATCAAAAAAAATTTCAAAAAAACAGATACAAAAAGTCAGCTTTTGGAGTTAAAAAATTACCTCAGATATTTCTATGAGCTTTTTAATGAAATAGATATAAAAAAGTTAAAATACCAAAATCAACTCCTTTCATTAAAATATAGAGGCAAAAATTTTTACCTTGAAACAGATGAAATTTATATAAAAACTGCCATATCCCTGCAAAACAGAAAAACTATAAAATTGGATGCTAAAAAGATTTATATAAAAAAATTTCAGGCTGACTTAAAAGGTATCGTCAATATCAACTTTGATGATGATAAGGTAGATTTTGACGGGAATTTTTTGGCTCACAAATTAAAGGGAAAATTGAAACTGACACTTCAAAACTCACTTTTAAGATACTATATATATGACATGAATGCTGACACCATTGCTCCTTTTATGGACTTTTTAAATCAAAAAGTAACTATCATAGAGGAAGTTTCAAACTGGATATACAAATATATCGTTGCCAAAAGATATAAACTCTCTTATCTGTACGGCATCATTAACATAGATACGGGAGAGTATTATCCTTCACTAATGAGAGGCGAAGCTACCGGTAGAGATGTCAAAGTAAAATTTCGCAAAAACCTTCCTGCTACTACCATAAAAAAACTTGCAGTTCATCTAATAAACGATACTCTAAGCTTTGACTTAACAAAACCCGCATACGAAGGGATAGATCTAAATGGATCAAAAGTTACTATAAATAGACTCCTTACAAAAGGCACTACTATAAAAGTCACCATAAAAGCCACACATCCATTTGACAAGAAGATTAAAAATATACTAAAAGCTTATAAAGTTTCCGTGCCATTAATACAGATAAAAGGAGCAACAAAGGCTAAAGTTGTTTTAACTATACCTTTTGTGCCGTATAGTCTTGATATAAAAGGTGATTTTATAACAAATAGTAGCATTGTAGAGTTTAAAAATATAAAATTTCACACAAAAAAAGCTCGTATAAAACTTGATAACAGCAAAATCACTCTAATCAACAGCAATATCTCCTATAAAAATCTTTTTGATCTAAACAGCTCCGGGATTTTTAAAACCGATACCAATATTTACAAAGGCAAGATAAAGATATCAAAACTCTTTTTAAAATACAAAAACGAGACGCTCCTTGATAGCAATAAAAGCAAAAGCTCCATCGTGATAGATTTTAGAAAAGGAACTATTTTTTTAAAAGATTTAAATAGTAAAATAACCTTTACAAATAATAAGAACAGTTTTGCACTCTCCTCATTAAAAAAGATACAAACCCTCTCTCCTTTGCTTAAAAAATACCATGTTATAGACGGTAATGCAGAGATTTTAACAAAAGATTTTAAAAAATTTTTGATAGACTCCATAGTAAAAATTAAAAAGCAAAATGTTATTTTGTATAAAAATGCTCCTTTAGAGGAATTCTCTTTAAACGGAGTAGTTGATGACAAAAATATAAAACTCTCTATCGATAACAACCTTATAAAAATAAAACTTTCAAAAGATATAAAGATAGATTCAAAAAATATATCTTTTAATTTAAAAGATATCATTGATAACAATAGCAGCAAAAAGATAGAGATTAAAAAACCTTTAATACTAAAGGCAAAAAATTCTACTGTATATCTAAGCTCCAATATTGCAATACCAACTGATGAGTTTACTTTTTTTGCTAACAAGGATAAAAAAATATTCTCATCAATTTACAAAAACAATCATATCTTCTATTCAAAAGATTCCAAACAGATTGATATAGAGACAAATTTTATAACTGCAGACTATTTCAGTAAAATTATAGGATACAAAATTTTTCAAGATGGTGCATTTTTGTTTAATATCAAAGAGAAAAAGAGTATTTTTCAAGGTAACTGCAAAGTAGTAAAAACAACTATAAAGAGTATCAAAAAAGGAGGAAGCGACTTTAAGATAGATAATGGAAGTTTTGACTTTACACTGAAAAATCACTTATTGTATCTAAAAAATATGGTGTTAAACAACAAATACTCCACACTAAAGGGAGGTGGCTATATTGATATAAAAAACAGGATGTTAAATCTTAAATATAAAGTAACAATACTAAAAAATCTTGGCAAAAGTATCGACTCCATACCGCTTATAGGTTATATTTTGCTTGGGAAAAAGGGCAAATTTACTTCGCAGGTTACCATTACGGGAAGTTTTGAGAACCCTCAGATAAAAACAGACTTTGCCAAAGATGTAATCAAATCACCTTTTAATATGCTTTTTAGGGTTATAAAACTACCGTTTAAACTCTTTAGTCCCTCAAAGTAGAGAGCACATCTACTTTGCTTATCTGTTTGGACGGGTAGTATGATGAAAATGCGACTATACAAAAGGCACCAAAGATGATAAGCAGGAAATCCGTCAGCGATAGATCAAGTGGCAGTCTGCTCATCCCGTAAACATCTGCAGGTAGATTTATGATATCAAAAGAGCCTAGGATAAATATACCTAAAAATCCAAGCAATACACCCAAAACTATCCCGCTTCCACCTATAACCATGCCTAGATAAAAAAATGTCTCTTTTACCTCTTTTTTACTAGCGCCCAAAGAGAGTAGAAGTGCTATCTCTTTTCTTCTACTCATTACTATCATTAAAAGTGAGCTTATGATATTTAGCGAGGCTATAAGAATGATAAGCATTAAAACTATAAAAAGAGATCTCTTTTCAAGTTTAAGTGCCGCAAAAAAGTTACCGTTTTGCTGCCACCACCCAACCACACCGGCTCCTGAAGGAAGTGTCTTTTTTATCTTTTTTATATCAGTCTCGGGATTTTTAGAGTATATGTGGATACCGCTAAACTCACCTTTACTAAAGTGCAAGATCTTTTGCAAAGAGTCTAAAGTAGTGTACATATAGACTTTATCATATGCTATGAGACCGGAGCTAAAACTGCCCTCTACACTAAATCTCTTCATAGTCGGTATCAAAGAGAATCCGGCAGGTGAATTTTGAGTGAATATAAGCGTTATCTTATCTCCCTCATTTAGATAAAACATATCTTTTATCCCCTTGCCTACAACAATACCAAACTTTCTTATCTTTTTATCTTTTATAGCTTTTTTTATGATAGGATTGATGCTTTTTTCATCTTTAAAATTAACCCCGAAGAGCATCCCGCCCTCTAACTTATCACCTTTTTTTATGATAGCCTGAGAGTTTATATATGCACTAAATCTTAAATCGGGAAATTTTTTTCTCAAATTTGAAAGTAGATTGTCATTGACTTCTCCATAAATCTTCGGATAAATAGTAAGCGGATAATTCATCGTAAAAAGTTTATCTTCAAAGTTTTTATCAAAACCGTTCATTATCGCCATAGCGATAAGAAGCACCATAACACCTACACTGACTCCTACGAAAGCCAGCAAGGCGCTTATGGTGATAAAGGGTTGAGACTTGTCAAACCTTAGGTATTTTTTTATAAGATATATTGAGAGTGGTTTAGCCAATCTTTAACTCTCGCCTGCTAACAAGCCCTTCTTTGGGCCACTCTTGCCACAGCAATTTTTATACTTTTTTCCACTTCCGCAAGGGCATGGAGCATTTCTCGGTATCTTTTTCTCAGCTTTAAACGGTTTTCGCTCCTCAGGCTCCAGTGAACTCTCATGCAAAAGCTCCATCTCATCATTTGAGAGTTGCATCTCATTTAAGATCTGCTGCATCCTCTCTCTTTCCCTCTCCTCCTCCTCATCTCTTAGCTGCACAAGATGTAAAGTTTTTAGACTCTCAAATTTTATCCTGTCAACGAGCTCCAAGAAGAGGTTGTAACTCTCTTTCTTATATTCTACCAAAGGATCTTTTTGGTTGTATCCTCTTAAACCTATACCGGTTTTTAGTATATCCATCTGATAAAGATGCTCCCTCCAGGCGTTATCAAGTATCTGAAGATATAGTATCCTCTCTATCTCATTTCTCTGCTCTTTATCAACAACACTTATCTTCTCTTCATATTTATCTTTTAAGATAGAGATGATCTTCTCTTTTAAAGCAGTAAAATCAAGCCCCTCAAGCTCTTTGATATCAATCTCTTCATTTATCTCATCTTTTAAAAGCGCAACCAACTTCTTAAGATCAAAATCCTCTTTAACTCCACTTTCAAAAATCTCCGCTTTATAGAGTAAAGAGTCAACAAACTCCTCTCTTATCTCTTCAAGCTTAGCGCCTATATCATAGCTTGGATCTAAGAGGTTATCCCTGAAGTTATATATGGTTTTTCTCTGTTCATTTGCCACATCATCATACTCAAGTAGATTTTTCCTTGACTCAAAATGCAGGTTCTCCACCTTTTTCTGAGCATTTTCTACAGCTCTTGTTACCATTTTTGACTCTATATGCTC
>Ga0256840_1004302_pt1 | contig 10766 bp, 7 predicted proteins | sample 355202metaG_FD_185969 | JGI IMG/M metagenome (GOLD analysis project Ga0256840, IMG submission 185969) | Hydrothermal vent microbial communities from Mid Atlantic Ridge, Atlantic Ocean - 355-202 | ecosystem: Environmental > Aquatic > Marine > Hydrothermal vents | place: Atlantic Ocean: Mid...
CCACGGGAAACGATTTACCTATCAGGACATGGGCCCAAGAGCTACAGGCTAGCTCAGCAAACTTTCAGGCGACAGATACAAACGTCCAGGCCATTGAGCAGTGTTATGCCCAGACCGATGCCCCACCGGTCATCACCTCCTTTACCGCAGACCCTACAAGCGGAGTAGCCCCGCTTACCGTGACCTTCACCTGCGAGGCTTACGACCCGGACGGAGGAGATATTGAATCCATAGAATGGTATTTTGGGGATTCTGAATGGCCTGACCTAACGGTGCACAACAATTTCACCATCACCCATGAATACCTAAACCCCGGAACATATACAGCCCATTGTGTGGTGTGGGATGACGAGGAGGAAAGCACTACCAGCGGAAACGTCACTATTACTGTCAATGCACCTGTTACATCCTGCGGGCTCAACATCCAGGTGACCCCAGAAGATGGCACAGGTGGTATGGTCATAAGTAGCACAGAAGATATCTCCTGCCCGGGCGAGTGTTCGAGAAGCTATGAATCGGGCACCGAAGTCACCCTTATGGCAGAGCCAGCAGAAGGCTTCACTTTCACTGGCTGGGGTGGAGACTGTGCTGAATGCGGCACTAACAACCAGTGCACTGTGACAATGGATGCGGACAAGACCTGCTTGGCGGTATTTGAAGAAATTCCAAACCAGCCGCCGGTGATCGACTCTTTTGCCGTTGAGCCACGTTTCGGCACCGCCCCCCTTGAAGTGGCGGTGATATGTCAGGCCACAGACCCTGACGGCTCCGTTGCCGCCTACGAATTCGACCCTGGCGACGGCTCTGAGCCCCTTAACTCAGAGCTAGGCACTTTCTCCTACACCTATGAAAACCCTGGCAGCTATAACGCCACCTGCACGGCCTACGATAATGCCGGCGCAAGCGTGACTTCAGAGCCGATTACAGTTGAGGTAAGCCCTGCGGCTGTTACTATGGCAGATCTCGTAGTCACCAAACTTGTCACCCCACGCTACTGGCGGGCAGGAAAACGGGGACATATTTCGGTACTCATTGAAAACCAGGGTGAAGGAGACGTAACCGAACCCTTTGTGGTAAGGGTGTATGCTAACCCGATGGTACCTATCTATGTGATAGGCGAGCAGACCATAAACGGCCTTGCCGCTGGCGAGCGGAAGCTTTTGCGTTTTCGTTTCGTTGTGCCAGATGTGCTTTGTTATCCTACAAACATGCATACTCTTTACGTAACAGTTGATGCCGACAATCAAATCAGCGAAACAGACGAAGGGAACAATATCAAACAAAAGCCCCTCATTATTAGAGGATGTAGATAGTTTTTGAAAGATTAGATGGGCTCCGCCTCCTCCGTCCGAGGGAGGAGGCGGAGCCCTTTCTCCGTCATCCCAAGCCCCTTTTTTCCTCATCCTGAGCCGCAGGCGTCGGTGAACTATATGTGGATTCTTCGGGCCCTTCGTGTCCCCAAAATCACGGTGAGGGTGGGTGGACTCTTTGGGTGCTAACGCACTCCTTCACTAAACCTACTCTTGTGCGCTTTGGGCGGCAGACTTATAAGAGTAATTAAAACCTACCAAAACAGGAGGAGAATATGGCAAAGGTAGCAATTTTGCTTGCCCCGGGCTACGAAGAGCTTGAGGCCGTTACCGTTATCGACGTTTTAAGGCGTGGGGGTGTTGATCTTATCATTGCCGGCCTTGAAGACGCACCCATTCCCAGTGCCAGAAACGTAAAAATCGTCCCGGACACCACGGTGGATAAACTTGCTCCCGAAGAGCTTGAGCTTGTGATTTTGCCTGGCGGGCTTCCTGGGGTAGAGAACCTGAAAAAAGATCCCCGGGTAAAGGAGCTTCTTACCAAGATGCAGGAAAAGGGCAAAAAGTGTGCGGCAATTTGTGCGGCACCAGGGGCCCTTGCAGCCTTTGGTTTACTAAAAGGCAGGCGGGCCACGATTTACCCTTCGCTTAAGTCGGAGTTAAAAGACGCCACCCCTCTCGACGCACCAGTGGTGGTGGATGAAAACATCATCACCAGCCAGGGGCCAGGCACTGCCATACCCTTTGCCTTCAAACTCCTTGAGCTCCTGGCCGGAGAAGAAAAGGCCAAAGAAGTTGCCAAGGCCATGCTTATTAACTGGCCCTAAGAGGGGAGAAATTCATCAAGAATAGGCACAAGGGCCCTGGTGAATTCTTTTAATTCTTTTTCAGAGCCTTTTTTAAGGGGCACGGTGAGACGCACCAGGGCTCCGTCTGAACGCCTCTTTAGCAAGCGGTCAAGTAGGAGATAGAGCCGGTCTTTGTATTCGCTGGCCAGCTTGCGCCCACGCCCCTGGTACCAATAATAGACAAGGAGTTTTTCGTCTTCTTTTTGGAGCACGTAACGGTTTAATTTTAGTTTACCCTTGGGGGTGTTGATTTCGATAATACTATCCGAGATGGGAAGCCAGCCCCCGCCGGGCATGCAATGTTTGGGAGAATGGATCATAGCGCCTTCTTGCTGTTGTTCGAAAAAACCAATATAAAGCCCTATGCAAAGGTGATCGTTGCAGTAATCCCTCATCAGGTAGTTATCAACCCCCAGCACCTTTACGATCTTTTCAGGCATTTTGTTGTCCCGCACAGCTTTAAAGCCCGCGATCTCTCTTGGAAAGAAGCTAAAGTCTTTTTTGATGGGGACCGGATGCTGGGTGCTAACGGCCCTTAAGGCAAAAGAAAAAAGCACAAACACCATAGCTAAGACAAGGGCCCTTTTTAGCATCGTTTGGATACCATCCTATGTATTAAAAAAATCAGGAAAATGGAAAGCGTAAACACCAAAAGCCCTGAAAAGGTATGAAAAAACCCGTGGGCAGCTTTGGGACCGATCTTATAAGAGAGAATGCCTGTTATAAAAACCCGCAAGACATTTACCCCGATGGCAATGGGAATAGCCGACAAAACAAGGATGACCCGGTAGAGGTTTTTGGGGGTGAAGTAGGCCAGGATGCTACACACGGCAAGAAGGGAGATAAGGGAGCGAATGCCACTACAGGCATCCACCACCTCAAGCACCATGTTGGGCAGGATGATGATGTTACCATCGCGATAGACCGAAAAGCCAAAGAATTGAAGGGCCTCGGTGGCGATTTTTGAGGCAAAAAGCTTAAGGGGAAAGGTTAGTGCATTGTAAATCACGTAAGGGATAGGTATGGCCAGGATGTTTAGCCACACCGGAAAAGCAAGTTTTTGGGCAAGGGGCCAGCCAAGCAGAAAGATGAGACTTCCATAAAGCACTACAAGGAAAGAAACACGCTGGGTAAACTGCTCGCCGGCCACCCAGCCAAGCAAAAAGAGAAAAAGCCCGGCCAAAACAACGCCAAGCCCCCAAAGGCTGGTCTTTATTTCGGTCTGGGCAAGTTCCTCGCGTTTTATCCAGATAAGGTAGCCAGAAAAGGCCGCTAAAAGAAAACCGTGGGAGTAGTTTTCATCGTGCCACCAGTCGTAAACAAGGCCTTTTAACACGGGAAAATAGAGATAGATAAGAGAGGCCGCAAAGATAAAAAGGCCGGCAAACAACTCTTTGGAAAAGACTAGGCCTTTTGCTTTAGTTTCCATGAAGTGATTTCCTGTAGGTGTTTTTTGAGGCCCTTGTAATCAAGGGTGTTTAAAACGTCTTTTTTTTCGCACCAGCCTCGACGGGCTACCGCTATACCTAAAGGCAAATAATGCATTTGGTCTACCAAATGGGCATCTGTACCAATACAAAGCTTGACACCTGCTTCTTTGGCTGCCCGAACGTGGATATCGTTTAAATCCAGGCGTTTGAAATAGGCATTAATCTCCAGGGCGGTTTTAGTCTCTTTAGCCACCCGGATGATTTCTTCCATGTCTAAGGGGTAAGGCTCTCGTTCTCCCAAGAGTCTCCCTGTAGGGTGGGCAATTACGTGGACGTAAGGGTTCTTCATCGCCCTGATAATGCGTCGGGTAAGAGTGCCCTCATCTTGTTTAAAGCCAGAATGAATGGCCGCTATAACCAAATCAAATTCCTTTAGAATTTCATCGGGATAATCTAGGGAACCGTCCGCCAATATATCCACCTCGGTGCCAAAAAGAAGTTTTACCCCCCGACTCCTTTTGTTAAAGGATCTTATAGCCTCTCTTTTCTCCCATACTTTTTCTTTCGGTAAACCACCAGCAACCTTCAAGCCCTGAGAATGATCACATATTCCGACCCATTTAAGGCCCAAAGATTGGGCATAAGAGGCGATCTCTTCTATAGAAGCGGCTCCATCACTAAATTTAGAGTGCACATGGGCGTCTCCCTTTACTTCTTCATAGGCTACTAAATGGGGCAGTTTTCCGGCCTGGGCGGCTTCGATCTCACCGCGATCTTCACGAAGCTCGGGGGGAATCCAGGGGAGCCCCACCGCGGCAAAGACTTCGTCTTCTTCCTTGCCACCAATGCGTTCCTGGCCGCGAAATATGCCGTATTCGTTTATTTTCAGACCACGCTGAACGCCAAGCTCCCGGATACGGATGTTATGGGCCTTTGAGCCTGTAAAATAGGCCAATGCTGCTCCGTAACACTGAGGATCTACCACACGTAGGTCAACGTTTATACCCTGTCGGAGACGAACACTGGTCTTGGTCTCCCCTTTTACTAGTACTTCTTCGACCATGGGTAAACCCACAAAGGTGTCCATAACTTTTAAAGGCTTTTTAGAGGTAATTAAGATATCTATGTCTTTTACCGTCTCTCGACGGCGACGCAGACTTCCTGCTATGTCTATTCGTTCCAAAGGGCTTTGAGCCTTAAGCAAGGCCACTATCTCCTCGGCCCAAGGTAATACTAACCCCAGGGGGAGACGACCGACCTTTTGTTGGAGAAACTTCAGGCCTTTTAAGATGTTCTGTTCGGTCTTGGGACCAAACCCAGGGAGCCGAGATAGTTTGTGTTCCAAACACGCCTTTTCTAGCTCTTCCAGGCTCTTTATGCCCAGGGTCTCGTAGATGATTTTGGCCTTCTTGGGCCCCATACCTGGGATTTCCAGAAATTTTAGTAGCTCTGGGGGGACCTCTTGTTTCAACTCTTCGTAAAGCGAAAGGGTACCTGTCTCCAGAATCTCTTTGATCTTCTGGGCCAGGTCTTTTCCTATCCCCGGGATACGCTCCAATTTGCCCTTGGCCGCCAATTCCTCGACTTCTACGGTGAGGGCCTCGATGTTTTGCGCCGCCCTCTGGTAGGCCCTAATCCTGTACGGATTATCGCCTTTTATCTCTAGAAGAGCAGCTACTTGACGAAAAATCTCGGCTACTTCTTGATTTTTCATGCCTTTACCCCTGAAAGATGCGGCTCTTTAAGCTTTTCTAATACAGGTGCCCTAAATTGGCCATGATGTGTAAGTTCTTGAAAAGAAACTTCCACCTTTATGACTGGTTTGACAAAATAGGCCCCTTTAGGCAAAGCCCCTTTCAAGGCCGGGGGATTTTTGAGACGGAGCTTCTCCAGCTGTTTCAACATCTCTTTTGCCAAGGCCTCGGTAAAACCACTGCCCACCCTTCCCCTATAAACAAGCCCTTTTTCCGTCTCTTCGGCCACTAATATACTCTTTAGTGTACCATCAGGGCGCAACAAGTAACCAATTACGAGACATTCCCGTCTCTGTCGAGGCTTAAGTTTGAGCCAAAAATTGGTCCTCTTTCCTGGAAGATACGGACTTTCTAAGTCTTTGGCCATTACGCCTTCAAAACCTCTGGCTACCACCTCTTTAAAAAAGGCCTGCCCGCATTCCAAGATATAGCGTGACTCTACTATAAAGGGACTATCAGGCAGGACCTCTGGCAGGTATTTTTTGCGTTCTTTTAGGGGATAAGACATGATGTCTCTACCTTTAAAATAGAGTATATCAAATACCACAAAAGTGGCCGGGATTTCGCGGGCCAGAACTTTGATCTTCAGACTACTCTGTACGTGTTCTCTTTTCTGTAACAACTCAAAATTGGGACGCCCTTGATCCAAGACCACTATTTCGCCGTCAAGGACAAATTCTCCCTTAGGAAACAAATTAGACAGTGCCTCCAATTCTGGATACCGGTAGGTGATATCGCGCAATCTACGGTTCTGAAGCCTAATTGTTTTATTTTCAACAAAGGCTATACATCGTGTACCGTCCCATTTTATCTCGTAGAGGTGCCTTGGTGAATCAAAGGGCTCACCTAAACGGGCCAACATGGGCTTTATCTCTTTGGGAAGCATCAGGCCGCCTGTTTGGAAGCCTTGATACTGGCCTCTAAGGCCTCCATAAGGTTGATCACCCGGGTCTTTTCCTCCGCGGCCTTTACCTCGTACTTTTCTCCCCTGACTTTGGCTTCTACTAACTTCATCACGGCCTGGGCATAGTGATCCTCAAGTTCTTGGGGGTTAAAATTACCTGAAAGTGTCTCTATAAGGTGTTCGGCTAGTTCTAAGTAGCGGGGATCTAACTTTGACGAAAGATCTACCTGTAAATCCTCAGCCTGTATTATATCTTGATAAAAATAGAGGGTAGAGGCCAAAAACTTACCTTGGTAAGGGCGTAAGAGAAAGGGATACTCTCGCTGTCTAATCACACTGCGGGCTAAGGCAGCTTTACCCTTGCGCAACATAGCCTGGTAAAACAACAAAAAGGCCTCGGTAGCGTTTTGCCCTTCAGGAAAGAGATAATAGGCATCGGCATAGTATACCTGAGGGACTTCTTTTTCGTCTATAAATTTTTCTACTTCTATGGTATCGGAAGAGGCCTGTTTTAAGCCAGCCAACTCCTCGTCGCTAACAAGCACATAGTGTTCTTTGTCTAAGAAATATGCCCGCGCTATTTCCTCGTCTGTAAGCGTTTTGTCACATCGAGGACAATACTTCAGGTATTTTATCCGACTACCACAGGTCTTATGTACTAAATGGAAAGAAATAGCCCTTTTTATCACCGCAGGATAGAGCCTTACCGGAATAGTCACCAGACCAATTTTTAGAAAACCAGACCATAGGGCCTTCATTGGGCTGCCTCCTTTAATTCAGAAATTTTACGTAGCCCAAACACTATAGGTAAAGCCTCTTCTACACGGGAAATCAGATGAAAAGTGAGTTTTTCGCGGGCCTCTCGAGGCACTTCCAGGAGATCTTTCTCGTTACGTTTGGGAAGGATAATTTCTTTAATCCCTGCCCTCTTGGCGGCCAAGACCTTTTCTTTTATGCCCCCTACCGGGAGTACCAAACCACGCAGGGTAATTTCACCGGTAAGGGCAACGTCGTGCCGTACTGTCCGGCCTGTAAATAAACTGGTCAAAGCCACCAGTATGGTTATGCCTGCGCTGGGCCCATCTTTAGGCACAGCTCCCGCAGGCACATGGACATGAATATCCACTTTTTGAAAGATATCTTCATCTATGCCCAGCTCTTGACTGCGAGAACGCAGGTAAGAAAGGGCTGTCTCGGCACTCTCGCGCATCACTTCACCCAGTTTTCCGGTAAGGATAAGCCTGCCGCTACCCTTCATTTTGGTGGCCTCTATAAAGAGGATCTCGCCTCCTACCGGAGTCCAGGCCAGCCCTATGGCTACGCCAGGCACTTTTACCCTCTCGGCCACTTCAGGTAAAAACTTAGGAGGACCGAGATAACGTTCTATATCCTTAACCCTTACCGTTACAGGTTCTTTACGCCCCTCGGCCACCTCTTTGGCCACGGCTCGACATATTGCTCCTATTTCTCTTTCGAGGTTCCGTACTCCGGCCTCACGGGTATAAAGGGAGATAATTTTGCTCAAGGCCCGATCAGTAAACCGTAACTGCCTTTTGTTGAGCCCGTGGGCTTCAAGCTGCCTGGGCACTAAGTAATACTTGGCAATTTTTAGTTTGTCCTCTTCGGTATATCCTGGAATTTCTATTACTTCCATACGATCTAAGAGAGGAGGAGGAATACTATCCAACACGTTTGCTGTGGCAATAAACATTACCCTTGATAAATCAAAAGGGATCTCTAGGTAGTGATCAGAAAAATTTTTATTCTGCTCTGGATCTAATACTTCCAGCAAGGCCGCCGCCGGATCTCCTCGAAAGTCTGCCCCCAGTTTATCTATTTCATCGAGCATGAATACCGGGTTATTTACCCCTACGCGCCTTAACCCTTGAATAATACGGCCGGGCATAGCCCCTACGTAGGTACGCCGATGCCCCCGGATTTCTGCCTCATCGCGTACCCCGCCAAGAGAGATACGCAAAAACTTGCGCCCCAAGGCCTCGGCAATAGAGCGCCCTAAAGAGGTCTTCCCTACTCCTGGAGGGCCTGCAAAACAGAGAATGGGCCCCCTCATGTCGGGCTTTAATTTAAGTACCGCAAGGTGTTCCAATATGCGTTTTTTGACTTTGTCTAGATCATAGTGATCCCGATCTAAAATATTTTTGGCCCTTTTAAGATCTAACCTATCTTCGGTGGACTTAAGCCAAGGTAATTCTAATAACCAATCTAAATAGTTACGAATAACCGTATATTCGGCTGAAGTAGGCGGTATATGAGAAAGACGCTTTATTTCCTTCAGGGCCTCTTCGCGCACATAATCAGGGAGAGCCGTCTGCTCTATCTTTTGCTTTAGCTCTTCAATTTCGGCCTCAAAGCCTTCGGCCTCTCCCAGTTCTTTGCGGATAACCTTTAGTTGTTCCCGTAAAAAATACTCGCGCTGGGCTTTTTCCATGCGGTCTCGCACCTGGGCCTGAATCTTCTGCCCCAACTCCAGTACTTCTACCTGGCGGGTAAGAAGGTGTAATATCTTGTGTAAACGTTGACGAACATCTAAGGTCTCTAAAATGTCTTGTTTTTCTTGATTGGCTACATTTAGATGGCTGATGATCATATCCGCCAGCATACCGGGATCATCAATATTTAGGACCAGATTCTTAACCTCGCCGGGAATCTGGGGTAAAAAATCCAACACACGACTGAACAAAATTCTGATATTAGAGATGAGGGCCTCTACCTCCAGGTCATGGGTAATATAATCTTCCAAAACCTGCACTTTGGCGCGCGTATAGGGCGTTTGGGCGGTAATCTCCAATATCTTTATCCGGGAAATACCCTGGACCACCACACGAATTTGGTCTGGTTCTAAACGTGTAACCTTTAAAACAACCGCCGCTGTTCCAATATCGAATAGTTCTTTTTGGTCTGCCTGAGAGTCTTTTACGGCCATTATGGCTACCATACGGTCTGCGGATAAAACATCGTCGATGAGCTTGAGAAGCCCAGGCTCATGGATCATCAAAGGCATAACCATATGCGGAAAGAGCACTATATCTGAAGGAATAAGAGGGAGTTCGCGATATGTTTCCTTCCCCCCTTTATGGGCTGGTAGATTCTCGTCTTTATTGACTCTGTGCTCCTGTCCCTTTTCTGCAAATGAATCCAGCCTCTTTTCCTTGTCTTTCACCCTGAACCTCCTCCAAAGCAGGATTTATGTTCCTAGGCCCTGTTAGGGAAAATAAACATTAATGAGAAGTATTCCAGTTTGGAGGGACGTAATTTTACGGCCTAAATCCGGCTCTAATGGAAGATGGCCCAACCCTCAAAGAAAATGCTATCCTTAGTAAAAAACTTTTAATCTTCCAGTAAAAGCTTGGCGTAAGGGAAGGGCTCAAGGGTGCGGTGCAAAACCCCCTGAAGAAAAGATATGGCTACGCCGTAGTTGGTGATGGGGACCCCGTGCTTGGTAGCCCGGTATATGCGGCTTAGCATTTCCCTGCGGTTGAGCACGCATCCCGCACAGTGGATAACGAGTTTGTATTCTTCGAGGTTCTCGGGATAGGCCCTTCCTGCGCATACGTCTATCTTTAAATTTCCGCCAACGTATTGCCTTAACCAGCGGGGAATCTTTACCCGGCCGATGTCATCGGCAATAGGATGATGGGAACAGGCCTCTGCTATCAGGACTCTGTCTCCAGGGCTTAATTTATCAATCGCTTTTACGCCTTTTACTAGTGTGGGAAGGTCTCCTTTAAAACGGGCCATCACAATGGAAAATGTTGTTACTTTAATTGGCGCAGGGGTGTCGGCCACGACCTTTAGCACGCACTGGGAATCGCAAATAACAAGTTTAGGCGGTCTATTTAGGCGATTTATAGCGTCGCGTAGCTCGCGCTCTTTTACCACCATACAATAGGCATCGTGGTCTAAAATGTCTCTTATGGTTTGCACCTGAGGCAAAATAAGCCTTCCCTTGGGGGCTTCTAAGTCAATGGGCACCACCAGGATGGCAAGCTCTCCTGCCGGCAAAAGATCTCCTACCAGGGCTGGTGGTTCAAACCATTCGGCCGGAGCGTTCTCAAGTAGAAGTTCTTTTAATTCTTCGATATGGGTGCCTTTTGCGGCCGAAACGCAAACATAGGGAATTTTTTCTTTCTTGAGAGAGGCTACTATCTCTTCTGAAACCTCAAGGGCGTCTATCTTATTTAAAACCACTACGAAAGGAATCTTTTTTTGCCTTAGGATGTCTTTAATCCTTGCTTCAAATTCTCCCCATTGATTGGCCTCTGTTACCAGGATGGCAAGATCTGTGCGTTCAAACACCTCAAGGGTCTTCTTAATGCGCATACTTCCCAGGGCCCCTATGTCGTCAATCCCTGCGGTGTCTATGAACACCACCGGCCCAAGTGGTAAAAGCTCCATGGTTTTTTCCACGGGGTCGGTAGTGGTGCCGGGGGTGTCGGAAACAATGGCCACAGGTTGGCTGGTAAGGGCATTCATAAGGGAAGATTTGCCTACGTTCCTTC
>Ga0256840_1004303_pt1 | contig 10766 bp, 13 predicted proteins | sample 355202metaG_FD_185969 | JGI IMG/M metagenome (GOLD analysis project Ga0256840, IMG submission 185969) | Hydrothermal vent microbial communities from Mid Atlantic Ridge, Atlantic Ocean - 355-202 | ecosystem: Environmental > Aquatic > Marine > Hydrothermal vents | place: Atlantic Ocean: Mid...
TTTCCTTATTTTAGGATTGGTTAAATTCTCTCCTCTTAACATTCTTAGTCTCATCTCATTAAAATCGATAAGAGTTTTGTTTGTATCGTTTTTTTCATAAGCACCAAAACCGTAATGCATTGGGGTACTATCGGTTAGGGTATATTTTGCTTTTTTTGCATCTATCCATCTATGAGTATCGTCGCTGTAAACCCAAAGTTTTATTTTTTTGGGGTCGTAGTTATTTTTATGAAGCCACTTTATCATGCATCCCGGATCATCAAAAACAAAAGTTTTGCCATTTTTTAGTATCACTTCACTTGAGTGCACCATCTTTTCAACTTCCATGCCACACTCAGGATCCATTGTAACTCCGAGTTTTATAGGTACAGGTTTTCCGTCTTTACTGGTCAGCCCTCCTACTTCTCTTTTTTCGCAACCCGTTAAAAGCAGTAAAAAAACCGACAGTACTATAAAATATCTCATAACCAAACTCCGTTATTGTAGTGATAAACAAGTGGATAAGCCGAAACCACTAAGAGATATATTGTATCAAAAAGAAGCGAAACTCTCTTTGAAAATTGATAATTAACTTTTGTAAACTGCATGATAGCCGTGGCAATTGCACTAAAACTGCCTACAAAAAGAAGAGTATATAAAAGATACCCTATATAGTGATAGTCGCTTTGGAGCATGCAAAAGGGGCAGTGATGAGTCGGTAGTTCGTAGATATATGTCCCAAAAAATGATATGAGTGATATGATGGAGGTTACTACAAAAGTTATATTGAAAAACATATAGTAGATACTATTTTTTAGTTTGTAAGTTACTAAGATAAGTAGATAGTTTATATAAAAGATAGAGACCAAAAGAGTATTTGGAAGTTTTAGGATGGATGATATGGAAGAGGAGGATGCGGCTGAAAAAACCGTTCCGCAACAGCTAACTATCCTCTCAGGGTCTAAGTGAAAAAATTCTAAAGTTTGCAAAACTATCTCACTCATTAAAAAAAAGTAAATAATAATAAAAAATATAAACTTTATCTTTGTATAGGGAAGATTTTTCCTCCTTAAATCGATGCTATTTAAAACCAGCCAGGATGAAAAGAGGTAGAGGTTGATAATCTTAACAATCATTGCATAAAAGCCGTAAGTAGTTGAATTTACCACTCCTACTGCACACATAGCTCCCGGTATATAGATAGAGAGTTTATCTTGAACAAAGATAAAGTATAAAAACATAGGAAGTTTTATGAAAAGTATATATTTGATGATGGTAGCTACCAAGTAGCTCTGTTTTTCTAACTTATACTGCAAAGGTGTAGTTTTGTTTATATTCCAATTTAAGGCTATCTTGATACTTAAAACAAATGCTACGGTGCCAAAAAAGGCAAAGATCCCATCAAGTATCAATATAACTAAAACTTCGGGAGTTAGAAGGTTCATTGCATTTTGCCTCTGATGATCTCTATCTCTTTATCTATAAAATCAAGATCAAAAAATATAGGATCATGGGTTGCGATTACAATAGTTTTGCCCTCATCATGTAAAATCTTTACGAACTCCAAAAAGCTTTTTGATAGTTTCGAGTCAAGATTGGCCGTAGGCTCATCTGCCAAGATGATCTTTGGGTCATTTACCAAAGCTCTTGCTATCGCTACCCTTTGCTGCTCTCCGCCTGAGAGGTTTTTGGCTAGGTCATCTTTTTTATGAATGATAGAAAACTTACTCATAGCACTCTTTGCTTTTTCCTCTATCTCCTCTTTTGATAAATCTGAGGGGATTAAAGGCAAGATGACATTCTCTTCAACACTAAGAGTTGGTATGAGGTTAAATTTTTGAAAAATAAAGCCGAGATTTTCTCTCCTATATAGTGAAGCAAAATTATCAGGAAGTTTTGCTATCTTTTGTCCATCTACATCAACATCACCGCTCGTAGGTTTTAAAAGTGCCGCAATGATGGCTAAAAGAGTGCTTTTTCCACTGCCACTTGGCCCCTTTAAAAGTGCACTCTCTCCCTCTAGGATATCAAAACTTATATCTTTTAGTGCTAAAGTTTGAGTTGGCTTTCCTTCATTGAAAATCTTGGTAACATTTTTTACTTTTATCATCTTATCACCTCATCAGCTTCCAAAGTAGCGGCAAACCAAGAGGGTATAATGGTCGCAGCAAGATACAAAGGCACAGTAGCAAAAAATATAAGAACAATAGTTTGAAAATCCAAAACAAAGGGGAGCTTAAAGGGAGGCTTTAGTATAGAATACCCCGTAAAAATGCTCTTTAGCATTGGAGCATCTAAAAAATATACATAAAATATAGCAAAAGTTATAGCACTAAAAAATGATACAAAAGAGATAATAAATGCCTCATACCCCTTTTGTAAGAGTATATCACTTATCTTCCATCCAACTGCCTTTTGTATGCCTATCTCTCTCTTTTCATCACTACTTAAACCGCTAGCCTTGTCATAAATAATGATAAAAAATGTAAAAAGAGCGATGATGAAGATAGCTAAAAAGATACCGCTTTTATAGTCAATGATATTTTCATAAGAAATTTTGAGGTCACTCTTTGTTATGGCTCTACAGTCAGGAAACATCTCTATAAGTTTTTTGGCAACTGTTGGTATCTCTTTTGGATTTGGTACTCTTAAAGTTATATCTGTTGCTTTATCTTCACTAAGACCAAAAATCTCTCTGACATTTTGGGCACTTAAGAGTATGATATCATTTGACTCTAAGGCTGTTGTGCCTTTGAAAGTACCCGCTATATATACTCTTTTAAAGTCACCGTTAGGCTTTATAAAGTTAAAATATTTTGAGTAGTAGTTTTTTTCGAGTATTTTTTTAACCCCTGCACCCACTACCATAGTATCATTTTTATCAAAAATTGTTGAGTCAAACTTATCTACTACTTTTTGAATAGATTTTTTATAAGACGGAGTAAATCTATCAACCCCCACTATAGAAAAATTAGCCCCAGCATTTTTGAAGTAATAATACCCCCAAACTCTTGGTGTAACTTCGCTAACACCTTCTATCGTTGCAATTTTGTCAACTCTTGATATATCTATGTTCTGTTCTCTTCCTGCTTGCAATTTTTGAAGAGTGATATCAGGTAGAGACTTCAAGGTGTGACGAAGTTCGTATTTTATAGAGTTTGCTATAAAAAATATGCTTGAAAGCAGAAAAATAAGCAGAAAAAAGATAAAAAAGATAAATATATTTTTCCCTCCTCTTCTTTTAAGAGAACTCAAAGCATACTCAAAAAGAAGTATATTAAAAAACCGTTTCACCTATTTTGCCTTTATGATTTTATTTGGTATTATATTTAGAACATTTGAGGGGGCGTATACAAAAGTTGTGGCAAAGTAGCTTATACCCTCGGGGTCTTCACTAAAAACAGAGCCTATATCGCTTAAACTTCGATGTCTTATATATTTTGCCTCTGTTGAGAGTGTAAGATCAGGAAGAGTAGTGAGTCTAACTACCAAATTTTTTGCTTCATAGCTTTTGGCTCTAAAAGATAAAGCCATACTCTCGCCTATAAAAAAAATAGTAACAAAAGATAAAAATAGAACAAAATATCTTAGATTATTGCTCATCAATGCTTCTCATCAAGTGACCAGACTAGGTCATCATTTAACTCATCAAATCTTTTGATAAATTTTCCAAAATGATCTCTTTTGAAGGCTTTAGCCTCTTTTAATGTTTTAAAAGGTATTAGTTCATTTCCCATCGGGCCTAAAACATTACTCCAAAAGACATAGTAAGCCTTTTTAGCATCGATTCCTTTTTGAGTATAGTAGTCAGTCACTATCATCTTTGTTATGCTTTTTTGAAAAGATTTTATATCATAGTTACCATAGTCATCGGGGTTAAAATAAAACTTCATCATATCTTTAACACCATCAAAACTAAAATGTTGAATTTTACCATCTTTTTTATAAAATATTTGAGCAGCCCATCTTGGGTATTTGTAAACTAACATTCCACAAACAGGGCATTTCTCACCTTTGTGAACCACAATATTTCCAAATGAGTTATGTTTTATCCTCTTTTTGTCCCAAAGGTACAGACTCACAGCCAAAAGTTGCTTTTTAGAGAGCCTTTTGCAACTATTATGCTTAACTATATACTCTTGAAGTTTTTCGATATTTTCAAAATTTGCAAGTGGGATATTTTTTTTACAAACCTTTGTATATATGTTTTTTCCCATCGGGTAGTAGATAAGCTTTTTTTGAGCATCGCTGATACCAAAAGAGAGAGTCAATATAGCCAAAAAAAACAAGACTATTTTTTTCATAGAAGATTCCCTTAAAATTTTTGAAATTTTATACCTTGATTGTTAAAAATGTGTTATATTGCTACATATCCAGATATTTTATGAGACCTTTTGTAATTTTATTAAACCTTAGAACTTTATGTCCTCCATATCTTGACTCAAAAAGTTTAAGTGTTGTCATGTCTTTAAAAGGTATCAAGTCATCCCCTTTAGGACCTATTAATCTGCTACCAAAAACATAGTAAGCCTTCTTTGCATCCAAAGTTTTACCGGTAATATAATCTTGAACAACCATTCTCTTTATATCCTTGACAGTCTTAGCTCCATAAGCCTCATAAAACCAAGGTCTATAGTAAAAATCCATCATACTTTTAACAGAACTAAAATATGCCTTTTTGCCATTTTTTAGCTCTATCATACAAACCAAATTGCCATATTTATTAACATTCCACCCAAAAAGTGGGTCAGTGGCATCTTTTGGCACTTTAAGCTCACCGGCGTTTAGCAACACTCCAAGTAAAATAACAAACAATCCAATCAATATCTTTTTCATAAATACCCCCTAAAGTATATCTTTCTTTTTAAATTTCAAAAAACCAAAAACTGCAAATATAAAACCGACAATAAGCGGATAAATTGTTGCATAAAGTATAAAAAACATGTGTCCAAAACTATCGAGTATATAGTATGCAACCGGTCCTATGACGGTAAGTTCAGGATCAAAAAGACTGATAGCGCCTATCCTAAATATCTCTAGAGGATTTAGTAGAGATATAGAGATGATAAGATTATCTGAAACTCTATCTTGAAGCATAAGCCCGATAAGCGCAACATCTATAAAAGCCAAAAGCACTATCCAGACCATAAATGCGGCACCTATAGCCACATCGTGACTTCTTACTATACTCGAGATAAAAAATGCGATACCCAAAAATGAAAAAGATAGACCAAAAAGTAAAACGCTGTAGAGCATAAGGATATTGTATGGAACCGCCCCGCCTTTAGCGATGCCCCAGGCAACACCCAAAAAAAGAGCAATGATAACAGGCAAAAATACGGTCAAAAATCTACCGAGCATTTTACCCCAGTAATAGTCTCTCAAAGAGATAGGAAAAGATAGCATATACTCCAAGATATTGCTCTCTTTATCTCCTGCTATGGATTTAACCGTGGTGGTCAAGATAAAAATTGGAAGTATAATGATAGTAACCTGCATATAGATAAGCAAAACTCTACTAAGTCCACTAAATCCCATAACAACCGCATTTGTAATGCCTGTTATAAAAAATAGCGCCATTAAACCACCAAAAACTATACTGTATATAAAAAACCATTTTGACTTTATAGACTCTTTTATATCAAGCTTTGCAACCAATAGTAAATTTTTCACTTATTTGCTCCCCCTTGTCTGTTTGCATCTCTTTTTTTATTGAACTCTTCTATCTTATAGATAACTTTTTTTGCTTCTTCAAAAGTAAGCGGTTTTTCACCTTTTGGAAGAGTCTCTTTTGTAAATGCAGCTATCCCATAAGCCATCGGCGTTATCCTGTCATCAGTATATTCGGCTTTTTTTGCATTTATCCATTTACCTGTTTTTGCATCAGTTATCCAGATGATAGCATCTTTCTTCCAAGGTATTTTGTTTTCATCCATCCATAAAACAGCGCACCCTATATCATCAAAAAGGTGATGCTTGCCGGTTTTTGGGTTGACAACTTCCACTGCATATTTTCTTTCGCTGATAGCCATATCACATCTCTCACAGCTATCTCTATCCCAGTGTATCGGTACAGGTGCAGTTTTATCTCTTTTTTCACAACCGCCAAAAATAAAAATGATCATCAATAAAGGAAGAAAAAACCTTTTCAAATTTAAACCTCTAACCTTTTATCTTCGGTAACTTTTCCTATATCAAGATATATAAGTCTATTTGTCAGCCCTTTTAAATCCTCTAATCTATGAGTTACATATATAACAGAACTCTCTTTCTTAAGCCCTTTTAATAGATTGGCAAAGTTTTCCCTACCTTTTGGATCCAAGTTTGCAGTCGGCTCATCAAAGATATAAAGCTCACTCTCTCTTGCAAGAGCTATTGCTATCAAGAGTTTCTGCTTCATACCACCGGATAACTTAAAAAAAGGCTTTTTGATATTGGCTTTTATATCAAGCTCCATATCTTCAGCCTCTTTTATGATCCTCTCTTTTTTTACACCCGATGTTGTACAGATATAGCCAAGCAGATCGTCTATACTTATCTTTATAGGAGGAGGGAGTTGAGGAATAAAGCTTATCTTTTTTAAAATCTCCACCCTTTTTTTAACCGGGTCTTTTCCATCAACACTTATCTCTCCACTATTTAACTTATAGTAACCTAGTATTGCTCTTATAAGAGTTGTCTTCCCGGCTCCGTTTGGTCCAAGCATAGCTATCTTGTCACCCTCGTTGATATCAAGAGTTATACCGTCAAGCACATTCTCTTCACCAAAGTTTTTGATGACATCTTTTATCTCTATTTTCATACCAAATTCTTTAATCTAAACTGGAAGTTATAAGCATCCGTGTGACAAACATCAAAACATCTTCCACACATTATACAATCACCATCAATTATCATCTGCTTTGTGATGCCTTTATCTTTTCTCTCTTTGTCATGCTTTGGTTTTGTAAACTCTATGACATGCTCCTCCGGGCAAACTTGCAAACAGGCTCCACAGTGATCGCACTTGTCGTTATCCCACTGCACTCTTGTAGCACTTACCCAGCCTACAAGGTTATAAGTAGTTCCGACAGGACAGACATACTTACACCATGCCCTTCTTGAAACAAATATCTCGAAAAGAAGAAGAACTACGACCCAAACTATAGCCAAACTCCATCCATAGACTATAAATCTACTAAGTATACCAATAGGGTTAATAACCTCAAAGACAAGATAACCGTCAACTGCCGCGGCTATCAAAAAAACAGCCCAAAAGAAAAATCTAACCCTAGGGTCAAATTTTCTCTCTTTGATGATCTTCTTTCTTACAAGCTTTAGATGTATATGTTCTCCTATTTCACTTAAAAATCCATAGGGACATACCCAGCCACAATACGCCTTTCCGCCGACAAGTAGATAAAAAACAAGCAGAGTTGAAGTTCCTATGATAACATTCGTATGTATATGATGCTCAGCGGCAAATATCTCTAGACCTGTAAAAAGATCTATCAGGTGAAAGCCCAAAAGTCTGGAACCATTTAGTGTTCCCTCCAAGACTTGAACATCAGCATTGAAAGATAGAAAGAAGAAGAGGTTTATAACTATAATGCTTATCCATCTCCAAGCTCTCCATGTTAGTCTGGTTTTGCCATTTTTATTTTTTTCAACCAAAGTTGAAAGTAAGGAAGCTCTTACAAGCTCCCTTCCGCTATCATGATATCTATCCATAGGTATTTACCTCTTATTGATTATTATATTTTTCCCACTTCTCTTTAAAAGTTGCTATTTCACCAGACAACTCATCAAGCTGTTTTTCATCTAATTTCTGCAACAAGCCATACATTACATAGTTCTTTCTTTTTCCTGTTTTGAAAGCATGAAGCTGCTCTAAGATATACTCTTTTGACTTTCCAACCAAGTTTGGTCCTATGATACCTCTACCGTTGACCCCATGACAAGATGAGCAGTTTTGCTTGTAAGTTTGGCTAACTTTAAAAGCTGCTATATTACCGGCTTTATTTTTAAGAGCTTGAAGTTTTCTATCTAACTCTTTACTCTTTTTCTCAGCCGCTTTTTTAGCTGCTTCATCGTTATCAGTAGTCAAATCCTCTTTAACAACTACCGGTTTTTTAAGCTGAACCACAATCTCAGAAGCTTTTATTGTTCTATGAATATTATCAAGCTTATGCACCTCTTTATCTAGGGTATACATATGATACGCCGCCCAAAATGCCAGTAGTGTTGCAACCGCTGCTATAATATGTTTGATCATTCTCCATTCCTTATTTTTAGTAATTTTTTATTGAAATCTGCTATCTCATTGGCGATGGATTTGAGTTGCTTATCGCTCATTTGAGACACCAAACCTTTCATCAAGACATTTTTCTTTTTACCAGATTTAAAATCCTTAAGTTTTCCGTAGATAAAATCTCCACTTTTTCCAAGCAAAGAGGGACCTATGATACCGTTACCATAGTCATCATGACAGGCTGAACAATGCACCATAAAGTCATGGCTTAGCTTATTTATCATAAGGTTTATCTTTATCCTCTCATAAGGGGATCTTATATGCAAATATGCATCTATCGTTGTTCTTTGTTTTTTAGTATCTTCTTGGTATTTATCTATGGCTTTTGCCTCTTTTGACTTATCATCACTATTATATGAGTAGTAAAATTGACCACTATTTTCTTTGGAAGCCTCTTTTTTGCTTACCTTTTTCACGGCATTTTGTGTAACTTTTATACTACCCTCAGAAACAGCTTTGGTATTGTTTTCGGTCTCCTCTTTTTTCTCTTTGCTTCCACATCCTGTCATCAAAGAAGCTAAAACCAAAGACAAAAAAACAACTTTTAGATTATGCATTTTGTTTTCCCCCATATATCTCTTTATAAGTAGCTCTTGGAACTATCTCTATAACATCAGTTGGGCAAAGCTCTACACAAGCTCCGCATCCAACACACTTTTCTCTTATCTCAGGCAGTTTACCGCTTTTATAATCCACCATACCTATCGCCAGAGAGGGATCGGGTATAAAAGGACACATATCAGCACAGATACTGCACTCTTTATCTACTTTGGCAAGTAATGTTTCTAAGACTTTCTTTTGCAGGGTATATTTTTCAGGATCATTAGGATAATTTATAACCTCTCTCTTTTCCCTCTCCTCTTTAGAAAGAACTTTAGTATGGTTAAAAATCCTCTCATATGCACTTTTTGGCACCTTTTTATTGGTCAGAGCCAAACAGGCATCCGGATTTTTAACAACAGCCATCCCCATATGAACCCTCTCTATAGTATCATCCTCGTGATCCAATGCTCCGGTAGGACACGCTAAAATACAAGGAAAAGCTTTACAAAGATAACAGCCTCTCTCTTCAGGAACTATATAAGCTGTTCCTATTCCAGCTTTACCTTCAACATCTTCCAATTTTATACAATCATAAGGACAAACCTGCAAACACTGCCCACACTTTATACAAAGAGATAGAAAGTTCTTCTCGGGAACTGCACCGGGAGGTCTTAATCTTGGCTCTTTTGGTTTAAAATCAGGTGCCAATGCTATACCGCCAGCCGCAACAACTCCCAATATACCAAGACCTGTTGCTTTTTTTATAAAATCTCTTCTTTTCTTATCTTCTTTTTGCATATCAACCCTTTATCTTAGGCTCCATCAAAGGGTGCCTATCGGTAACTAATTTAATAGGCTCTGAAATAGGAGCCAACCTTGATATAAAATCTATGATAGATATCACAGGTGAACCATAGAAAAACTTTATATTTGGATTTAACATCCAAATTTTATTGGCATATTGATAATCAACATAAGGGGTATCTCCTATACCATCTCCGTTTTTATCAAAACCTTCATAATCATCCCAGTAGTTTCCATCCCAAAGATTTTGAGAAAACTTTGTATTCATTGAGTCATTGATAACATTATCAATATTGCCTTTTATGACATTATTTTTAAAGATATTATCTACGACCAATGAATGAAATTTAAATGCTATACTGTTATAGAGTATGTTATTATCCTCTATATAGTTATGACTACCGGGCTGAAAAGGAGATCTGTCAAAGAAAAAACCTCTTGCACAATATATTATAGTATTGTTTTTTATAGTAAAATTGGAGCTGTCTTTAAGCCCTATGCCAACACCTGTTGTTCCTAAAGAGTTCTCTATAAGATTATTATATGCCTCGCTGTCTCTTGAATACATAAAATATATACCCACAGAGTTGTGTTTATAAACATTTCCTTTTACTATATTTTTACCTGCATACATAAAGTGCAAAGAGTATCTTCCATACTCACCGATATTATCTTTTATCAGATTACCATGACTATACCATACCACAAAATCCCTCGACTTATATAGATGATTTTTTTCTATGATATTATCATTGCTATACCATAGTCTAACTCCATCTCCTCTTAGTCCTAGAGAAAACTTTTTAGAAGTAATATAGTTCCCTATGACCCTAGAGTTGCTCACCATTTGCAAATCTATACCAAAAAGGCAACTCTTTATATCATTATTTAAAATTGACAAATGTCTTAAAGGATGCTTTTCATCTGTCTTTATAGAGATTGCTGCATCAACCTTTTCATGCTCACTACCGCTGTTTCTTATAGTTAGATTTTTTACAGTTACATTTGAGCTTTTTATAGTTATAACACTGCCTACTCCTCCACCATCTATGATAGCTTTTTTATCTTTGCCATCTATGATAAGAGGCTTGTCTATAACTATCCTGCCCCTGTAAACACCTGCCGGAAGCTCAAGTTTTGAGCCCGGAGC
>Ga0256840_1004304_pt1 | contig 10765 bp, 9 predicted proteins | sample 355202metaG_FD_185969 | JGI IMG/M metagenome (GOLD analysis project Ga0256840, IMG submission 185969) | Hydrothermal vent microbial communities from Mid Atlantic Ridge, Atlantic Ocean - 355-202 | ecosystem: Environmental > Aquatic > Marine > Hydrothermal vents | place: Atlantic Ocean: Mid...
ACTCCGGCAAAATAATTTACATAATTAATAACTAATTTATCGTTCATTTCGGCATTCAGCAATGCCGGATTTTCTTTTGCAAAATTCAAATCATCATCATAAACAGAAATATTCTTACCGCCGAGTGCAGCAATTTTAGCAGAGTTTGTCATATTCAAAAAATCGTAAACACCTTTTCCCCCCGTTTGTGAAAAACCTGAAAATCCGTACAGTATAAAAATAAGAAATAAAAAATCCTTCATACTTTAATTATAAATAGTTCGTTCAGAACATCGGCTATGCAAATATAAACTTTTTTATATCCGAACTTGTTATTTAATTTTGTGAAATTAATATTAAATAAGAACGATGAAAATTAAAAGAAATTTTATACCTCAAGATTTTAAAATAAAAAATAAGGAAGACATATTAGCTTTTTTAAATGACTTAAAAGACAGAAAAATTGATTCTGCGGAAAGTTTAATGAGTTGGTGGGCTGACAAAAGTGAGACAGAAGCCTTTTTAGAAGAAGATATGGCTTGGAGGTATATTAAAATGACCTGTAATACAGAAGATGAAAAATTAGCTGAAGATTTTAATTTTTTTGTTAAAGAAATTGAGCCGACAGTTTCGGAATATTCTGACATTTTTGATAAAAAATTATTAGAAAGTCCGTTTTTGAGTGATTTAGATGTCGAAAAATACGATACGGCAATAAAAAAAGTGGAAGTAGCAAAAGAATTATTCAGAAAAGAAAATATACCGCTGTTCTCAGAACTGCAACAAAAAGAAAGAGAGTTCGGCGTAATTTCAGGTGCTATGACAATCACTTACAAAGGTGAAGAAATGACATTGCAAAAAGCCGGAAATTTTCTTAAAAGCACGGACAGAGAAGTTCGTAAAACAGTGTTTGAACTTATTTATGAGCGAAGAGCAAAAGATGCCGAAAAACTTAATAATTTACTGTCTGACCTAATCGAAAAGAGGCAAAAAGTTGCCGAAAATGCAGGTTTTGATAATTACCGAGATTATATGCACAAAGCATTAAAGCGTTTTGATTACTCTGTTGACGATGTAATTTCTTTTCATAATTCTGTTAAAGAAACTGTTTTACCTCTTGTAAACGAAATTGACATAAGAAAAAAAGAAAAATTTGCTTATGACAGGCTGATGCCTTACGACACCTCCGCAGATCCGGATTTAAAACCGGCTCTGAAACCTTTTAATGACGGTAATGAATTAATTGATAAAGCTATACAAGTATTCACAAAAGTTCGTCCTCAATACGGAGAATATCTTAAAATAATGAAAGAAAATTCTTATCTCGACTTGGAATCCCGAAAAGGAAAAGCCCCCGGAGGCTACAATTATCCGCTTTACGAAAGTAATATTCCTTTTATTTTTATGAATGCTACCGGAAACCAACGAGATTTAGAAACTATGATGCACGAAGGCGGGCATGCAATACACTCCTTTCTAAGCAGTAATCTTGAACTTGTTGACTTTAAAGAACTGCCTTCAGAAGTTGCAGAACTTGCTTCAATGTCTATGGAGCTTATCTCATCTGAATACTGGGATATTTTTTATGATAACGAAGACGACTTAAAAAGAGCAAAACGAACTCATCTCGAAGGAATTATAAATGTTCTTCCGTGGATAGCGACAATTGACAAATTTCAGCATCTTTTATATCTTACACCGCAGCATACACCCGAAGAACGTAAAGAATTATGGATACAAACAGCAAAAGAATTCGGAAGTTCAATAGTGGATTGGTCTGATTACGAAAATTATTTTTCGATAATGTGGCAAAAACAGATGCATATTTTTGAAGTACCGTTTTATTACATAGAATACGGAATAGCACAACTCGGAGCAATTGCAATATGGCGAAATTTTAAAAAAAATCCGCAAAAAGCGCTTGATGATTATGAAAATGCTCTGAAACTCGGTTACTCTAAACCTATTCCCGAAATATATAAAACAGCAGGAACAGAATTTAATTTCAGCAAAGAATATATAGAGGAGTTGATGACTTTTGTAAAAGAGGAATTGAAAAAACTGTAATCGCACTAAATCAAAAATGACCTTACCCGTAAGATACATTTAATATTTATCGTTGAAATTACAATTTTTTATAAATTATTAAGTTTATAAAATATTCACATGAAAACATGAAAAAATATATCGTAACATTATTCTTATTCCTGTTCTTTTATAATGCTTTGTCTGCTCAAAAATTTGATAAAGTCAGAAATTTAAGATTTTACGACCAAAAAAAAATCCATTTCGGTTTTACGGTAGGATTAAACACTTCTGATTTTTATATTCGCAATTCCGATAATTTTTTTGACACAACACAGATAAAAGAAGTTTACGGCATTGAAAATTATCAGCAGCCCGGGTTCCATCTCGGTCCTATTTCAAATCTGCGTCTCGGAAAATATTTTGACCTTCGGCTATTGCTTAATCTTACATTTATTCAAAGAGACTTGCATTATACCGTTCTTAAAGAAAACCAATACGGTGAGGAATATTTTGATACTCACGTAATGAAATTGTCTTCAACATTTTTAAGTATGCCCCTGCTTTTGAAATATAAAGCAGAAAGGCTGAATAATTACAGGTGGTATGTTATAGCCGGTATTGACCCCACATTAGATTTAGCGGCAAAGAAAAAAATTCCGGAAGAGGCTATGCCTATGATACGACTTGAACAGCCCGATGTTTACGGAGAAATAGGAGCCGGAATAGACTTTTACCTGCCTTATTTTAAGTTTTCGCCCGAATTGAAAATGGGAATAGGACTTAACAATATGGCTGTTCCTGATAATACCGAATATACGGGAGCAATGAAATATTTGAAATCAAAGATATTTATGCTTTCATTTCATTTCGAATAAAAAATATACTAAAAGCAATGAAAACCTTCACAGTTTTTTAACTTTGAGGGTTTTTTATTTTAAAATTATGCAAAAAACCATAAACCTGTCGCTGTCGCCGAAAAGAGCTTCTGCGGAGAAATATTACAAAAAAGATGCTGCCGAATATCTTAAAATTAATGAAAAAGAGATAACCGGTATTGAAATTTTGCGAAAATCAATTGATGCACGCAAAAAATTTATAAAAGTAAATATGCAAATGAAAATTTGGTGGGGAGAGCCGGCAAAAAAAGAAGTATTCAGGCTTAATTTGCAAAATGTATCCGGAAAACAGGAGATTATAATAGTCGGTTCCGGACCGGCAGGCTTATTTGCTGCGTTAAAACTAATAGAAAAAGGATTTAAGCCTCTGATATTTGAAAGAGGAAAAGAGATTAAAGAGCGTAAAAAAGATATTCAGGCATTAAACACCAACAAATATGTAAATGCTGATTCCAATTATTGTTTCGGAGAAGGCGGTGCAGGAACTTTTTCTGACGGAAAACTTTACACAAGGTCAAAAAAGAGGGGAGACGTAAATCGGATACTAAATATTTTGCAGATTCACGGTGCCCCGGAAAATATAATGTCAGATGCACATCCGCATATAGGATCAAATAAACTGCCCGGAATAATTATAAAAATAAGAGAAACAATTAAGGACGCCGGAGGTGAAATATTTTTCAATACGCGCATTGACGATTTTATTATTGAAAATGATAAAATAAAAGGAGTTGTTACGCAAAACGGAGAAAAAATTTACGGTAAAGCCGTAATTCTGGCAACAGGGCATTCTGCAAGAGATATTTATGAGTTGCTGTATAAAAAAAATATCTTGCTTGAAGAAAAATCTTTCGCTATAGGTGTACGTGTTGAACATCCGCAAAATTTAATCGACAGCATACAATACAGTTGTAAAATACGAAGTGATTATTTGCCTGCAGCTGCATACAGTTTGGTTGCACAGGTTCGCGGCAGGGGTGTTTATTCGTTTTGTATGTGTCCGGGCGGTTTTATAGTTCCTGCCGTTACCGGAGCCGAAGAAATTGTTGTTAACGGAATGTCGCCTTCCGGCAGAAATTCAAAATTTGCAAACTCAGGGATGGTTGTCGAAATACGGAAAGAAGATTTTCCCGACAGGGAGAAATACGGAGTGCTTGCCGGACTAAAATTTCAGGAAAGTGCAGAAAAACTTGCATATCAAAACGGAGGCAGAGGACTTGCGGCTCCTGCACAACGACTACACGATTTTGTAAACGGTAAAGTGTCGGCATATTTGCCCGAAACGTCTTATTATCCCGGAATTATATCATCGCCTTTGCATTTTTGGCTGCCAGAGCATATAGGTAGCCGCTTACGTGAGGGTTTTAAAGTTTTCGGGAAAAAAATGAGAGGTTTTTTGACAAATGAAGCCGTAATATTAGGTGTTGAAAGCAGAACGTCTTCTCCCGTGAGGATACCGAGAGATAAAGAAACTCTGCAGCATCCTCAAATTAAAAATTTTTATCCCTGCGGCGAAGGTGCCGGTTATGCAGGCGGAATAATTTCTGCTGCCGTTGACGGAGAACGATGTGCCGATAAAATATGCTGATTTACTTAAAACCTGTTAACGTAACCGATGTGAATTTTTGAAGCTGAAATTTGTAAGGGGTTGCCGGGTAAAGTTCCCAAAGCGTAAGATATTGAAAAAATGCCGGCTTTTGTGCTTAAATTAGTTCCTGCTCCGAAGCCGTAAGGTGTTGAATATCCGATTTCCGGATTGCCGTTATTTTTGAAACCTGCAATATTGAAAAACACAAAAGCATTTGAATTTTTTTCATACAGGTAGCGTGCCTCTAATGTAATAAGCGAATATCCCGAAGTTCTGAAAAAATTCTCGTCAAAACCCTTAAGAGAAGAAAAACCTCCGAGGTCAAAAAGTTCGTTTTCGTATAAATTATTATCCGGAAAAGAATATTTATTGTCGGATGCTAATTTTAAAACAAAACCGGAGAATATCGGAGTATAATATTCTGCAAGTATATTTGTTTCGCTGTATGTTGTTTTTTTATCGGATACTGTTCTTTTACCCGTTGAAAATCCGGCATCAAACAAAAAGCCTTTTGAGGGGTTAATTTCGTAATTTAAATTTTGCGTAAAATATGATACTCCGAATAGCAGAACTTTTGTATTTTTATAGACAGAAGTGTCGATATTTTGAGAAGAAAGCAATAATGATTGTTTTTTACGAACGAAAACAGAAATTTTATCATTGTTTTTTGCAGTAAAATCAATTCCGAAAAATCCGTTTATTTTCATAAAGCTTGTATCTCTTTTGTCGAGAGAAAATTGTGATAAAATTCCGAAAGGGCTTTTAAAAACGTAAGGAATATTAGTGCCGACATTTAATTTTTGCGAAAGTTCGGCGGTTTTGCTCCATTTAAAGAAAAGTTTTTCGCCTTTCTCGAAATTGTTTAAAAAAATTAAATCAAGGTTTCCCGTAAAGGTTAATTTATTGTCATTATTTTTATCAGGAATAAAGCCCGCAACGCCGTTTACGGTATTTGCTTTTTTTCTTTTCAGGTATAAATATATATCGGCTTTATTGTCAAAAAAATCAACTTCCGGCGGTTTTATTTCACTTATGAAATTTAGATTTTCAATTTTTGAACTTATATTGCTGATTATCTCTTCGTTATATGTATCGCCTTCATACAGAGAAAGATATCGTGTTATAAAATTTTTTGATATTTTAGGTTGCCCTTTTATTATGATTTTATTAATCTGAATTTTCGTATTTTTTTTGGTGTTCAGAACGATGTTTATATCGGCTTCGTTAAATGCGACTTTTTCCGGAATCAGAGTAACGAACGGATAACCTTTATTTTCGTATTCTGAAATTATTTTTTCGTATAACTCGGGAAGTTTGACAGGATTTAAATTATTTGACTGAATTTTTCCTGTTACGTAATTGTCTGTATTTTTGAATATAAGCGATTTTATTACGTATTTTTTGCCTGTAAATAAATATGCCGACACCTTGCCGGAATCATAAATGAGACTGTCGAAAGATGCCGAGATGTATCCTTTGTATAACATTTCGGATTTTATTTTCTCTAAGTACATTAAAAGTGTTGTTGTGTCGGAGAAAGTTTCGGTGTATTTTTTTTTGTTTATAAGCTCTGCAAAATTCGGGTTTTCGGATATTATTTTAAGCGTTATTTTTTGTGCCTTTGAAACTGCTGCGGAAAGCAAAAAAAGGAACAAAATAATTGTTCCTTTCAGGCAAGTTTTATTGATATTAATTTTATTCAAGGTCATTAATCATTTTATCAATCTCGTCTTTAAATGCCAGAGACATATTATAATCTTCAACGTTGTCTTCTTTTTTATATTTTTCCTGCAGGATATTCAGCTGCTTTGTATATTCAATTTTGTGCTCAAATTCTGATTTGAGTTCTTCTAATTTTGCTGTGTCCGATACTGCGTTAAAATAATCTGTGTCGGCATTTTCACCGTCAAGTTGTTTTAATCGGGCTTCGTGTTTGCTTAGTTTGCTTTTTTCTTCTTGTTGTATTTTTGTTTTTTGCAGTTTTTCTTTAATTTCCCGGTATTTAGCCGATAATTTGTCGTAAAGCACAAGTTTTGATTCCCGTAATTTTATTTGAGTCATATATGCTTTTACTATTTTATCGCATTTTTCTGCTTTTTCGGCACCGATTTTTTCGGCATTATCCGCTTTTATTTGCTCGTATTTTTCAAGGGCATCTTCTTTATATTTTTCCCTGTAATAGGTTAAATTTCCGTTAGGAAAGACATCCGCATATGTTTCAATAATTGCTTCTGCCGCCCATTCTTTTATCTTTTCAATCTCTCTTATTGCCGCATTTTTATCGTCTTCGGCATTTTTGAGTTCTGTATTTATTTTTGTTTCAAGTTCTGAAGCACCCTTTATTTCCGGGTTGTGCAGCCTTTCTTTGCTTTTTTGAAAAAAATTCCAAGCCATTTTTTAATATTTAATTTTGATGTTAAAGTTACTATAATCAACCGGTATTTACAAATTTTATTGTTACATTTGTTTTTTTATCGGATAAAATTTAATAATATGAAGTTTAGAAATATTATTTTTTTGTCTTTAAGTATGTTGTTTTTGTTTTCATGCTCAATGACAAAGAAACTTGAAAAGCAGTTAGTCGGGAAGTATGCCGTGAAAATGATTAAAACGGAACCGGAAAAACAAGGCGATGAGGCTTATTTAAAGATTATGGAGAGTTTGCTTGAGGGGTCTTATATTAACTTTAAAGCTGACAAAACATACGAGTTATCGATAGTCGGGAAAAAACGAAACGGAACTTGGAGGTTTTCTGACAACGGTAAAAGTATTCTTACGGATAAAGACGATTTCTATTTTAATATTGTAAATTTTGCCGAAAATAATTTAGAACTTAAGAGTTTTAATAATAAAAAGAGTGTTCTCATATTTTTAGAGAAAATCAGCGGGTAAAAGGCTTACCGAGCGGATTTTTAAGCCCGTCGTATTCTGTAAGGTCGCATTTTACCGTGCTTATACCTGCTTTCATTCTTATTTTTACGGGAATAAAGTTGCCGTCGTCAGAGAACCATACCTGCATATCTTCTTCTTTTTTAAAAGGAGTTTCTTTGCCGAGAACCGGAACAAATTTCAGACATTTCAATTTACCGAACTTGGTTTTTATTTTTTCGGTTTTTTTATATTTGACTTTTATTACGTAAAGTTTTTCGTCAAACCAAGATGTCAGGTTTATTACTTCATTTTTTTTCAGCTCTTTATTGAATATCATTCTTCTTGCATAGTAAAAAGCCGAAAGAACGTCTAACGTACCGGGCGGAACTTTATGTTCTCCTGATTTAAGGCTGATTATTTTGTTTTCGTCATGCACAAAAATTACTTCGTTGTATCGTCTGTAATTATTTTCGTTTATGTCTCGAATTGCCATTAAAGGCATTCCGTCACTGAGTTGTATGTAGCTTTCGTATCTGTCGTAAACTCGTGCGAATTTACTGACAACGCCGGATGTTTGAGCAACGGCTTTTACGCGATAATACCAATCATATCCTACTTGTTCAAGTTCTATTTTCATTTCTGCATTTCCGCCGTTTATAAGTCCGTATTTTATTTTATATTTAAGGTATTCGTCAGGTTTGAATGCCGTGTTCACAACGGGAACAGTATCCGTTTGTCCGTAGCTTGTGAGAGCTAAAAGCAGTATTGTGAGAATTTGAGTTAATTTTTTCATAGGTTTAAGTTTGTTTTATATAAACAAAAACAGTGCATATTTTATTATTCTGTTTATTAAAATAAAAAAAGCAGGAAAAATCCTGCTTTTCGTAATTAATATCAGAAAATATTAAAATTCAATCACTCTTATTTCCACTCTTCTGTTATAGCCTTCTTCTTCTTCAGTTTCAGGTATCGGGTAAACTTCGTTTTTGCTGCCCAAACCTTCGGTTTCTATGCGTGATGCCTCAATACCGTTATCAGTTAAATATTTTTTTACGACTTCCGCTCTGTCGGCAGATAATTTGAAGTCAACGTCGGTGCTGGGAAAAAGACCGTTTGTATGTCCTTCCAAAACAATCTTTGCCTTAGGGTTAAGTTTCATAAATTTAAGTAAGATTTTCTTTACGTATTCTGATTTAGGAACAATTTCTACATCGTTAGCTTTAAAATATATAACTCCGAGAGTTTCATTGTTAAGTCCTTTCTTAACTTTGTTAAGTGCAAAGTCAATTTCTTTATTATTCAGATTATTTGCTTCGTGAGTAGAGAATATTTTAAAAGACGGAAAATATTTATCTGCATAAACGCAGAGTTCATATTTCGGGAATACATTTTCCTGAGAGTTTAAAAGTATTTCCATTTCGTAAAAACCTTTTTTTTCTGTTTGAGAAGAAACGAAAAGATTATTATTTCTTAAATTTCGCCAGTGTATTTCGGCTTTTAAAGGCTTTCCGTTTTTTGAATCGGTAATTTTACCCGTAATTTTTATTGTTTTAAGTTCTTTAAACAGAATTGTATGACCTTTTCCGTTTCCGTAAACATTATTAAGAGCCAGATAAAATTCATCTCCTTTACTTACAGGAACTCCTTTTTCAAAATCGGGCTCATCTCCGGCGTATGATAAGCCTGTTATGCCTTTATCGTTAGCCGGCGGATTGAAATTTGAGCGAACAGGCTTTATTTTTCCTTCATTATATTTTTTGCAAAAGTCATTTTCGCTTTTGAAAAGCATAAAGTCGTAATTGTCTTTTGAGTTAAGCGGTATTATGTCGAACAGCAAAATGCCGTTTTTTTGGACTTTAAATTTATACCATGTAGGGTGTTTAGGCAGTGTAAAATCATTAGCAGCCTGTCCTATTTCGGCAGGAGCCGTTGTAGGACCGAAAACGTGAAAACGAGAGAGGTCAAATGCTTGTTCGCAAGTTGATGTATTGCTTATATCAACAAGATTTTGTCCGTTTGTATATGCTGCAGTTGTTAAAATAAACAAAACAGTTATTAATATATTTTTTTTCATTTTTCTTGTTTTATTATTTAATAATTTCTTATGAAAACTTTAGCTGTTCTTACGGGAGAATTATCGTAAGTTTTTATTTTTAAAATATAGATACCCGCAGCCAGTCCGGCTGTATTTATGCTTATATTTTCCGAGTTGTAAATTTTTTTTATCGCTGATTTTCCGGATAAATCAATTAACTCGCAAACAACGGGATAGTTTATTTCATTGTTAAGATATACTTTCAGGAAGTTTGTTGATACAACAGGTGTTAATTTGTCTGTGTTTATTTCCGGTTTTATGTTTTTTGCGTCTGCTTTAAAATTTATATTGTTCAATCCGCTTTTTGCTTCATTGCCGACAATAACTTTTATATCGTAAGATTTAAGACCGGGTATTTCCGGGTGGAGGTAATATGTTCCTTCAGGCAGGTAATTGAACGAAAAATTACCGGTATGTTCATCTGCAGTTCTGAAATCCATAGGAATAAAAGATTCATTAAGCAGAATAATTGTAACCGGTAAATCGGGCAGCTCTTTATATGTTTCAGAATAAACAATTTTTCCCGATATTTTTTTATTTCCGTAAAACGGGTCGGAAAATGACAATAATGAGTAATTTATTTTGAAGTTGGTTTTATCGGTATTCCAAGTTTGTGCTTTTTCCCAAGAGTAAGAATTTCCGAAATATGTAGGAATGTATTTCGGAAAATATAAAAAGTCGTAATTAAATTCCGGAATTACAAATATCAGATGCTCTTTTGAAGGAATACTTTTAAAATGAAAATTTCCGTTTGTTACCGGGTTATTTTCAAGAATGTAATTGCCTGATTTATTTTTTCTCAGGAGGTAGATGTTGCCTTCAGGAAGAGGGTTTATACCTGCGTAAATTTTTCCTGACAAATTGTTTGCACTTTTATATAAAGTATCTGTTGTTTGTGCCGATGCAAAAAAACTGAGACAAACAGCACATAAAAAAGATAATATAAAGCGGTGTTTTGTCATAATCAGATTAAAATTTTATATCTTAAACCGAAACTGATACCGAAAGAGTTGAGTCTTGAGATTATAGGGTAATCTTTAAAAACAGAACTTATGTTTCGTCTGAAATAAACCGATGTAATAAACTCTGTTTTGTTGCCGAGACGGTAATTTGTCTTTAGCCCCATATACAACGACAGGTTAACTGTCGCAAATTTCGGTTTCTCTTTCAAATTATCAGTTTGAAATATATCAGTCAAAGATACAATTTTTCCTTCGGAATTTACAAAAAAACTTGTAATAATTCCTATCTCGGGGTTTAAATTAATGTTTGGAAGATAGAAATTACGGCTGTAAATAAGAGGAATTT
>Ga0256840_1004305_pt1 | contig 10763 bp, 8 predicted proteins | sample 355202metaG_FD_185969 | JGI IMG/M metagenome (GOLD analysis project Ga0256840, IMG submission 185969) | Hydrothermal vent microbial communities from Mid Atlantic Ridge, Atlantic Ocean - 355-202 | ecosystem: Environmental > Aquatic > Marine > Hydrothermal vents | place: Atlantic Ocean: Mid...
ATATTTAATAGAGATAGGTGTAGCATCAAACCGAATAAAGTTCAGAGGTTTTGGGCAAGAAAAACCCATTGCTGAAAATGATACGGATGAAAATATGCAGAAGAATAGAAGGATAGAGTTTACTATTTTGTGAATGAAGTGGTCTGTGGGACACAGACCACGGAGATGAAGTTGTGAGATTTTAGAAGTGTTCTGTGAGGACACAGACCATGGGGATAGTATGATTTGAAGTGTTCTGAGAGGAGACAGATTACGGAGAAGAATTTACTATTTTGTAGATTGTAATTCCTAGGTCTGTGTCTCCACAGACCGAAAAGTTATTTTATATTGGTGCTTATGATGTAAATTTGATATTTAAAAATAAAAGGTAGTATTATTTGAAGTGTTCTGTGAGGACACAGACCACGGGGATAGACCACAAGAACAGAAATTAAAAATTACAAACTAGAAATTAGGAATCATAAATTGAACAAACACCTTCTCAAACCATCCTTAGCACTAAAAAGCAAGTTCCCCCACGAGCCTACAGAGGATCAGCTGAAGCTATTCCTGATGCTTGATGATTTTATCCTTGAAAATAATCATGAGCGAAAGGCATTGATGATTAAAGGGTATGCAGGTACGGGTAAAACTTCGGTGGTAAGTTCACTTGTGAAGGTGCTGAAGTACTATGATTACAAGTCACTTTTGCTGGCACCTACAGGCAGGGCATCAAAAGTTATGGCTCAATATGCTGAACGTAAAGCATTTACAATCCATAAAATTATTTACAAGCTAAAAAGTGAAAGAGGCAGCGATAGGCTAGTTTTTTCAAAGAGTAAAAACTACTATAAAAAAACAATATTTATTGTGGATGAAGTGTCCATGTTATCTGACCGCTCTGAATTTGGGTCAGCTAGTCTTTTAGATGACTTGATAAGTTACGTTTTTGAAAGCAAGTCAAACAAACTAATCCTAATTGGAGATAATGCGCAACTGCCACCTGTAGGGCAGGAGGATAGCCCAGCATTGCAGATTGATAGATTGCTTGCAGATTACAAATTAGATATTCATGAGGTAGAATTTAGGCAGGTGATGCGGCAGCAAGAAGATTCAGGAATTTTGTTTAATGCCACAAATTTACGAGAACAAATACGACATAAGACCACAGATATTAAGTTTATAACAAAAGGCTTCTCAGATATATTTAAGATGACGGCTGAGAAAATGGAAGATGGTCTCAGGTATTCTTACGACAAATTTGGCATTGAAAACACAACAATTATTTGTCGTTCGAATAGAGAAGCCGTGCAATATAACGAGTACATCAGGCGGAGCATCATGTTCTACGAAAATGAGATTGAAGCGGGAGATTACCTGATGGTAGTGCGGAATAACTATACAGTGCTAGAGGATGATTCAGCAGCTGGATTTATTGCCAATGGTGATTTTGTAGAGGTGATGAAAATTAAAAACTTTGAAGACATGCATGGCTTTCGTTTTGCTACTTTGGAGCTTAGATTGATTGATTATCCGCAAGAATTACCATTTGAAACAAAGGTGGTGCTAGACACTTTACACGCCAATACTACGGCGATGACTACTGAGGAGAATAAGAAGCTCTACGATAGCGTACGGCTAGATTATGAAGATATTATTTCGCATAAAGACCGAGCAAAGGCTATCAAAGCAGATGAGTATTTGAATGCCTTACAAGTGAAATTTGCATACGCGTTAACCTGTCATAAGTCGCAAGGTGGTCAGTGGAAATCAGTATTTGTAAGTCAGGGATACCTGAAAGACGACATGCTAAACCATGAATACTTGAGATGGCTCTATACTGCGCTCACTCGTGCCACTGATGAATTGTATTTAATGAATTTTGACAAGCGATTTTTCTAATTAGCACCTATAAATCCAGTTTCTCTCTCAGTTCAGTAGGAATTCCGTCTTTATGAAGCATCAATGAAATTGATTTCATCTGCGTATAAGGTACTGACATATAAACATAGCCTCCATTTCCTCTTCCTGCTGTGCCCCAAGAGTTTTTCACCTTATAATATTTATTACCATGTTGGTCTTTTAGCAGACCTGTAATATGCATTAGGTGGTCATCGGTAGTGTTATAGTTTAGAAATTCTATTTGACGGTTTTCGGGAGTGACCACTTTCTCAAGGTTACTCACATCTATTTTCATTTCTATTCCTGCGTTATCATTGCTTCCGTCTTTTGGCAAAGTTGCCATTCCTGATTTTGAGGAAAAGGATTTTTCAGAAACATCTGTATCCAGTGCCACCGTATAGCCTTTGCTCAATGCATATTCAATAACACGCATATATTCTTCTAGTGGGAGGTTGTAAAATACACCGTTTGAAAAATTATCTGGAATCTCCAAAATAAACGTTTCATAATAAGGATGATGCGTAAAAGAAGTAAGCGTCACATAGTCATCAGGATTAATGTCCATTGCTTCTTGGAAAGATTTAGGAGTATATGTTTTGTCATTGAATTTGAAAGAATTTGGTTCTTTACCTAAAAATTTATCTAAAACACCATTAATGGCATCAGACCAATTTCCTGTAGCCTCTTTTGGGGTTTTAACATAGCTATTTACAAGTGTGTCTAATGATTTAAACATTTCAGCATGATTATGAATACCAGTAATGGAAACGTTACCAGTATATACTTGGTCAGGAACCAGTCCATTTTCTTTGATGGAATTCATCACATCATGCGCTAAACTCCCTTCACTAAACTGTGCTTTCCCCTGCCTAAGAATATAATTTTCGACTTTTTTTTCATAGGTGTTTCTTACCGAATACATTTCTGAAATATCAACAGCAACTCCTTTTTTTCTAAATATTTCGGATTCAATAAAGGATGAAGCAGAAAAACTCCAACACGTACCTGTATTGCCTTGACTTTTGACGGCTGTTGCTTCAATATTATAGATTGGTGTAAATTGATTTGCGTCTCTTTCTTGTGCAAACGTGGAAGAAATGATAGTTGTTACAAGTAGGGTAAATATTAGTTTTCTCATGCGTTGTCTTGTTGATATGCTAGCAAATGTAATAAATCAGAATGGCATATCAAATGAATATTTGAACCATAATCAAGTATTGCTTAGCTGCGTTTTTTATTCACTGAACGATTTTTTTACAGGTTTCAACTATTAGGAACTCCAAATATGATGCTTTCCCATTACAAAAAAATATATTTGTAATACGAAAATGATAGAATAGTAATGAATCAAGAAGGACTCTTCCAAAATAGTGTAGGCACTCTATATGCTATACAAGACAATTTTCTGTATTTGAAATATGCAGGAAATGTTGAACTGCAAAAGGATGATTTTGAATTTTTTGTCATTCACCTATCTGAATACGCCTCTGAAAATGGCAAGTTCGCATTGATTGTAGAAGTTCCTGAAGATACTACATATAGTGTAGAAACGATGAGTTTCATCACCAACAGAAAGTATCAAGGTAGGCTTACCACAGCCATTGCGTTGGTTGGTAGTTTGGAACTACGGTCTGAAGATTCAGAAAAGTATCACGCTAACTTAGAAGGAATTATTCCCTCTAAGTCATTTCCTTCTTTCATTGAAGCCTTTCAATGGATTCAACAATATGTAGTTGAGTAGTCGCCAAGGTATTATTTAGAAACTACTTTGATTAACATTCCTTTTTCTACTTGATCATTTAACCGCATGCCATTGATAAGGGATAACTCTTCAAATTTTTCCCGTGGCATTTTGAAATATTGAAACGCCTGAGATAATGTACTGTTTCTTGGTACAGTTTTGATTCTAACCCTGTCAGGTTTGATGTTGATAATTCGTTGGTCGGTTAACCTCCTGAAGTTTTTCATGGTATTCAGGAAGTAAGGCAACCTACTTTGAAAATCCACAGTACCAGCCACCCCAAAAAACTTATATATAAGAGTACCATCTTTAATCAGATAGCTCAAAAATTTAACCCCTTTTCCTTGTTGCGCCACAAGTGCCGCTGCAGGGAATCCATTCAAAGTAATATTTTGTGACTCTAGAATCTGAACGGAATCCATTTTAGAAATCGCATTGGCAGCCTCTTGCAATGTTTTTTCCTGGGCTAATGTGAAAATCATCACTGCCTTCTGATCTTTTGGAAAAATTTGTAGCTGCTGTGGTGAATTTACAGTTTGCCAACCTACAGGAATGGGAAATTTGAATTTCAATCCAGGGTGATAAAAAGTATTTTTTTCAACAAATCCTTGTTGCGGATCTTCACCATAGATTAACCCATCGATCATTCTCAAATATTTATTTCTATTGACCTGTAGCTTGCTCACATCCATATTTTGTTGCCGTTGAGCAGCCATTTGATTTACCTTCCGGAAGCGATCCGCAGGATCAGGGTGGGTTGACATAAATGTAGGAACGGTACTACCACTATTCACTTGCATTCTTTTCAGGGTATTGAAAAAATTAGCCATGTGCTTGGCATCGTAGTTTATTTTTGTGGAATACTCAACGCCCAGTTTATCGGACTCACTTTCATGTGCCCGGCTAAATGACATGAACATCATGCCGAGGCTTTGTTGTATGGCTTGTGCATTTTGTCTTACGCCTTCAGATAAAACCATCCCACCGATGAAACCTACTTGTCCCAATATTTGTCCCGTTTGTTGTCTCGCACCATGCCGAGCAGTCACGTGACCTATTTCATGTCCTAGTACACCTGCAAATTCAGCCTCATTGTTGAAGTGAGCCATAATGCCTCTTGTAAAATACACATAACCACCAGGTACTGCAAATGCATTCACTACAGGAGAATCCAATACTCTAAATTTAAAATCTAAATGAGAACGATGCGAAATGGCAGCCATTTGCTTACCTTTCTCATTGATAAAACCTTGCATCTTCGGGTCTTCATAGGATCCAAAATAAGCGATGACACTGGGGTCGGATTGCTTGCCCAATGCTAGCTCTTTTTGCTCTGACATGAGCATAATTTCTTTTTTTCCTGTAACAGGATTTACTGCACAGGAATCTAGCATGAATACTGTGATGATTGCTAGTAATATTGAGAATATATTGAATCGTTTCATTATATATGAGATTTTATATTTGTTCTACTAGATGTAGATTGTTTTGATTTTGCTCTAAATTTACTATTTTGTAAAAGATTTTTAAAATACTTGAATACTTTTTCTCTGAAATACACAAATTCCTCGCCAAAGTTAAAACGGAAACCCAATCCCAAGATTAAATACAAATGGTTCTTGTGCATCGTACAAGGTGTTTTTATAGTTTTTAGAAAATACAAATCTTGCCCCTTCTGGTCTTGCAGGGTCTACAATTTTGAAAGCTCCGTCAAATCTTAAAATAAGAAAAGAAAAATCAAAACGAAGACCAACGCCACCACCAACAGCAATTTCTTTATAGAATCTATTTTTGTCAAAATCACCACCCAAACGATCACTTTGCTTATCGAATATCCATATATTACCTGCATCCAAAAAAAGAGCGCCATCAACAAATCCAAAAAGATTTCTTCGTAATTCAACACTAGTCTGTAATAGAATTTCTCCAAACTGTTCAATTCGAATGTCATATGTGTTGTCGTCCGTCAAGTGATTGTAGGAGCCTGGACCTAACCTTCTTGGTCTCCAAGCTCGTATGCCACTACTACCTCCTGCAAAAAAGTATTTTTCATATGGTAGTACATTGTTGCTTCCGTATGGCTTGGCAACGCCAATATTTAGTCGATAGGCGAGGGTTGTAATTCTTGAAATAGGAAGTGTTCTTCTGAAATCAAAGTTGAATTTAAGATATTGATAATACTGTTGGTTGGTGAATATTTTATCTAAAACTGCTGATTCAAGCAGTGCAAGAGAGGTTCCACCACTTTCTAGAAATATTTTCAAGAACGCAGCTTTATTATTTTGCTCTCCATATTTATTGAAATTTATATTGGTCAGTAATGATATACTGCTCACCACTGAAGGTTCAAATGACCTAAATAAATTACTTCCTTGTAGTCTTCTTTGATCTAACTCTGTTTGGAAAGATTCACTAACCGTGCTATTGATAATAGAGATTTCATCTAGGGTAAATATAAATTGTTTGTTTTTCGCTTGCCATTGGTACGCTACCGAACCACTAATATTGTTTCTAGTATAATCAGCCCTTTTTACATAATTGTCACCTATTGTTATTCTTGTTTTCGGATTTATAGTGCCTAATTTAGAACGCAATTTATAACCAAACGGAATAATAAATTGCGGAAATGTCAGTGAAAAATTACCACTTATTTGCTGACTTTTGTCAATTTCCTTTTCAGTAGTTCCGCCTACAGGAAGCCCTTCGACACCAACTCTCCCATTAAATTCAAGGATTTCTAATCCACCAAATATATTTCTATTCTTAAAGGAGACATTGTAAAAAGGGCCAGGGAATCCTTGCGTCACATTCACTCCTAAACCAAATTCATGGGACATCTCAAATTTCTTCAATGGACTCGCAAAAATGCGTACATCCATTTTATTTCCTGCGGTGTCATAGTTGACGGTCACTAACCTGAAAATATCAAGGTTCGCTAACTGTCGTTGGGTATCAAACACATTTTTACGACTATAATGTCGGCCTGGGTAAATAAATAATTTACTATCAAGTACTCTTTTTGAAAAACGTTTTTTGTAATGCTCATACGTTATTTCATTGAAATGTTGCTCAGAACGGTCATTTTTAAGCAATGTAATATCAGCATCAGTCCTAAAGATGACTGAATCTATATAGAATTTTTTATGATGTGTTTTCCCTTGCGGCGTATTAATGAGGGTTTTAATATTGGCAAAATTTCTTCTTTTCAATGTATCAACTTCAAACACAATATATTGTTTGTTGAAGTCATAATAGCCATTATTTTTTAAAAGGTCATAGATTCTTTCTCGCTCATCAGTAATCAAATTTTGATCGTAATCTTTCCCCGTTTCCAACAAACTGTTGGTTTGAATAAGTATCAAAACCGCAGAGTCAGTGCTCTGGTAAGTAATCTTCTCAAATTGGTGTGCAATTCCTTTTTCTAACGTGTAGGTCACGGATGCTTTTCGATTTTTTATTTTTACTTCGTGAAATGTCTTGGCATGAAAATATCCCTTTGAATGTAAATATTTTTTAAACTGACCTGTTGTTTCATTCGTAATAAGACTATCATAAACAGCAAGCCGCTCACCCGAGCGCATCCTCCAGTTTCCTTCCGTTAATTTTTTATCTTTCTTCTTTTGTTTTGCCAACATCTTTGTGGTGAGGTTATTAATCTTTCTCTGATTGTTAACATGTTTGGCAATTTTTGCCTCATACTTTTTAGTGATTCTAATTTTTTGTTGCTGTATTTTGCTAGTGTCATAGTTTTTCAATCCCCACTGATAAAGCCAAACGTAGGAAACCGGAAACCTTATGTTTGGTTTCTGCCTGTACAAAACTTCTAAATCTTCGCTATCTAAACCTTTTGAGCCTTTTATTTTTTGTTTAATCAGTAAGTATTCACCATCTTTCAGGTATCGAGTGCTACTGCAGCTCCATAGCATACTAAATAGTGATAAAAATAATAAGTATCGTACCGACTTCAAACCAGAATTAATCAATGATTTCTAATAAAAGCATAAAATACATCAAATCTTTACAATTAAAGAAATATAGGAAACAAGAAAAATTATTTTTAGTAGAAGGAGCAAAAAGTGTGCTTGAAGTATTGGGGTCAGATTATGAAATTAAAACCTTGTTAGGTGCCGAGCAATTCTTTGAACAAAATAAAACCCCACTAGATAATGCAAGTTTTGAAACATATAATGTTACAGAAAATCAGCTTTCCACAATGAGCAATTTCAAGTCTAACAAAACTGCATTAGCTGTAGTGAGAATGAAGGAGAGTAACAGCATTACATTTATGGAGAACGAATGGATACTGGCGTTAGACGACATCAATGACCCTGGGAATTTAGGAACCATTATTCGAATTGCAGACTGGTATGGCATTAATAAAATACTATGTTCCGATAATACGGCAGAACTGTATAATCCTAAAGTTATTGCTGCAAGTATGGGGTCGTTTACTAGAATAAATATTTACTATGATAATTTGAATGAAAAGTTAAACAACTGTAAATTAGATATTTATGGAACCTTGCTTCAAGGAAAAAATGTACATGAAATGACTTTCACTGAAGGAGGCATTGTATTGATTGGGAACGAGTCGCACGGAATTAGTGATGATTTAATCCCACTGATTAATCATAAAATCACCATTCCAAGATTCGGACAGGCAGAGTCCCTAAATGCGGGAATTGCTACTGCTATTATTTGTGATAATTTAAGAAGGTAACGGAATGTTTTGTTCGAAAAATATTGTAAACCACCTAACTTTCATAACTTTACTTTAACTAAAAGGTAATTTAGATATTTCCAATTGGCTTATGCAACTAAAAGCAAATAATGTAGAAGAGTATTTGGGACAGGTTCCTGCTGAGCGTAGTCAATATTTTAACAAACTAAGAGAGACAATTTTAGAGAACTTGCCAAAAGGGTTTGAAGAGACGTTTATTTATGGAATGGTTGGATATGTTGTTCCTCAGTCAATTTATCCTGATGGTTACCATGTTAATCCCAACTTACCGTTGCCTTTTGTAAATATTGCTTCCCAAAAAAACTTCATCTCCTTTTACCATATGGGTATTTACGCAAACCCTAAATTATTAGATTGGTTTGTTGCTGAGTATCCCAAGCATTGTAAGCGCAAACTAGACATGGGAAAAAGTTGTATCCGATTCAAAAAAGTTGAAGAAATACCGTTTAAATTATTGGGTGAATTGATGCAGAAAATGTCCAAAGATGAATGGGTGAGTCTATATGAAAAAAATCTCAAAAAAAAATAATTATACACAGATGAAAAGCAAACAATTACTCATTACCCTATTTTTATTAGCCCCATTTTTTGTACAAGCACAAAGTACGGGTCGGATTACAAAAGATGTTTATAAAAATGCCAATTCTAATAGGTGGGTTGATTCTGTTTTCAATAGTATGACACCCAAGGAAAGAATTGGGCAACTATTTATGGCAGCAGCATACTCCAACCGAGGAGCAGCACATGAAAAGGAAGTGTTGGCGCTGGTAGAAAAATATAAAATTGGCGGGTTGATATTCTTTCAAGGTGGTCCAATGCGACAAGCTAGACAAGCCAATATGTACCAAGCGGTTTCAAAAATACCTTTAATAATCGCAATGGATGCAGAGTGGGGGCTTGGCATGCGCTTAGATAGTACTGTGAATTTCCCGTATCAGATGGCGCTTGGGGCAATTAAAAACGACTCATTGATTTATGAAATGGGCAGAGAGGTTGCCAGCAATTTTAAACGACTTGGCATGCATATCAACTTTGCACCAGTAGTTGATGTCAATAACAACCCTAAAAACCCGGTCATTAATTATCGTTCGTTTGGTGAAAACAGAGAACAAGTTACTAGTAAGAGTTTGATGTATGCACTGGGCATGCAAGACAATGACATCATTGCAACGGCCAAGCATTTTCCAGGGCATGGTGATACTGCTGTTGACTCACATTATGGTTTGCCAATAATCAATCATTCCAAAAAACGGCTGGACAGCATAGAACTTTATCCTTTCAGGAAAATGATTAAAGGAGGCATTGCCAGTATCATGATTGCTCATATGAATATTCCTATATTGGATGATACTCCTAAAACACCATCGACCTTGTCCAGACCAATTGTTACTGATTTGCTCAAAAATGAGCTTGGCTTTGAGGGGCTGATTGTCAGTGATGCGATGAATATGAAAGGGGTGACTAAGTATTTTGAAACTGGTATTGCTGATGTGAAAGCACTACAAGCAGGAAATGATTTGCTGGAGTTTACCGTCGATATTCCTAAAGCAATTGCGGCTGTGGAAAAAGCTTTGAAAACTGGCGTATTGAGTAAACAAGAGCTTGCCGAAAAGTGTAAAAAAATATTGTTCAGTAAGTATTTGGTAGGATTAGATAAGTACGAAAAAATTCAAACAAGAGATTTATTTAATGATTTAAATAATACTTCTATCAATCTTATTAACAGGAAGTTATCAGAAGGTTCGGTAACAGTTTTAAGGAATGATGAGGATATATTTCCAATCAAAAATCTAGATAAAGTTAAGATTGCTACATTGTCCATCGGTAAAACCACCAAGCGAACAGATTTTCAGAATATGCTTGATAAGTACACCAAAATGGATCACTATAATTTATCTACCAAATCCAATCAGCAAAGCATTGAAGCCATAGAAAAGAAGTTAGCAAACTATGACATCATCTTGGTAGGAATGCACCAAGTGCGAAAGCGTCCTTCAAATAATAGCGCCTATCCTCAAGCGATTGTCAAGCTAATAAACAGACTCTCAAAAACTGACAAGTCAATTATTTCTGTTTTTCGAAATGCCTATACACTGGACAAGTTTGCTGATATTAATCAATCCAAAGGACTAATCATATCGTATTATCAGAGTGTTAACACCGAGGAAGTAGCAGCACAATTAATTTTTGGCGGACTTGGCGCATCAGGAACATTGCCAGTATCTGTGGATAGTCATTTTAAATTTGGTGATGGTATTACAGTAGCTGGTGGTATCAGGTTCGGCTACACCCTGCCAGAGGATGTCAACATGGATTCTAAAATATTGAAAAAAAAAATTGATTCACTAGTTAATCAGGCAATTAACCTAAAGGCAACACCTGGAGTAAGGGTATTGATTG